>PDWJ01006789.1_pt1 | contig 16621 bp, 13 predicted proteins | sample 1430881 | NCBI WGS metagenome assembly PDWJ01 (sample SAMN01162460, study PRJNA174530) | Oral metagenome, whole genome shotgun sequencing project. | biome: Marine environment; feature: Marine mammal; material: Swab sample of the gingival sulcus; isolation source: swab sample of gingival sulcus... | reverse complement strand
GTGTAACTCTCTGGTTTTACCTACCTCAAACGTGTAACTGCTCTCAGGTTGCCCATATTTGGACAAGCACGATTGGCAGCTATAGCCCCTCTATGCGGCAGGTCGTGATCGTTCAAAGAGGGGTGAGCGGTGAGCAGTTACGTCCAAATAAATGAAGTGTAACTGATCACAGGCACTTCATCGTTGCCCGATCACTCTTTCCCGCATACTCTTGTACACGAAAGTCTCGCTTCGCTTGCTTACCTGCGAGAAAGAGTGCTTGCCCAATTCTGTTGCACCCGGGACCAGTTACACGCCAGAAACAGAGAATAACGTTTAACGTACAGACCCCGTGATTGGTTACAATGAAGTGTTCCTGTTATTCTCTGCTTCTGAGGTGTAATCAGTGTTCTTGTCGTTATGCAACCTCGTGCAAAAATGAGGTGCCTGTGAGCAGCTGCAGCTTAAGCTGTCTGCACTATTTACACATTATACGTGGGATCATCGTGATGTTCCAGCGTAAAAAACCCTTTCTGCCCGACAGCATCTGGCCTGAGCCAGACTGACTACCTTCGAGCGAGTTGAAAGCAGCTATTGTCCGTTACGATGCCCCTGCTTTGCGACGTCTGAGATGAACAGGCTGCTTCTCCCGTTTTCGTTCCACCCAATTCTGATACAGATCGACCGTAAACATCAACATAAGAATAAATATTACTATCCATTGAGGGATGTAAGGAAAATCATTGCCATTCACCAGAAGATGTGCCACATGACCTCCTTCAAGAAGAAGAACAAACCCTATGAGGAGAAGGACAAACAGGCCAAGAATCTCAAAATCAGGATTTTTGGTCATATAGTCGGAAATTCTTCCGGCAAAAAACAACATAATGGCCACAGAAATAATGACCGAACCGGCCATTACCAAAAAAATATCGGTCATGCCAACAACGGTGAGAATGGAGTCGACCGAAAAGAGCAGGTTCATGCCAACTATAATGGAGACAACCTGAACAAAACTGGCTCCTGAGGAAACTTCCTCTTCCATTCCCTTCGCCTTGTGCCGAAGTTCCTTGATTCCTTTCCAGATAAGAAACAGGCCGCCAATGAACAGAACAAGACTCTTTCCGCTTATTTCACCGCTGACAGCAAAATAGTCTCCAAAAGCATAATCAAGGTGGTAAAAGACCCCGGTCGCATACATGAGGATGGAGTTGACCATGAAAAGAAGAAAAATCCTGAATACCATGGCCAGCAGCAGGCCAATGGCGACTGCCCTCTTGCGCTGGCCGACAGACAGCTTGTTTGCCAGGATGGTAATAATAATAAGGTTGTCTGCCCCCAAAGCAACCTGAATGAGGGTCACACTAAAAAGATTAAGCCAGAAAACACTCTCCAGCAGCATGTCAAACATGGCCATTCTTCCTCAATTTTTTTTCAGAAACAGGCAGCAGAGGCGGCACCATCTTCGGCAGTATTGTGGCCGTCAATACAGTTCACTATGAACTACTGCCAAAACGTTGAATCCGGTACCACCTGAGTTGATGAGAAATCCAGGTTACTCGGCCAGCAAGTCAATCTCTAACCGATTGATAACATTCAATCCTCCTCCGAGAACCAGAGAATTGGCCTTGCCTGTATGGTCGAGAAAAACCTGTACCTCATATGATCTGGGGCCGGCATTGCAGATAAGGATATAGGTCTTATCCTCCGCTAATTCCTGATAGCGATCACGCACCTGCCCGTATTCCATGGCAACCCATTTTTCCCTGCCGTATCTGGCAACATAGGGTTCCACCTCTTTCGGGTGCCGCAGGTCAAGAGCCACCCAGTCTGGTTCACTCTCCATGTTTTTCACCCACGTTAAAAAGCTCTTCAGCTCGACCTGACGCAAGCGACCGTCACACAGGTTTTCCGCGACATAGGCTGCTGCATTTATCGAATCTATAGCGGTAGAAAATGGGGGGGCATAGGCCATTTCCACGTTGCAAAAGTCTTCAATGGTCGCTCCTTTGGCGATTAGAGCTGCGGCAGTATCAATCCGGGCAGACAGTGAATCGTTCATCACCCCGAACCCCTGCACGCCAAGCACGCGCCTTGTCCTTCGATCAAAGACAAGCTGCAAGACAACGACCGCCTGATTCGGGAAAAAGTGGGCCCGGTCAGAGGGAGAGGTCAGGACAGATTCGGCGGCAAAACCTTCTGCACATGCCGCTTCATAACTGATACCTGTGGCAGCAACACAGCGCTCAAAGGCCTTCATGATAAAAGAGGAACAAACAGGCGGGAACATGGTGGGAATACCCGCGAGATTATCGGCGAGTGCTCTACCCTGGCGATTGGCAAGAGAACCCAGTGGCGCAAACGTCTCCTGTCCGGTGACAGCACTGATACTGGCGATACAGTCACCTGCGGCATAAATATCCGGGTCAGTGGTTTGCAAACGCGAATTAACCCTGATACCGCCCCAGGGGGCGACATCAAGACCTGCTTCGCGGGCAAGCTCGCTGCGCGGCCGCACCCCAACGGCTGCAACAACCAGGTCTGCCTCCAATGTACGGCTTTCTGTTTTCACCCCAACAACCTGTCCAGCCTCGTTGCCGACAATCTCGACGACAGCCTCCCCGGTGAGTACCTCCACCTCATTATCCTGCAAGTGTTTTTTCAACATGCCGGCAAGGTGCCAGTCAAGAGTTTTTGGAAGTAACTGAGAGGCCAGCTCAATCAGAGTCGTTTCCACACCCCATAAATCCTTTAAGGCCTCCGCCATCTCAATGCCAATTGCGCCCCCACCGATGACGACCGCCTTGCCGACCTTACCCTGGGCAATACGCTTTTTGATCTCGATAGCCTTGTGCAGATCAGAAATGGTAAACACACCATCCAGTTCAATACCGGGAATGGGTATTCTGAAAGGTTGCGCACCGGTGGCCAGGATCAGTTTGTCGTAAGGCAGTTCTTCTTTCTCCCCTCCGTCAAGCCGCTCAACAGTTACTGTCTTGTCCTTGCGGTTAATGGCAAGTGCCCTGGTTCTCGTCTGCACATCCACACCTTTTGCATGCTCAAAAAAATACTTGTCACGCACCACATGAAAACTGGTGGCCCGAAGCTCACTCTCATCACTTACATCTCCGCTTACATAATAAGGAATGCCGCAGCCTCCATAAGAAATCAGGCTGTCCTGATCAACCATCGTCACGTCCCAGTCAGGACACAGTCGTTTCAAGCGGCATGCTGCCTTTGGGCCGGCCGCGACGGCCCCAATAATCAACACTTTATTCACGGTATTCCTCCTCAACTATACAGTAAAACGTTTCGATCACCAAAACGTCTGAAAACAATTATATATAACCACCTGCAGGACGCCCAGATTCGGGTAAGCGCGATTGGCAGCTATAGCCCCTCTATGCTGCCCGTCGTGATCGCCCGAAGATGGGTGAGCCGGGAGCAGTTACACGTCAGAAAAAGAGAGTAACACAGAAGTACAGCCCCCGTGATCGGTTACGTTACATCTTTTCTTTATTATGCCGGTACATCTGGATATCAAGTTCCTCCATGGTGACCACCCCCTCAGAGATGACTCGCTCAATCTCAGCGAAAAAAGATTCCAGCACTTCACGAGAATCCACCAATTCAACAATTACTGGCAAATCTTCAGATAACCTGAAAATAGAAGAGGTCTTGATTCGTGAGTTGGCCCCATAACCCATCATACCTCGGTAGACGGTGGCACCGGCTACACCTGATTTTCTCGCTTGAACAACTATCCATTCATAAAGGGGAACACCATCATAACGGAGAGCTTCACCAATGATAATTCTAAGCAACACTCCCTTAGCAGGCAATCTCATTACTACCTCCAGATTATTACGGCAATAATACGTCCCAGCCAGACCATGAGCAGGCCAACTATCACCTGGCTTACACTGTTTAGTACAGCAAAACCGAACCTGCCGTCACGCAAGAGATAGAAGGTCTCACTGCCAAAGGTTGAAAAGGTAGTGAATGCCCCTAACAGGCCAATAAAAATAAAACTGCGCATCTCTGTTGAAAACATTGCCCTTGTCTCCACCAGCATGGTCATAAGGCCGATGAGAAAACATCCTATCATATTCACCCCCATGGTTCCCAGAGGGAAAAAAGGTGAAGGCGACTTTCCCTGTATCCAGCCGCTAAGCAGATAACGCAGAAGTGCTCCGCAACATCCGCCAGCACCAATGCTCACCAATCGGACCAGTTCAGGCATACTATTCTCCCAGCAATTTCTCAAGCAACCCCGGCAGGTATTCCTGCGTCTTCTTGTCCAGTGCGTGCTCTCCCGCCTGCTTCAATATAGTACTCACCCTGTTTCTCAGTTTTTTTCTGCTGAAAAAAGGGGTTTCAACAGTGCCGGTAATCGGGATATCAATGGTGGCGTCTCCCAGTGTGTGAGCGACTTCCTGGCCAATAAGGTTTCTGTTCACCGGCACGCGTAAGGTGTAGTCCAGAGAGCCGTCAAACCCCAGAGAACCAGTCAGGACCATTTCAGATGCAGCAACTGACAGGTGCACAGGTGAGCAGGTAATCCTACCGTCCTTACCTTCGCAAGTCAGTTCCGATTCTTTCAGTTGTAACGGTTTTTCTTCATGTTGTACAAGTGGAAGTATCTCCTGCAACAGGCCGTCATTTCTAAGGTACATCTCTCGCAAATCAAAGACCACAGTAAAGGTGGTATCTTTTGGCGAACTGCCGTTGTAGGAGAACTCTTTTGTGAGCATGTCAATCGTCCCCTCAGGGTGCCCAATAACGCCAAACAAGGGGTGTATATGAGCCAAAAAACCAGTGAGAGGCTTACTCAACTTCACATCAGTCAGCACCTGGGTAGCCTGAGTCAAAGAACAACGCAATGGACCTGTTGTCATATCGATTTCAGGCACCACAGTCAGCTGGCCGCCATACACCTCACCATCAAGAGCCACTCTGCCTTTGCCCTTATCCAGGGTGAGTATGGTTGTGAGCTTGTCCAGTTCAATGTTTTTATACCTCGCCTGATCAATCTGTCCTTCATAGTGAAGATCAAGTGATATATTTTTTTTTGCGGCATGCTCCCGCAACGGGAAAAGCAGAGAAAACCTGTGTGCATGCTCTCCCTGCAGTGTTACTGGCTGTGCAGATATCTGCTGAATAAGCGGAGTAAGGGCTGTCAAATCAGGAATGATTTTGCCTTTTGCCCCCACATTTTTCCCTGCAGGACTGTTTTGAAGGGAAACGCGTGCCTGCCCATACAGAAGCGGAGAGTTTAATTCCAGGGCAGATACCTGCAGTATTCCTGTATTCGTATCATGGGTAAGACGCACTTTCAGGCCAAGCGACTGTTTGTCGAGAATAAACAAGTCGTCTTTTTTAAGAGAAACCATTTTCCCGGCGACATCAAACGATGCGTCAAGCCTTCCGTTTTTTCCTCTTAATTCCCCTGTCAGTTCTCCCTGACCAGAAGTAATGATATTATCTGATAGGAATCCAGACTTTTTGCAAAAATCAGTCAGGCGCTGCAAGTCTGTATGAACCAGTATTGTTCCATACAACCCTGACAGGGGATCAGCCCAGTCGGAGATATTTACAGCTGTCTGCTTTGCATGTAACAGCTTTGAATGAATCGAAAAACTTTGAATATCAAGGCTGCGGTGAACAAGATCGATCAGACCTGATCCATGAGTAGGCATTCTGTATTCCTGCCAGTTGCGGACAATCTGCAAGGGGCTCACAACCACCGCTTTCTGCTGCCCTGCTTTTTCTCCTGCCAAAACCAGAGAAATGCTGTCCTGGAAGGCGAGCTGTTCATACTCAAGGGTTAGAGCCGGAACATCGACCTCAAAACGATCAAGGTGAATCAGGCCATCGTCTATCTGGCCCATACTCTGCAGCACAGCAGTGCCGTCCATTTCCATACCGGTAAGGACACCCAGCCCTGCAAGTAATTCAGCTATGGGACCGAGGTGTAATGCGGCGTCAAGGGCACAGGTTCCGCTGCCCCCATCGTGCATCTTTACCTTATCACAGTTAAAAGTAATCCTGCCTGGCCATCCGGCCAATGAGCCATGTAGTACAAAAGGGGTTTTCCAGTAACTTTTCAGGTCAGGGGCAACAAAAGTAACCTCCGCCTCCATCGGATTTGCTGGAACGAGTTCCCTGTCTCCTGATCGCAGGGAAAAATCTGTACTGGTCACTTGTCCCTTGATATGATAGAGGCCATCGCTTTCAATGGTTGAGGAGATACCAAAAGACAGTGTTCCCAACGGTTGTTTGTCCAGGCTGATAAAACTCTGAAACGCCTCAGTGGTTTTGTCCAGACTGGCGGTTCCATGGAGCGAAAAATTATCCAGTTTCCCCTTACCCGTAAGCGTTGCAAAGGATGAAGAGAGCTCAAACGCTGAAAAAGTCAGTTTTCCATCCTGTTCTGATACAGTGGCGTCGGCAACAAGGGGCTTATCCCAGAGAAAAGGCTGATCATTCAAGGTTCCGTTTACAGCGTCAACCCTGCATTGCACCTTTACAGTGTTTACCGTCTCAGCCTGACTCAGTTCAGTGCTGAACGAGACTTCGCCGCTGCTGAAAGTGGTTCCAGCCTTTAAATGCAGGGCGTGGGGAAAAGACGCATACAGCTGAGCCAGATCAATGCGCCCTTCTGCCTCGGCCTGATTATCCCGGCCCTGTATCTGCGCCCTTCCCTCAAGCGATAATATTTCTGAATCAATGGAAAAATGGTCAATCTGCACCCCTTCTTTCTCATTTTTCCTCCCATTTACTGCCAGCTGAATATGATGAAAACCAGGCTGATCCTCTCCCAGAAAGCCTCCACGCAGTGACAGGCTGTTTATATCTGTTTTTCCTTTTACCGCAACGTCTGTCACCCCGGCAGTTGTGATAAGCCATTCTCCCTGAACCTGCCCTTCGTATGAAGGTAGAGCGAGAATTTCAGGTAATAACGTTGAGGTTGCCTGAGAAAAAGCTGCCAGATCCAGCTTGTCTACCGTAAGCTTTGTCCGCGATACCAGTGTTTCCATGATGGCCTGCTTTCGAACCGGCAGATTAAAAAAACCTGAGGCCTGAACAGTGCCCTTGGTTTCACCGCTTGTATTACATTCAAGATCGTAGTTGATACAACCATTTTCAAGCACCGCTTTCAGCGCAATACGTCCTGCAGCCTTTTGCTTTCCAGGGGCGAGATCCGGTATCAATATTTCACCATTTTTCATAGACAGGTTGACTCTGATACCTTCCCATACAGGCCTGGATGACGAGTTTGCCAGTTCTTTTTTTTCTTTGATTGCAGCAGTTCTTTTCTGCTCTTCGCTGGCAGGATATTTGTCTTTCTCCCGGACATTGTGTTCAGCAGAAACGGCCTTCTTCTCCAGAGAAAAGACAGGATGGTCAATGGTGAGCGTACCCAGATTCCGTGGAGCAAGAATAAGTGCGGCAACACTTCGGTCTGAATAAAGGCGGTCAATGGAAACGGTCATGCCCTGATGAGGCAACCGGACACGAACCTGCTGACATGCAAGCGGCTGCAGCCAGCCAGCATGACAGGATCCTACAGAAATGTCAGACCAGCTGCCCTGGCTGATTTTTCCCAGAACCAACTCAGAAACAGAGGAAAAGGTAAGGATCGTCGGCAGAAAAAAAATGACCGCGCACAGCAATCCAAGAGAGACGAGTATCCCCCATTTCCTTCCTTGTCTGTTGAACATCTTTTTCAGCCATTTCATTGCACTTTCACTTGCTTTACGCCTGTAACTGCTTTCAGGTTATCCAGATTCGGGCAAGCGCGATTGGCAGCTATAGCCCCTCTATGCGGCGGGTCGCGATCGCCGGAAGATGGGTGAGCTGAGAGCAGTTACAACTTTATTTCCATTTCCTTTCATGGTGAGACTGAATATAGTACGATAAAAAGACAGGAGGTGGTTTTGTGAATATTACAGAAGATATTAAACCCGTTACATATTTAAAAAACCAAGCCGCTGATGTCCTCAAGCAGATCAATGAGACTCAGCGGCCAATGATTATCACTCAGAATGGAGAGCCTAAAGCTGTCCTTCAAGACCCTGTAAGCTATGAAAATATGCGTAATGCCTTAGGAATACTGAAGCTTATTTCACAAGGCGAAGACGATGTCAAGCAGGGTAAGGTTAAGTCCCAGGAAGATGTTTTTGCTGATCTTGAAAAAAGAGTGAGAGAAAATGCCAAAGGAGGATGAGGTCGTTTGGGCTGAAACGGCTGAAACTGATCTCTTGAAAATCATTGAGTATATTGCCGAAGACAGTCCAAGTTCCGCATTAAAAATACTGGGCAACATTACAAAACAGGTATCAGGACTCACAACTTCCCCAGAAAGGTGTCGCGTTGTCCCAGAGCTAAATGATCATGGTATTAATATTTACAGGGAAATGGTGATTGATCCCTGGCGTATACTTTATCGGATCTCAGAATCAAAAGTACTGGTGTTGTCAGTACTTGATTCAAGACGCAATATTGAAGATCTTCTTTTGAAGAGATTGACGAATCACATTATCTGAGACCTGAGAACAAATTTCAGCATTCTGTTTCACTGGTGATTATTATGTCACACGGTATCAATATCCTGAATCCGTGAGCGTTCAAAAATAGTGCAGTTACAAGGCGGTGACGTGATTGGTTACGTTCGCCCGAAGATGGGTGATCTGAAAGCAGTTACATGGTGACAACCAAACCGATCAGGCTTATGTCCTGTCAACGCTGCTCTGTCGTATCCTGCTTGTCTTTTTCAGCCCTTATACAGCCTTGCCCTAGGTCACAGAGCACTACTATGCAGCGCAGGACAAGGCTGCATAAGAACAAGAAAAATCCGGCGCACTATCCTGACATTTCATCGTTGACAGGACACGAGGGCATACCCTAAAACGAAAACATAAGGGTAATAAGCAAAAACATGACCTGAACCTGAGCGTTGCTTATCTCTTTATCATATTGAACTTACTCTTTTTATAAATATTTAACAGACAGGAAAGCCATGCTTCAAAAAAGCATGGCCCCTGATTTTTTTGGTGAAAAACATGTCGTCAATGGTAACACCTGAGCAGAAAAAAAAATTTGTTCAGGAAAAATTTTCTTCAATCAGTGGAAAGTATGACTTCCTGAATTCGCTTCTCTCTCTGCAAATTGACCGATACTGGCGATGGAAAACCACCAGGATGCTGGCGCATGTTCCGGACGGAGCGGTACTGGATCTTTGTGCGGGCACCCTGCCCCTTTCTCTGGAATTAACAAGGCAGGCACCGAAACGACAGGTACTTGCCGTTGATTTTTGTCAGGACATGCTGAGTGCAGGGAAGAATGCTCTTCCAAATGACAAAAGAAAAGAGCGGATTTTCCCCGTCTGCGGTGATGGCGAGCAAATCCCGGCTCCGGACAATGTCTTTTGGGGGTGCACTGTCGCTTTTGGTGTTCGAAATCTGTCTCAAACCCTGAAAGGACTAAAAGAGATGTATCGGGTAGTAAAACCCTGCGGAAAGCTGCTTATCCTTGAATTTTCCAGACCAACTAATCCGTTTATAAAACCGATTTATTCATTATATTTAAATAAGGTGCTCCCCTGGGTAGCAGGAAAAGTGTCGGGTGATAAAGAAGCATATGAATATCTTGCCTCCTCTATTGCGGCCTTTTACAAGCCTGAAGAACTGGTAAACTTAATGCGTGAAGCTGGATTTTCAAACGTCACAAGAAAACCGCTGACGTTTGGTATTGTCTCTATTTATATTGGAACAAAAGAATAAAATGGCCAGACCTCAACACATCATTGAGGGTATTACCGGCACCACCGGCATACTGTACGTGCTATGCCTGTACTGAAACTGATCAGGTGCAAGCATATGTTTCCTGCGCTGCCTTGTGTCCTTACGGGCTGCGTTCTGAGGCATGTATGTTTCTTCTTCGCTATACTTGTTTTTCTCGTTGTGACGACGCCGCTTGCTGCAGAAAACAAGCAAGGGACACAGGTAATTGAAACGACACCTGACAAGATCAGGGCAGACTGTCTGGATATCATTTTTTCCGGGCAGGAATCGTTGCATTACTCGATCTCCTGGAAAGGAGGAATAAAAATAGGCGACCTCTCCCTGAATATCTATCAAGAGGCAAACGGTGAGTTTGTCATTGACGCCAGAGTTGTCGCTTGCGGGCTGTTTGGGCTGATATTTCCGATTAATGATATTTTTACCACGAGGGTGCAGGGAGAGTTGAAGCTCCCGGTACAATATGATGTGTTGCAACGTGAGAGCAGGAGAAGACCTACCAAAAGGCATTTTATCTATGATCAGCACCAGCATACGGTGAGGTACAAAAAAAATGAAACGCCTGTTCAGTACTTCACCATTGCTGGAACCGCTTATAACGAGTTTTCCGCTTTTTTTATTACCAGAGCACTCAGGTATTCCACCTTCGGAGTCGGTATAGTTGTTCCAGCCTTTGTCGATAAAAAACGGCATGAGGTGATTGTTTCCATGCTGCGCAGAGAGCACCTGAAAAACACGCTTTTTGGCGACGTAACCACCATGAAGGTGAAACCGGCCATGAATTTTAAGGGGCTGTATAACAAAAACGGCAATACAAGTATCTGGTTGACAGATGATGTCTGCCGCATTCCCATAATCATTGATTCCAGGATAGTGGTTGGTTCTTTAACGGCCAAGCTGGTTGAATACACTAATCCTGCATGTCCCCTGCCGCAATATCAGCTTAAAAAAGAAGGAGTAAGTAATGAATAAAGGAATAACAGCAACGGATTGCCCCGAGTTAAACCTGCTTAACCGGGGTAAGGTTCGGGATATGTACGAGGTGCCAGGGCATCCGAATACACTGCTTATGGTGGCCACAGACAGGATCTCTGCCTACGATGTAGTCATGGCTGCCCCCGTTCCGGACAAGGGCAGGGTGCTTACCCGGATATCCCTGTTCTGGTTTAAACAACTTGGAGATATTGTGCCAAACCATCTCATTTCCGCAGATGTCGATGCCTTTCCTGAAGTATGCCGTCAATACCGTGATCAGCTTGAAGGGCGTTCCATGCTGGTGAAACGCACCAATGTCCTGCCCGTTGAGTGCATTGTACGTGGTTATATTTCCGGGTCGTTCTGGAAAGCCTATCAGAAGGACACAACGGTCTGTGGTTTTGTCCTGCCCGAGGACATGAGGGAAGCGGACATGTTTTCCGCTCCTTTGTTTACGCCTTCAACCAAGGCCGAACAGGGGGAGCATGATGAAAATATTTCCATGGATAAGATGCGGGAGATCGTTGGTATTGATCTGGCTGACAAGATGGCAGAAATATCTGTGGCCCTTTATCAAAAAGCCGCTGAATATGCCAGAACCAGAGGGATTATCATCGCTGACACCAAGTTTGAGTTTGGTCTTGATGGGGAAAAGCTTGTTCTCATCGATGAGGTGCTCACCCCGGATTCATCCCGTTTCTGGCCCATGGAAGAATATACTCCCGGCAGGGGACAGCCCAGCTTTGACAAGCAGTACCTGCGCGATTACCTCTCCAGCCTTGATTGGGATAAACAGCCGCCGCCACCTGAGTTACCCGCTGAAATACTGGAGAAAACCGGAGAGAGATACACACAGGCACAGCGGAAACTGCTTGGCAAATAACTGATCGCAGGCACTTCATCTTTGCACTATTACATTTTTCCGTATACTCTTGTATACCTACGTCTCACTTCGCTTGCCTGCTCGACATTGCACCTGTGTGCATCGTTAAAAAACCGTGCCAGCCACACAGTTAAAGCGAGTGAAATCAGATTATTACATGCCAACCGAGCAGGTGTCCCGGTTGAACGTTTAGGCAAGAAAACACGGCGTAACTGATCACGGGCACTTCATCTTTGCCCGATCACCATTTCCCGCATACTCTTGTATAGCGGGAAATAGTGCTTGTACAATGCTGTTGCACCCACGACCAGTTACACGTCAGTAGCAGAGAATAACACTTACAACACAGGCCCCGTGATTGGTTGCAACGCGACGTATCTGTTTTCTGCTGCCTGTCCATTAATCTCGACCCAATAAAAAAATATGCTTGAACTTCGCTTTATCAGAGAAAACCTTGAACTTGTCCGTGAAAAAAGCCTGCTCCGAGGTCTGGATCCTGCACTTTTTGTGCGGTTTAATGATATTGATGGTCAACGCCTTTCCATCCTGGGCGAAGTGGAGCAGTTGAAAAACAGGCGTAATACCGTATCAAAGGAAATCGGGCCGCTCAAGCAGGCAGGTGAACATGAAAAGGCTGAGCCCCTGGTTGCCGAGATGCGTAAAGTCGGTGACCGAATCAAGGAGCTTGACAACAGGTTACGCACAATTCAAAAGCAGCTGCATGAGATTGTGCTTTCCATACCCAACCTGTGCGACGATTCACTCCCTCATGGAAAGGATGACAACGACAACATTGAGATAAAAAAGTGGGGAACGCCGAGAACGTACAGTTTTGAGCCCAAACCACACTGGGAAATCGGCGAACAGCTAGGCATCCTTGATTTTGAAACTTCAGCCAAACTGGCAGGAGCAAGGTTTTGCCTGCTTAAGGGGTTTGGCGCCAAACTCTCCCGGGCGCTGGTGAATTTTTTCCTTGATCTCCACACCCAGAAACACGGCTATACCGAAGTACTGCCACCCTTTATGGTCAACAGTTCCGCCATGACCGGTACTGGTCAACTGCCCAAATTCAAGGAAGACCTCTTTAAGATTGAAGAGTGGGATCTCTGGCTCATCCCGACAGCTGAGGTGCCGGTAACGAATATCCACGCAAATGAAACCCTGGATCAGGACCAGCTGCCGCTCAAATATACAGCCTACACTCCCTGTTTTCGTTCAGAAGCAGGGTCCTATGGTAAAGATACCCGCGGTCTTATCCGCCAGCATCAGTTTGAAAAGGTTGAACTTGTAAAATTTGTTGTCCCGGAACAGTCGGAAACTGAACTGGAAACCCTGCTTGCAGATGCTGAAGAGGTGCTGCAACTCTTGAAGTTACCTTACAGAGTGGTCACCCTCTGTACAGGAGATCTGGGTTTTTCCGCAGCCAAGACCTATGACATTGAGGTATGGTTGCCGGGGCAAGAAAACTACCGGGAGATATCCTCCTGTTCAAACTTTCTTGACTTTCAGGCCCGCAGAGCCGGCATCAGATACCGCCCTGCTGGCGAGAAAAAAAGCAGACTTGTTCACACCTTAAACGGCTCCGGCCTCGCTGTTGGCAGAACCCTGCTGGCGATCCTTGAAAACTATCAGCAAGAAGATGGAACAGTAGCCATCCCGGAAGTATTGAAGCCATATTTTGAGGATAGAATATAACTACGTAACTACTCTCAGGCCACCCATCTTCGGGCGATCATGACCTGCCGCATAGCAAGGCTAGAGCTGCCAATCGCGTTGACCTGAATCCGGGCAGCCTGAAAGCAGTTACAGACGTAAAGCAAGTACAATAAAGAGGTTGCATGCCCTGTGAGCAGTTACATACCTACTATATACCTTGAGGTTCAACCGCTTTTCATGTACTTTTTTCTAACGCGGAAAACCCGCAACCCAAGAGACCGAGGCCTTACACCTCAAATAATTTCTTGTTTTTTATGACAGGAATTGAGGAGCAAGTCACTCATAGGCGTATATTTGCTAAAAAGAAAAATTTCTCCGTTCTAAGCGCATGTCTTTATTAAACAGCGAGCAACTTCTTGATATCCTGGAAGAACAACGACTCATAACCACCAGACAACGACAATTTATTACCCTGGAAAAGGGGAAGCAGCGTCAGAAGATTATCCGCCGACTCAGCGGGCGCCACAAAGATGATCCGGATAAACAAGATAAGGAATACCCCGATCTGGTGGCCATAATTGCATCATTCAACCTGGAGATACCTGCAAATAAAAAAGAAGTGCTCTCAGAAGACCTCATCATGCGGGCGGTCAGCAAACAATTAAATATTCCATTTAAAAAGCTGGACCCACTGAAGCTGGACATGGACATCGTCACCAAGACCATCCCCAGCAGCTTTGCCGCACGCCATCTGATCCTTCCTTTCGGGCTGCGCAACGGCGTGCTTGAGGTAGTCACCTATCATCCGGATAAAAAAACAGTACTGGCCGATATTGAGCGGGCAAACCAGGTAAAAATACGGCCTTATCTTTCCACAAGAACAGATATAAGAAAAATTCTGGGTGATTTTTTCGGTTTCCAGCGCTCAATAACAGCAGCAGAAAACCATTTCAGTGGAGGCAGCGCCGACACCTCTGTTGATATTGGTAATCTGGAGCAATATGTACGGCTTTCTTCTAACAAGGAGCTGGCTTCATCAGACCAGCATATAAAGGCCGCAGTGAATCACCTGTTCAACTATGCCCTTGATCAGAAGGCGAGTGACATTCACATAGAGCCCAAACGTGACGCCTGTATGATCCGTTTTCGCATTGACGGCATCCTGCATACGATCTATAAGCTGCCCAAGGCCGTTCACTCTGCCATAACATCCAGGATAAAATCATTATCCAGGATGGACATTGCTGAAAAAAGACGGCCTCAAGATGGACGTATTAAAATCGGCAGGTACGAGGCCGAAGGTGAGGTTGAAGTCAGGGTCTCTACGGTTCCGGTCTCCTTTGGTGAAAAGACTGTTCTTCGTATCCTCGACCCGGATGTGATGTTCCAGAATCTTGATCAGCTTGGCTTTTCCAAAAGAGACCGGGTTGTGTATAACAGCTTTATGGCCTCTCCCCATGGTATAGTCCTGGTCACTGGTCCCACGGGCAGCGGGAAATCAACAACGCTCTACTCCACCCTCAAACAGATTGCCACCCCTGAAAAAAATATTATCACGGTGGAAGATCCGGTGGAAATGGTGCATGAGGAGTTTAACCAAATCGGGGTACAGGCCCAGATTGACGTGGATTTCTCCACAATTCTTCGCAATATCCTGCGCCAGGATCCAGACATAATCATGATTGGAGAAATCCGCGATCTGGAAACCGCCAGGCATGCTGTACAGGCAGCCCTCACCGGTCATCTTGTCTTCTCTACCCTGCACACCAACGATGCTGTCTCCACCATTATTCGTCTTGAAGACCTGGGCCTTGAACCTTTTCTCATAAGCTCAACCATGCTTGGAGCTCTTGCACAGCGTCTGGTGCGGCGTATCTGCCCCAACTGTTCCGAGCCTTATCAGGCGTCGGTTTCCGAGTTGAGCCAGATGGGTTTTCCGGTTACAGCTGGAGTCGAACAGGTAACCCTGCATAGCGGTAAAGGATGCAGGCGTTGCCGGGGTACAGGGTACTCAGGCAGAATGGGGATTTTTGAAATATTCCCTATGTCCGACCAATTAAAAAAGCTGGTCGCATCAAGGGCTTCTGTGAGCGAACTCGGGCAGGTCGCCATACGTGAAGGCATGTCGACCTTGCGGGAAGATGCCTGGATCAAGGTGCAGAAAGGGTTGACAACAGTGGAAGAAGCATTACGGGTTACCAGGGAAGTCTGATATAAGGTAACCTGAGCACATATCCCGCAATTCTTCCAGGATAAGGGGTGTCAAAGATCTTACACGGAACAGTATGGGAAAAAAAATAGTCTGCAAAAATAAAAAAGCCTTTCATGACTTTCATATAGACCAGACCTTTGAAGCTGGCATGGTCTTGCGGGGACCGGAAGTGAAGTCTCTGAGGGCAGGCAGAGCTAACCTGAAAGATGGCTATGCCCAGATAAAAGATGGAGAGTTATTTCTCTATAATGTACACATCTCTCCTTATTCCTTTGCCACTAATATGGCCCAGGAGCCGCTGCGAGTAAGAAAACTGCTTCTGCACAGGCAGGAGCTGCGCAAACTTATCGGCAAAACGCATGAAAAAGGTATTGCACTTATCCCGCTTAGTATTTATTTTATTGCTAATGGAAAAGCCAAGGTTGAGTTGGCCCTGGCCCGCGGGAAAAAGCTTTACGATAAGCGGGCTGCATTGAAAGAGAAACAGACCAGACGGGATATTGACCGGGAAATGAGAAACCGGGAATAATAATATCCTGTCAGCAAAAACACGAACACATTATGGGGGCGAAACGGATTCGACGGGGATATTGAAGCTTATTGTTGCATGCCGAGTTGTCATCAGCTCGTAACCTTGATGGCCTTTAAATATAATCGCAGACGATTATAATTACGCACTCGCAGCGTAGACTGCAGTGCCGTTCCACCAGCTTCTGCCTGCATAGCTGGAACCGGAGCGTCGACTTGCGGGCTGGCTGTTTGAGTACGCCTGAGACTTAAACAGTAAGATCTTTTCTGGCTGGCTCCCGGCTATCCCTGTTTCGGGTGAGCCCCGGGAGCAAGATACTATCCCGAAACTAAGCATGTAGAGACATAAGGGGAGAATTTCCGGACGCGGGTTCGACTCCCGCCGCCTCCACCATTGCAAAATCGATAAAGCAACTTTTTTTCTGTAAATTTCCCTTAGCTTTCGTTTCCCTTATAATTCACGCATAGTGCTGGTTGGCGAGGCTATATCGGGTCAGAGGGAGCCGAAGGCTCCCGTCTGCCCACAGAACCGTGCGTACGGGTCCGTACACGGCTCCTCATGCAACACGTATCCATTTACGAACA
>PDWJ01003038.1_pt1 | contig 16629 bp, 10 predicted proteins | sample 1430881 | NCBI WGS metagenome assembly PDWJ01 (sample SAMN01162460, study PRJNA174530) | Oral metagenome, whole genome shotgun sequencing project. | biome: Marine environment; feature: Marine mammal; material: Swab sample of the gingival sulcus; isolation source: swab sample of gingival sulcus... | reverse complement strand
GAATCACGGCGTAGGAGCGAGGAGGGCGCCTGCTGGTAGCACGCAACCGACGAGCAACAACCGCTGTGATGTCGCAGACCAGCGCAGCGACGGGAGGTACGTGGGTCGGCGCTCGAGTCCAGACGAGCGAAGACATGAGCCATACGGTGGTATGGCGAGCGTTCTGAGGCCTGCAAAGCGACCAGCAGCTGTGCCCGGCGACGGGGGGGATCGGTAGGGGTGCTCTGAGAGGGTTTCCTGCCTCATAAGCGAAGGCCAGTGGTCAAGCAGACCCGCCTGAGCATCTGTTGCCGCGCCGGATCGAGCCGAAGGTAGATGCGGCGAGCGGCACGCATCCGCCACAGCTTGCAGGCCGCGGCGCCGACGATGGCGAGGACGCGTTGGTCTGTGGGCTCCTTGCGTAGGTAGCGGCTCCCGAGCCGAAACGCGCGCTTGTAGTCGTGTTTCAGGAAGCTGGCCAGCGCGGCAGCGCGCCAGCGCTCTCGCTGCGTGCTCATCTTGGTGAGCCCGCGCTCGTTGACCGGGCGGGCCTCCGCGTGGCGCGAGATCGGGGAAAGCGGCTCACCCGGCGGGCGCCGATCCTGGGTCTGCACTGCGTCCGGCGATGTGCCGCCGTCACGTGGCAACGCCGCGCTCCTCGCCACGTGCTCCTGTGATCGCGGTTGGCCCGCTGGCGGCTGGATGAGAGAGAGGCTCGTCAAGACGCCGCGGCGCCGCACGCTCACGGTCGGGCTCGCCGTGAAACGACCGACGCTCACGCCGAGCCAAAAGAGCAGCAGCCCTCCCCCGGCGAAGAGCAGCCAGCGCCGTCGAGGCCAGGCGAACTCGGCGATCCCCTTGACCAGCACGACGAGCGGCGTGTCGTTCTCGTCGCTCGTTAGAGCAGCCCTACCCAGCGGGGGCCGAGCCAGGTGCTGAGCTGCTGAGCCGGGTTCGTTGGAGGGCTGTGCCTGGCGACGGGAGGAGTGTGCAGGCGTGCTCTTAGGCGTCTCGTGCTCTCTTGTCTCGGTCGGCGGCGCCATCTCGAGCGTCTCGGTCGCCGCCAGCTCTCGCGGCACGACCACGTCGCTCGCCGATGGCGGCGACGGCGACATCAGCGACGGTGGCGCCATCGGCGGCGACGGTGGCGGCATCGGCGGCGACGGTGGCGGCATCGGCGACGGCCTGGTGTCGCCCCACTGACGCCCTCGCGGCTGAAACCACTCGGCCTCCTCTCCTCGCGCAGCAGCGGGTTTTCCGCCGAGAAAGGAGCGCACGGCGGTGACCTCGGGCTCGATCAGGCTGTCTTCGCCGGGATCGTAGTCGTGACGGTCTACCGACACCGGGGACACGCTCTCCTCAACAGCGACCTCGGCGGAGGGATGCCGCCCGACGCGGGTCGCCACCCCCACGAAGGCCGGCCGCTCTTGTGCTGGCTGCGCCACCCCAAGCGCCTCGCGCACCAAGCCGGCGAGCTGATGGGGTTTGGGGCGCCCGCCAAGCTCGCCGAGCTGATCGATCACCGCGTCAGAGAGCGACTCGGCGTCTGGGAAGCGCTCCTCCGGGCGCGGTGACATCGCTCGCAGCACCAGCTCATCGAGGCCCCGCGGGATCGAGGGCCGCAGCCTCGACGGTGGATCAGGGCGCCGCTCGGTCGTCGCCGTCAGGCGGTTACTCTCGGCGAAGGGGCGCACCCCGGTGAGCATCTCGTAGAGCACGGCGCCGCAGGCGTAGATGTCGACACGTGCGTCGTAGGGCAACCCCTTGGCCTGCTCCGGCGGCATATAGCTCAGCTTGCCGAGCACCGCTCCTGGGCGACTGAGGTCGTCGGAGATCGCAGCGCGGGCCACGCCAAAGTCGGCCAGCTTGGGGTGTCCGTCGCGCGAGATGAGCACGTTATGAGGGCTGATGTCGCGATGGATGATACCTAGCGGCTGTCCCTCACCGTCGGTGCAGCGATGGGCGTAGCGCAATGCATCGCAGAGCTGCAGGCCCACGTCGAGGGCGACCTCGAGGGGCAGCTGGGTGCCCGGCTCACTCCGCCCCGCTGGACGGATCACCGAGCGCAGATCGCAGCCATCGACAAACTCCATCGCGATGAAGTAGAGCCCGTCGATGCGACCGAAGTCGAAGACCTGGACGATGTTGGGGTGGGTCAGCCAGACCGTGAGGCGCGCCTCGTTGGCCAGCCGTCGCACGACCCTGGGCTTCTGCGAGAAGGTCGGCAGCAGGCGCTTGATGGCGAGGTGCTTCGCCGCGTCTCCGCTGGCCAGCTGGGCGAGGAAGACCTCCGCCATGCCTCCCTGACCGAGGCGACGCAGCAGCTTGTAGCGACCAAAGCGCTCCATCTCGGTCTCGCCTCAGCGAGTGAGCTGCGAGAGGCTGGCGATGAGCGAGCCCCAGAGGATCCAATAGAGGGTCCAGAAGAGGCCGAAGGCCACCCCGATGATGCCTGTCACCAGCCCGCCGATCGCCATCCCACGGCCGCCGAGCTGCTGGCCGGATTGACGATAGTCGCCGTTGAACTTGGCATACATCACGATCGCCAGTGTGCCGCAGACCGGCCCCACCATCGGCAGGCAGCAGAGCACGATAGAGACAATCCCAAGCACCAAGGAGGTGATGGCGCGACCGCTGGTCTGGCGTGGCCCCCGCGGCGGCGGCGCCGAGCGGTAGGGATCGACCAACGTTGCCGGCGTCTGCCGAGAGCTGTGGGGTGGATAGGCCATGATGTGTTCCTCTCTATCCGGCTCAGCCGAGCGCGCGTCCAAGCCAAGTGATCATCGCGACCGCCGCGCCGCCGAGCCCCATCCTCGCGGCCCAGCGCTCGAGGGCGATGGAGCGCCCACGGGCGCGAGCCCAGCGCGCTGCGGCGACGAGCGCGAGGGCGTAGCTGATCGCGAGCGGCAGCAGCGCCGGATAGTGGCCGAGGGCGGTCAAGGGCTGGCCGTGTAGCGCCGCGTCGACGGCCCGCCCGAGGCCACAGCCGGGGCAGGGCACCCCGACGCTCCCCAGCATCACACAGCCGGGCAGATAGGGCAGCGCCAGCGCCGCCACGATCGGTGGACAAAGCAACGCCAAGACCAGGGCCCAGCGCCTCGCGGGGTTGGATGTCCCTCTCATCACCCGAACTGTAGTTGGAAAGCGCGATCGCAGACAACTCTCGTCGCGATCGAGGGGAAAGGAGGGGGGCTACGCCGCGACCTCTTGCGCCTCGCGAAGGTTGACGCTGACGACCTTCGAGGCGCCAGGCTCCTCCATCGTCACGCCGTAGAGTCGATCGCAGATCTCCATCGTGTTGCGATTATGCGTGATCACGATGAACTGCGACTCGGCCGACATCTCGCGGATCATCTCGCGGAAGCGCACGACGTTCGCCTCGTCGAGGGGCGCGTCGACCTCGTCGAGGAGGCAGAAGGGCGTCGGCTTGACCAGAAACATCGCGAAGATCAAGCTCGTCGCTGTCAGCGCCTTCTCACCGCCGGACATCACGTCCATCGAGGCCAGCTTCTTACCAGGGGGCTGGGCGATGATGTCGACGCCTGCCTCGAGCACATCCTCGGCGTCGGTGAGCACGAGCTTGCCGCGACCGCCGCGGAAGAGCCGCGGGAAGACCTCCTGGAACTTGGCGTTGACCAGCTCGAAGGTCTCGGCGAAGCGCTTGCGGCTGGTGCGGTTGATCTTCTGGATCGCCCGCGTGAGCTGCGAGAGCGCGTCCTCGAGGTCGGCCTTATGGGTCGAGAGGAACTGGTTGCGCTCATCGAGCTGGCGGAACTCATCGATCGCCGTGAGGTTGATCTCGCCCATGCGCTCGATCAGCTGCCGCAGCTGAGCCAGGCGCTCGCTCTCGGTCTCGGTGACGGGTGGGTCGAGGTGGAAGTCGTGCAGCGTCTCGATCAACGGCTCCCGGTAGCGATCCCAGACCTGCTCCTCCAGGTGTCGGCGCGCCAGCGCGATCTCGCTGGCCTTCACCTCGAGCTTGCCCTGCTCCACCCCGAGCTCGGCGACCCGCGCGCGTTGCTCTTTGAGCCCCTGCTCGCTGACGGCGAGGGCAGCCTGATGCGCCTCGTGCTCCCGTCGGCCAACCTCGAGCCCCTCGAGCGCAGCGGCGCGCTGGCCGACCATCGTCTGGATCTCTTCGCGCGCCTGATCCACCGCCTCGCGTAGCTGCTCGGCCCGCTCGCGGCCGCTGGCGCTCGCCCGGGTCAGCTCGTCGATCCGCTCGGCTCGCTCGCGGGCCATCTCCTCCAGCTGCTTGAGCGTCCCCGCTGAGGCCTCGTAGGCCGTCTGCGCCTGGGCCAGCGCCACCCGCGCGTCGGTGGCCGCCGTCGACGCGTCATCGGCCTGCTGCCGCAGCCGCCCCCGCGCCTCGCGCAAGAGCGCGATGATGTCCTCGGCGACTCGGCCCTGCGCCTGCGACTCGCCGATCGTGTCGGCGAGCACCTCTTCGCGTTCACCGATCCGCGCGATCTCGTCGGTGAGGCGCTGCGCCTCCCGCTCCATCTCGACGCGACGGCTGGCCAGCGACTGGTTCTCCGAGTTGATCCGCCCGAGGTCCTTCTCACGGGTCAGGATCTCCTTGTCGGATTGATGCCCATCGCGGGTCACCTCATCGAGGAGCTGCTCGAGCGCGGCGATCTCGGTCTTCACCGTGACGTGGCGCTCCAGGGATGCCTCGTACTGCCGCTGCAGGTCGGCGATGATCGCCTTGAGCTCCTTGATCTCACGCTTCTGCCGCAGCACGCCCGACATCTCGGCGGCCTTCGAGCCACCGGTGACCGTCCCGTCGGGGGCGAGGATCTCGCCGTCGAGGGTCACCAGCGTCTGCCGGTCGATGTCCTCCCAGACTCGCATCGCCCGCGGCAGATCCTCGACGACCACCACGTCCGAGAGGAGCATCTCCGCCACCGCCCGGTAATCCGAGTTGTAGCTGACGAGGCCGAGGATCGGCCCATGGACGCCCTCGTAGCCAGTCAGCCCTGAGCCCGCCCCAGCGGCGAGCTGGTACTGCTGCCGCTGCGCCGAGGCTCCACCAGCATCCCAGACGACGCCCACCGGCGCCTGCTCCAGCACGCCACGACGGGCGGACTTGGCGATGAAGCTCGAGCGGCCCTTGCGCTGCTCCTTGAGGTAGGAGATCGCGTCGACGCCGACGTCGTCGTCCTCGACGACGACCGTACCGAGACGCTGCCCGAGCACCGCCTCGAGGGCGGTCTCATAGTGAGCCGGCGCGTCGACCACGTCGGCGACCACGCCGAGGACGCCGCGGTCGGCGGAGGATCCGTTGTGGCGCTGCATGATCGCCCGGGTGCCCTCACCGAAGCCCTCGTAGCGTGATTGGATCTCCTGCAGCGAGGCCAGCCGGCTCTTGCGCCGCTGGAGCTCGGTGGAGAGCACCTCTAGCTCGGCCTCGCCGCGCTGGGAGGCCTCGCGGAGCTCGCCGAGGCGCGCCTGGGCGTCTTCTTTACGCTGCATCAGCCGCTCGAGGTCGTCGCGCAGCTGGCCCAGCTCGCCGTCGAGATCCTCGGCGGCCTGCCCCAGCGTCTCGAGACGCGCCAGCACGCGCTCGCCCTCTTCGAGGTGACGCTGCCGCCGATCGGCGAGATCCTCGCGACGCTGGCGCATCGCCCGTAGATCGGCTTCGCTCCGCGCCATCTCGCGCTCGAGGCGGCTCGTCTCCCGTTGCTCGCTCTCGACGCCGGCCTCGAAGGCTCGCAGCTCGTCGCGCAGCGCCTCATGCTCGCGCTGACGCTCGAGCAGCGCCGCGTTCAGCGCCGCGCGCTCGGCGCCGATGTCATCGACGCGCGCCTGCACCTCCTCGCGCCGCCCCTCCGCGTCGGAGAGCTGCGCCTCGAGCCGGCCGATCTCTTCTTGGGCCGCCTCGGCGCGCTCGAGCAGCTCGCTCGCCTCGCGGCTCTGGTACGCGCATTGGCTCTCGCCGAGCTTGATCGCGTTGTCGAGCTGGTAGAGGTCCTCTTGGCGCCCGTTGAGCACACGCTCTTGCTCGAGGCCCTTCAGACGCGCCGCCTCGAGGCTGGACTCTCCGGTGGACAGGGCCAGCTCGGCGCGCCCTCGCTCCTGCTGGACCTCCTCGCGACGTCCCGCCACGACCTTGTCTTCGGCGATCAGCCCGAGCATGCGGTGGGCACAGGAGCGCAGCTCGATGCCGCGCATCTCGTCTTTGTAGCGCTTGTAGCGCTCGGCCTTCTGGGCCTGACGCCGGAGCGTCCCGAGGCGCTTGCCGATCTCCTCGAGGACGTCGCTGACCCGCAGCAGGTTCTGCCGCGTCGCCTCGATCTTTCGCTCAGCGGCTTGCTTGCGCCGCCGGTACTTGGTGATCCCCGCCGCCTCCTCGATGAAGTGGCGGCGATCCTCCGGCTTGGCGCTGACGATCATCCCAACCCGGCCCTGCTCGATAATCGAGTAGGCCCGGGTGCCAACACCGGTGCCGAGAAAGAGGTTGGTCACGTCGCGGAGCCGCACGGGCAGCTTGTTGATCAGGTACTCGCTGGTGCCGTCACGGTGAAGACGCCGTGTCACGGTGATCTCGCTGTAGTCCCGAAACGTGATCGGGGCGCGCCCGTCGTTGTCGAAGGTCAGCGAGATCTCGGCCATCCCGGCCGGGCCGCGCCCGTCGGAGCCGTTGAAGATGACGTCCTCCATCGTCTTGCCACGGAGGTGCCGGGCCCGCTGCTCACCCATGGCCCACATCAGGGCGTCGACGATGTTCGACTTCCCGCAGCCGTTGGGCCCGACAACGGCCGTGATCGGCTGACGCATGTCGAGGATCGCCCGATCACAGAAGGACTTGAAGCCGGAGAGCTCGATCCGTTTGATTCGCATGTCGTCTCTGCGCTTTCGGCGTTGCGCGTTCGTACGTGTCCTGGATCCCCGAGGGGACCTCCCGCGGGCTGCAAGACCCGCCATGATGCGGATCCCCGGGGCGCCAACAGGGATACCAGAGCCGCCTTGCCCTGCCTAGGCACGACATATCGTGGTGCGCAACAACACACACCACAAGAGGTCGTGGCCCAGCGGTGAGCAGGAGGATACCATGGTTCCTTCGGAGCGCCCGCGCCGTGCGCCTGGAGCCGTGTGTCTGCGCTCCCCTGCGAGGATCGCCTTCGGCCAGCTGGCGCGTCCACGGCAGCAGGTGCTACAACCTGCCGCGATGCGCGCCGCGGTCTCCCTCTCGATGCTGCTCTGGCTGCCGACGACGCTCTGCGCGCAGAGCTCATCGACCTGGGCCGCTCCGATCGTCACCATCCGCGGCGAGGCGAGACTGCAGCTGCGGCAGCTGACCTACCTCGAGGGCGTGGCCACCATCACCGGCTCGCTGCTCGACGCGGCCACCCAAGAGCCCCTGCCCAACCGACGAGTCAGCCTGCGCCTCGAGGTGGCGAGCGTGCGCCATCGGCGCGTCGCCCGCACGGATCCCCAAGGTCGCTTCACCGTAACGCTGCGCACTAGCGAGGGGGTGCACCTGCTGGCCTTCGACTTCGCCGGCGACAAGCTCTACGCCGCGACACGGACGCCGGCCCGCATGGTCGACGTCTCCAAGCCCACCATTGCCCTGCGGCTCTCCCTGCCGCCGCGGCTCGACACCAGCGCGCGCCAGCAGCAGCTCAAGGTAGAGGCGCTGCTCGGCGAGGAGCGGATCGCGCTGCCCCTGGCACTCTACCTGGGCGATCGCCCGCCCAAGGTGCTGGGCCGGGTCCGCACCCGCAAAGACAAGCCGGCGCTTCTGACCATCCCCACCGCCTCCTTGGGTCCCCCGGGGGCTAAGGAGCTCTCGCTGCGCTTCAGCGGCGACGCGCGCTACAACGCCGCCCAGCTGCGGATCACCAGCACCCTGACCACGCCGGTGACGATCACATTGCGAACCGAACGCGCGCGGGTCGCGGCGGACGGTCGGATCGTCCTCGTCGGCGGCGCTCGTGACGTGCTCGGGCCGGTCAAGCGAGCCGCCATCAGTGTGGAGGCGATGGGACGCCACGTGGCCTCGGCGACCACCGCCGACGACGGCGCGTTTCGCGTCACCCTCGACGCTGAGTCTTTCCCGCCGGGTCTTCTCGACCTTCGCGCCGTGCTCTCTCCCAACGTCAGCTGGCGCCAACCCGGCCGCTCACCCCAGGTCTCGGTGCTGATCGAGCCACCCCGACCGATCCCCCTCCGGCTCTACGCGACACCCGCGGCGATGACAGCGTTGGTGCTGGCGCTGCTGCTCGGCTGGCGCCTCCGTGGTCACCTCCGCGGCGATGAGGGGGTCGAGACGAACGAGGTGGAGCCCTTGGCGGGTGACGACCGACCGCCTCCGGCGCTTCGCTCGGGCCTGACCACGGCGAAAAACCAGCGCCTCCGCAGGCAGGACTTCGGGCTCGATGGGAGGGTCTGGGATCCCGTCGACGGCTGCCCGATCATCGGCGCCACCGTAGCGCTACGCGATGGCGAGGACCGACGCGTCGAGCTGGAGAGCGACGCCGCCGGCGCCTTCGCGGTGGAGAACCTCGGCGCCGGCCCTCTCGCCCTCGAGGTGAGCTGCGCGGGCTACGTCTCGGAGCGGGCGAGGCTCGAGCTGCCTCATCGGGGCAACCTCCGCGGCCTGCGGATCGACCTCGTCCCTGTGCGGGTGCGGATCCTCGAACTCTACCGCCAGGTCGCCTTGGATCTTCTGCCGAAGCCGCGCCTCTGGGCACGCTGGACGCCCCGTGACCTGCTCCAGCACGTGCGCCGGGCCGACACCACAGAGCCGGCCCTCGAGGATCTCTCGGCGCTGCTCGAGCGCGTCTACTGGTCTGACGCGGTGGCCAAAGAGGATGACCTTCACCGCGCCCGCGCCCTCGCGGCGGTCCACCCCGATCGCAGCTGAGCACCTCCCCTCGCCCTCCGATCCACGCTATCGTCTCGTCATGATGCGCTTGACCTTTGCTCGTTCGACCGCCACTCGCCGATCAACCGCTCGCCGGTCAACGTTCGCGCCGCTCGTCGCCTGGGCGGCCCTGGCCGCCCTCTGCGCCGCCTGCTCCGACGACACCCCTCAATCAGCCGACGGGGGTGGGGTTCGCGACACGATCAACCGCCCGAGACCGGACGTCGTCGGCCACGACCTTCAGGTTGGGCCGCCGACGAAGGTCACCATCGCCACGTTCAATCTGCACAACTTCTTCGACGCCGAGGACGATCCGAACACCGACGACGACGTGCTGAAGGCCTCCAAGGTCCAAAAGAAGGTCTCATTGGTCGGCGCGGCGCTGCGCCGCCTCGACGCAGACGTGGTGGCGCTCCAGGAGATCGAAAACCGCGCGCTCCTCGACCGCCTGGTCAAAGAGCAGCTCGCTCAACAGGGCTACGAACACCTCCACCTGCAGCCGGGCAACGACCCGCGGGGGATCAACGTCGCCTTCCTCTCGCGGATCCCGGTCACGCGCGTCACCAGCCACGCCAACGACTACTTCAAGAGCCTCGAGCCCGGCGACAGCAAGAACTACCGCTTCAGCCGCGACTGCCTCGAGGTCGAGCTCGAGCCCTCGAAGAACCGGCGGCTCGTGGTGTTGGTCAACCATCTGCGCGCCAACGACGGCTCCAAGCTCGCCACGCGCACCCGCGAAGCGCAGGCCAATCGGCTGCGGGAGATCGTCGACGCTGTGCTGAAGTGGACCCCAGACGCCAACATCGCGATCGTCGGCGACCTCAACGATGGCCCCGAGAGCCGCACGTTGAAGCTGATCCGTGAGGGGACGCCACCGCTGAAAGAGCTGCTGGCTGGCCAGTCGCTCAACCAACGCTATACGACCTTTTATCAGGGCAACAAGAGCCAGATCGACTACATCCTCACCTCCCCTGGCCTCACCGCAGATCTCGACGCCGGCTCCGCCAAGGCGCTCCACGACGACGTCTACTCAGCGGCCTCCGACCATTTCCCGGTGATCGCCAGCTTCACCGTCGAGTAGCGCGCGGTCCAGGAGCCCCCGCGAGTCGCGCTCTAGGCCTCAGAAAGCCCGCCGTACCACCCCGATGGCTCGTTTCGTCGGCTACGACATCGGCTCGGCAGCTCAGCGCCCGGCTCGGTCCCGGATGGGTGGGGGAGCTCTTCGGCAGAAAGGGCATGGAATCAACCAAGGCCCTCGACTATAGTGCCGCCCGATGGAGTGGCTGAGAAACCTCGACTGGGGAGCGATCATCCTTGGTCTCTTCGTGCTCGGCTTCGCCCTGCTGATGGTCAAGGCCGTGCGGAAGATGCGCGCCGACAAGGGCGACGGCAAAGACGACAGCTCGTCGAAGCGCACCCCTCGTCCCGCGAGCAAACGCAGCGGCGGTCGCAAGCTCCACCCCGTACAGCAGGCCAAGCTCGAGGCGGAGGCCGCGGCGGCAAAGGCAGGCGCCGAGGACGACGGCGACGGTGAAGCCCCCGCCACCGCGCCGAAGCGCAAGGTCCGCGCGGTCAAAGGCGGCCGGCGCAAGGCCCTTCGAGGCCAAAAGGCTCGCCGAGCGCGCCGCGCGGCGGCCCAAGACCAACCCAAAGACGAGACCGACGACGCCGCCAAGCCCAAAGAGAGCGTCGCCGAGCGCGACGAGCCCGGCGAGAGCGAAAAGGAGCGTCTGACCCGCGGTCTGGCCAAGACCCGCGGCGGCTTCATCGCGCGGCTGGGCAAGCTCTTCTCGGGAAAGCCGACCTTCGACGAGACGATGCTCGATGAGGTCGAGGAGGTGCTCTTCACGGCCGACATCGGCGCCCGCACCGCCGACGAGCTGATCCAGAGCATCCGCAAGCAGCTCGGCAACAAAGCAGGCAACGACCCCGAGGCCGTCTGGCAGCACTTGAAAGGCCGCTCCGCCGAGATGCTGCGAGCGAGCAACGACGCGGGCTTCGACTTCGGGTTCGATCGGGGCGCGCCCTTCGTCCTGCTGATGGTGGGCGTCAACGGGACGGGCAAGACGACGACGATCGGCAAGCTGGCTCAGCGCTTCAAGAGCCGCGGCAAGAAGGTCATGCTCGCCGCTGGCGACACCTACCGTGCCGCCGCAGCCGAGCAGCTCTGCGTCTGGGGCGAGCGCGCGGGCGTCGAGGTCGTGCGTCGCGACGAGGGCGCCGATCCCGCCTCGGTGGTCGTCGAGGCGATCAAGAAGGCGAAGGTCGAGGGCTACGATGTCGTGATCGCCGACACCGCCGGACGACTGCAGACCAACGTCGGGCTGATGGAAGAGCTGACCAAGGTTCACCGCTCGATGAACAAGCACGTCGAGGGGGCTCCCCATGAGACCTTCCTCGTGCTCGACGCAACCACGGGCCAAAACGCGATTACGCAGGCCAAGATGTTCCGCGAAGCTATTGAGATCACTGGACTCGTGCTCACGAAGCTGGACGGCACGGCCAAGGGCGGCGTGATCCTGGGCATCGCCCACGAGCTCGGCCTGCCGGTGCGTTTCGTCGGCATCGGCGAGCAAGCCGACGATCTCCGCCCCTTCGATCCCGACGCGTTCGTTGAGGCGCTATACCATCAAGAGGAAACGCCTGTCGCCGAGCAATCGAGCTAGGTGTCGGGATTGGCAGATGTTTTTGTTGATCGCTTCGAAACGGCTATGCTATATTGGCGCAACCTTGGGATAGGCCGCTAAGCCATTGAAATTGCTTCAAAATTCGCATAAGGCTCGAGCTAGCTTCAGGCCCCCTGGTCCTCTCCTTCAAGAGGGTTGCTCCGCTGACGCGACCGCGAGGTTGGTATGAGACGATTTCGTCCCCTCACCGCATTTCTCCTGACTGGCCTGCTCACCCTGGCCTTCGCTCCTGCGACGTCCTGGGCTCAAGGCAAGAAGGGTGGCGCCGACGTTCCCGCGCCGCCGCCACCGACGCCGGCCCCGCCGCCGACAGCCCCGCCGCCGACAGCACCACCACCCACAGCCCCACCGGCGACGCTTGGCGAGGGTGGTCCGGCGGCCACAGAAAAGCAGGAGAAGGATCTCTCGCCGGAGAAGCGCTGGCAAGAGGCGCAGAAGACCTGGAAGAACATCGTCGTGCTGCCGCGCAAGAGCTTCCTCAAGCGTATGCGGCTCGAGGTGCTGCCCTTCGTCGGCACCACGATCAACGATCAGATGGTTCAGCACACCGTGGTCGGCGGCGAGCTGAACTTCTTCCTCACCGACATCCTCGCCATCGGCGCGCGGGGCATGTACTACTTCGACACGGTGATGCCCGATGAGTTCTGGACGCGCTACCACTTCGGCCGCGTTCCCACGCTCAACCGCTATCTCTTCACCCTCACCGCGGACTTCTCCTACGTCCCGATCTACGGCAAGTTCACCGTCTTCAACAAAGCGATCTTCCAGTACGAGATCTACCTCTCCGGCGGCATCGGCATAACCCGCAGCGAGGCGATCCCGCGCGACTTCGACAACGAGGCGTTCCAGAGCTGGGCGCTGACCTTCTCGTTCCCGGGTATCGGCGGCCGCTTCTTCTTTACCAAGTGGCTCGCGGCGCAGGCATCCTTTCGCTACTACCTGTTGATCGACCGTTTCGAGAAAACGGGGCGCCCCACCACCGCCAAGACCGCACAAGCAGCGATCGACAACGGTTTTACGGAGAGGAAGTTCATCTCGAGCCTCGTGTTCACCTTCGGTGTGGCGATCTTCTTCCCCCTCGACTTCCAGTACACGACCTTCCGCTAGGCCAAGGAGCACCCAATGCGACGCATGACTACTTCGCTCACGATTGGCTTGGCGCTGGTGCTCGCCACGGCGCCTACGCTCGCTCAGGCCAAAAACAACGCCCCGGCCGCCAAGACGTCGTCGAGCGGCCACTCGGGCAGCGGCTCGATCTGGGATAAGGATGAGGCCGTGGTGCCCATCGAGGACCAGGTCGCGATCCGGCACCGTTACGAGCTGCGCAGCGGCCGATTCGAGGTTGGCCTGGCCACGGCCTTTACGCTGAACCGCGCCTTCATGAACGCGATCCTCATCGGCCTGCGGGCCCAGTACCACATCAACGACTACCTCTCGGTGGGCACGGAGTGGAACTTCGGCATCAACTTCCGCACCCCGCTGACCAACGAGCTGGATGACACCTACGACGAAAAGACGAGGCCAGATCAAAAGACCTTCGACAGGAACGTGAAGAAGCTCTCGCGGCTCGACCTGATCGGCGACGTGCGCCTCAACTTCACCCCGTTTTCGGGCAAGATGGGCGTCTTCAGCGCGCTCTTCATCGGCTACGACTTCTACGTCTTCGCTGGGATGGCGTTCGGCAAGACCAGCAACGACAACGAAGAGGGGCCGATCACGGGCCCCAACGGTGTCGTCGTCGAAGATGTCGACGCGACCAACGAGGCCTTCAACCTTGGCTTCGCCTGGGGTCTTGGCCTTCATATCTACATCAATAACTGGATCTCCGTCGGCCTCGAGTTCAAGGACCTGATGTTCAACGACAACGAGACCGGTCAGGACGTGACCCGCGGGCGTGAGGACAACGAGCAGAAGCTCTGTGAGGCAACGAAAAAGGGCCCTGAACAGGTGTGTCGCCTCACCAACAGCGACGACAGGCGCTTCCTCAACCACTTCTTCTTCGGCTTCAACGTGACCTTCTTCTTCCCGATGCAGCCCGAGATCGCGTTCTAGAGCGCAGACCAACTGACCTCCCGTCGCTGCGCTGGTCTGCGACATCCCGGCGGTTGTTGCTCGTCGGTTGCGTGCGACCAGCAGGCGCCCTCCTCGCGCCTACGCCGTGATCCCGCATCCTTCGCGCAGCTCGGTCCGGTCAGCGGATCAGCGCTCTCGAGCGCTGACCAACTGACCTCCCGTCGCCGCGCTGGTCTGCGACATCCCGGCGGTTGTCGCTCGTCGGTTGCGTGCGACCAGCAGGCGCCCTCCTGCACCAAGCCCTTACCAGGTCACGACGGGCCTATTCATGGCACCATCAGCGTCGTCACGATCTGTCAAGGCGCCAACCACTCCTACGCAGGTGTGCGATACCATCGTTGCTGGTTCTATGGAAACGCCTATGGCCTACCGGTGTCCAGTATCGATACTGGCGTCCGATAGCTGGTGTCCGATAGCTGGTGTCTCTGTGCAGACTCCTACGGATCACACGGAGAGCCCAGCACGTGTGTTCAAACGTGTGGCGGTGATAGCAGTCAGAGCTGTGGAGGTGATTGGGCCAACGGCATCTTCCCGGTCCAATAGCTACAGCGATGGCCAGGGCCTCTCACCGAGCGTCGGCCATCAACGGCCTACCTCGTCGACGCCCTCCTGCAAACGCCTATTGCGATAGGGACCTGTCAACGCTGGAACTGTCTCGATGCGTCATCCTACGCCTCCTCTCTCGACTTCCATCGACGGCCTCTTTGAACGGCGGCTCGTGGTCTTGGCCATCTGCATGGCCTTGATAGGCTACGCGTTCCTCTCCCGCATCTTCGCCCTCGACGCCAAGGTCAATGTCGACGCGATCTGGATGTGGCATGATCACACGCTCAGGTTCTGGCGGGGACTCTCCAGCGGGCGCTGGATGGATACCTTTCAGCATCATCCCGGAGTGACCTTCATGTGGCTTTCGGGCCTCTCGATGAAGGCATCCGGAACCTTTGGGCGCCCCCTCTCCGACGCAGTCTTGATCGCCGGCAAGGTTCCGGTGGTCTTGGTCGCGAGTCTCTCGGTGGGAGCCACCTTCCTCCTGGTGCGCCGCATTCTTGGGTCCTCGTACACCTTGTGGGCTGCGCTAGCGGCCTTCCTCCTCGCGTCTGAGCCATTCGCCATTGGACACGCTCGCACCTTTCATCTCGACATGCTTGTCACGTCCTTTGGCTGGTGTGCGGCCCTTGCTGGAGTCGTCGCCGCACGGGAGGCGAGCATTCGCTGGGGTTTGCTGACAGGAGCTCTCCTCGGGCTGGCTCTGCTGTCTAAGGTCTCCGCGGCGGGGATCGCCATGGGCGTCGCCCTCGTGTTCTGCGTGGAAGGCGTGCGCCACAGAAGCTGGGCGGAGCGCAGGCGACTCTTGGCCTGCTTGCTCACGACAGTGGCGCTGAGCGCCCTCGTCGTCGTCTCGCTCTGGCCCGCCCTGCTCTTCGAGCCAGCCAAGACCGCATCGCTCTTTTTCACACGCGTCAAAGGTGAGTTCACAGGTGGACATCAGCTCTTCTCTTGGGGCGAGGTCCACACCCGCGATCCAGGTGTCGGGTTCTACCTTGGTGTACTGCTCTTCCGCACGACACCCGAGGTCTTGGTCTTGGCCGCCATCGCAGTGGGCTGTATCGTTCGGCTCAGCGCACAAGGCACCGAGCTGCGTGTCGGCTTCCTCTGTCGCTACCCCGTCGCCCATATCCTGCTTACCCATGCGATCTGGCTCTTCATCTTCCTAGGAAACCCAAAGAAGCAAGATCGGTACTTCCTGACGTTTCTGCCGATCCTTTGCCTAGCGGCTGCCCTGGCCTTGAAACGCCTATGGGAAGTCCAATGGTTGCAGGACTGGGCACGGCGTTGGAAGCGACCTGTTCTCGTCCTTTTCACCATCCTCGGAGTCTTGTTCATCACACGGACAGCCCGAGTCATCGCGGCTCATCCTGTGCCACTTGGCTGGACATCGAGGCTCCCACTCCTCAGCGCGGAACGAAGCGTCCAACTCGGGATCGGCGAGGGCTTGCGCGAGGTCGCCATCTTCATCAAGAACGACGTCCCTCGGGGAGTCACCCCCACCCTCGCTCTCTACATCTACCATCGAGCGCTAACGCCTTGGATCCGGTATCGACCCGTTCATCATCGAGAGGCGATGTACATCATCGACTATGTCTGCCTCCGCCAGCGAAAGCGAGAGGCCAAGCTGATCCAGAGCTACACTCGGGGTGTCAAGCCCCTGCTCGTCGTTCGCTATGGCGACGTTGACTATGCGCGTCTCTACCCAGGTCCACGTCACCGCAGTCGACAAAAGTAGTGGGCCTGAGCCGTTTTGGCGGACAGTTCCTGAGCCGTTTTGGCGGACAGTTCCTGAGCCGTTTTGGCCGCCAGTTCTGTCTACGCCGCCAGTTCTGTCTACGCCGCCAGCGCAAGTTGATCTCGCACCATGGTCAACGCGTACGCCATCGGGCTCGTGTTCCCTGCGGCCGCCTGGCGCAGCTGTAGACAGTAGCGAGGTACGCGTCACTGGCCTCCTTGGCGCTGGGCACCGTTGGCCAACGATCGTCGTGGGGCCGGCCGGCGTCGTGGCCGGGCTGATCGACTCGCTGATGGCCGTCGGCTTGGCGTTCGCGTCGTACGGCGCGAAGCGCGCATCGCACCCGCAGGTGCGGGCTCGCGTCAGCCCGTGGCCGGCCAGCGATCGTGACCCGGCACGGACCTGCTGGGTCACGATCGCGCGCTGGCAAGAGAAGCGCCGGGGCGCCTGAGCTTCGAAGGCTTCGCCTCGAGGATCTCGTCCTTCATCGGCCCCCGCCGACGCTGCGAGGCGTGGCCGGGCGAAGACAGGGGGCCGCCGGCCGGCTGTCGAGCCGACGGCGAGCACCCCAGAGGCCCTCGTGGCCCGCGACGAGGCCCGAGACCCCGGCGGCGACGCCCTCAGGCCTCGCGCAGCCTGATCGAGGCGGCTCGCGAAGGCCCCATGGGCCCTCGTATCGGGTGCGACGTGCCAGCGCAGGAGGTGATCGCGGCGCTGTCGAGGCATCGCGAGCCACC
>PDWJ01004106.1_pt1 | contig 16632 bp, 13 predicted proteins | sample 1430881 | NCBI WGS metagenome assembly PDWJ01 (sample SAMN01162460, study PRJNA174530) | Oral metagenome, whole genome shotgun sequencing project. | biome: Marine environment; feature: Marine mammal; material: Swab sample of the gingival sulcus; isolation source: swab sample of gingival sulcus... | reverse complement strand
GAAGACGCCTAGGAAGATGCCCAAGAAGACTTCTAGGAAGGCGTCGACGAGTCGGTCGGGTCCCAAGGAGGCGAGCCCCAGCGGGCCGAAGCCGTCGGCGGTGGTCGCCGCGGCTCCCCCGAAGCGCCCCTCGAATACGACGGGCACGCGCAAGGTCAACGCGCTGCTCGAGAAACTCAACAAGCCGGGCGACTCCGGGTCCTCGGCGGCCGCGCCGGCGGAATCGAACCTGCCTCAGCGCCTGACGGCGGCCTCGCTTCGGACGACGCTCAAGCGCAACCGCTCCAAGTTCGCCGCCTGTGGCAACAAGATCCAGGGCAGCTCCGGCAGCGTCCGAGTGAGCACCTCGTTCGTGATCCAGGGCTCCTCCGGGCGCGTCAAGTCCGCGCGCATCGTCAACGGCGGCGGCACCTCGGCGCAGGTCCAGCGCTGCGTCGTGTCGGCGCTGAAGAACACGACCTTCGGCCGCTTCAAGGAAGCGACGATGACGGTGAACTACCCGATCCAGCTCTTGTAGCGTCCTCGCCCTTCGCACCGGGCGGCGCGGAGGGTGCCAGATCGACATTGACGCACGCTCCGGCCGCTGGTAGCTTCCCGCGGCCCTGGAGCCGGCCCGTCCATAGGGGACGCGCGGCGACCGGGAGACGACTCAGCCGCTCTGCAAGGCACGAAGCTGAGGGAGGACAGAGACAATGGCGCGCACGATTCTCGGCAAGAAGCTCGGCATGACGCAGATCTTCGACGCCTTCGGCAGCCTCGTCCCCGTGACGATGGTCGAGGCCGGCCCCAACTACGTCATCCAGGTGAAGGAGTCGACGGGCAAGGACGGCTACGACGCCGTGAAGATCGGCTTCGGCGACGTCAAGATCGCCCGCCTGAACCGGCCGACCCTCGGCGTCTTCAAGCACGCCGGCGTCGAACCCCAGCGCCACGTCCAGGAGTTCCGCCTCGACGCCGATGAGCTCGGCACCTACAAGGTCGGCGACACCATCGGCGCGGCCACCTTCGCGCCCGGCGACAAGATCGACGTCACCGCGACCAGCAAGGGCCGCGGCTACCAGGGTGTCGTCAAGCGCCACGGCTTCAAAGGCGCCAAGGAGAAGACCCACGGCACCCACGAGTACAAGCGCCACGGCGGCTCCATCGGCTGCTCGGCGTATCCGGGCCGCGTCATCAAGGGCAAGAAGATGGCCGGCCAGATGGGCAACAAGACCGTGACCGTCCAGAACCTCGAGGTGGTCGCCGTCTTCGCCGATGAGAACCTGGTCTTCGTCAAGGGCTCCGTCCCCGGCGGCAAGAACAGCATCCTGAAGATCCAGGCGAGCATCAAGGCTCGCTGACCCAAGCGCTCCGGCGCGACGGAGCCGGCGACCGGGCCACCTTCGGAAACCGCACAGGCCGTCGCCGCCGTCGCCGCCGTCGCTGCCTTCTACGCGAGCAGATCGTCGCTGAGGACGCCGCGGTAGGCCTCGACCGCCGGGCCCTCCATCCAAGCCGTCCGCAGGCCCTGCTCGATGGTGATCTCCAGCGAGCCCCCGGGCAGGGTCACCGTGATGGGGCGCCCCGCTTCGGCCAGGCCCAGGCGTACGGCGGCGGCGGCGGTGGCGGTGGCGCCCGTGCCGCAGGCCTCGGTCAGGCCGCAGCCGCGCTCCCAGACCGACACGGCGATCGCATCGGGGGCGCGCAGCTCGGCGAACTCGACGTTGGCGCCCTCGGGCCACATCGGGTGAGCGGTGAGCTCGGGGCCCAGGGTCTCGGCGAGCCTGCGATCCGCGTCGCCGAAGATGACCATGTGGGGGTTTCCGGTGTTGACCCCGGTGGCGTCGAAGGTGCGACCGCCCGCCTCGACGAGGACGTTGAGGGCCTCGCCCTCGCCGCCGGCGACGGGCACGGCGCGGCGCTCGAAGCAGGGGGCCCCCATGTCGACGCGGACCGAGGTGATCAGGCCGTCGTCGCCGCGGCGCCAGGCGCAGGCCTTGATCCCGCCGGGCGTCTCGACGTGCAGGGGGTTGTCGGCGTAGCCGAGCACCTCCACCGCGTACTTCACGAAGCAGCGGATGCCGTTGCCACACATCTGTGGTGTGGAGCCATCGCTGTTGAGGAGCCACATGCGCAGGTGCCCCCCGGCGATGGCGGGCGCGGCCACCATCAGCCCGTCGGCCCCCACGCCGAAGCCGCGGCGGCAGATCCGGCGGGCCCGGTCGGGGGTCATCAGCGCCTGCTCGCGGCCGCCGTCGGCCTCGAGGACGACGAAATCGTTGCCGAGCCCGTGGTATTTGATGAACCTCACGTCGCCGCTCCGGGAAATGGTCGCCCGCGGCGGCGCGTTTGCCAGGGCGCCGCGCGCGTCCATGCTAAGTAGCACGTCCGAGCCCGCCCGCTCGCGCCCGTCCGCCTACAAGAGGAGATTCTATGTACCGCCACGCGATCGCAGCCATGGTGGCCTTGCTCGGCCTGACCTCGACGGGCTCGAGCGCCCTGGCGGGCGGCGACACCTCCGGCGAGCTCACGACCTGGACCATCACCGAGGGCGCCGAGGCCGTCGGGACCGAGACCCTGCGCCTGGTGCAGAGCGACAGCGGCGCGCTGTTCGCCTCGGGCGAGCACAAGGTCAATAGGGGAAAGCACAAGTCCCACCTCAAGGTCTTCCTCCAGCGGGCCCCCGACGGGACCATCGCCAAGTACCGCCGCGTCACCGCCGGTCGCAAGGGCAAAGGGCTGTTCGCCTTCGCGCGCAACGGAGGCCTGCGGATCGTCGGCGTCAAGACCGGCAAGAAGGCCCGCGACTTCAGCGACGCGCTGTCCCGCTACGCTTGGGATCCCGAGGTCTGGAACCACCTCGCCGTGGCCGCGCTGCGGCTCGACCCCGCCAAGGCTAGGGTCGAGGTCGCCTACTTCGACGTCGCCGCCGCTACCAAGGGCAAGGCGATCTTCGTTCGCCAGGACGTCACCAAGGTCACCACCAAGGGCGACAAGCTCGTCGAGGTCGTCCCCTGGGCCTTGCAGGCCGGCCCGGGTGCGCCGCTGACCGTCTATGTCTCCAAGGACAAGCGCCGCAAGCTCGTCGGCGTCGCCGGCGCCCACCGCAAGATGCTGATCAAGGGTTGGACCTGGGAAAAGGGCGCGCCCGCCGTCGAGGAGCCCGACAGCGACGAACCACAGGGCGACGAGGCCCGCGGTGATGCCGACGGGGGCGTCGATCCCGAGGCGGAGGAGGTCGGGCCGTGAGGCACCTCTTTCTGATGGACCCGATCGAGGCTATCGCCATCGACAAGGACTCTACCTTTGCCCTGATGTGGGAGGCGCAAAGGCGCGGCCACGAGGTTTGGTACGCTCTCGTCGACGACCTCTGGGCGCGCGACGGCCTGCCGTGGGTCAGCGCCCGGACGGCCAGGCTGGCCAAGGTCCAGGGGGAGCACGCCGACCTCGGGCCCCGCGTCGATCTCGCCCTCGGCGACGTGGACCTCGTGTGGATGCGAAAGGATCCGCCCTTCCACATGGACTATATCTTCAACACCTACCTGCTGGACTACGTGCCGCCGCCGACCCTGGTGGTGAACGCGCCCCACGGCCTGCGCGCCATGAACGAGAAGGCCTGGGCCATCCGCTTTGCGGATCTCACGCCGACCTCGATCATCACCCAGTCCATGGATCGGATCCGCGCCCTCGCCGAGGAGCTCGGCCGGATCGTCGTCAAGCCCCTCGATGGCAACGGCGGCGAGGGCGTGTTCATCCTGCGCAAGGACGACCCCAACATCGGCGTCATCCTCGAGGCCTCGACCCGCCACGAGACCCGCAAGGTCCTCGCCCAGACCTACCTCCCCGAGGCCAAGCAGGGCGACAAGCGCATCATCCTCGTCGACGGCGAGCCGGTGGGCGCGGTCAACCGCGTGCCCCAAGGCGTCGACCACCGCGGCAACATCCACGCTGGCGCCGCCGTCGACAAGGCCACCCTGACCCCGCGCGAGCAAGAGATCTGCGCGCGGATCGGCCCCGACCTTCGCGAGGCGGGCCAGATCTTCGTAGGGATCGACGTCATCGGCGACTGGCTCACCGAGGTGAACGTCACGAGCCCGACGGGCATCCACGAGATCAACACCTTCGACGGGGTCTGCCTCGAGGCCCTGATCCTGGACGCGGCCGACAGGCGCTGGCGTAAGCTCCAGGAGTGACGCGGCCCCCCCTCCGCTGGCGCCCCCTCGCGCTCGTGCTCGCCTGTTTCGCCCTCGGGCTGTCCATCTCGGCGGCCGTGGCGCCGCCCGAGGGGGCCCGGGCCGCGTCGCCGGACGAGCGCGACCGGCGCCTGCTGAAGACCTATCGCGGGCTGCTCGCGGACGACCCCGATCAGGACTACGCCTTGCGGCGCCTGCTCGAGGTCTCGCACGCCGTCGGCGGCCTCGGCGGCCTGATCGCCCTGTACGCCGAGCAGGTCGAGGCCCACTCCAAGGACTTCGCGGCCTGGATGGTCCTCGGCCACCTGCGCCGCGCCGCCGAGGCCGACGAGGATGCCGTCGCCGCCTACGCTCAGGCTGCGGCCCTGCGCCCCGACTCCGCCTCGCCGCACCTGGCCCGCGCGGCCCTCGATCGCGAGCGCCGCCGCTGGGACGCGGCCCTTTCGGCCTATGACGCCGCCATCGCGCTGCTGCGCGATCGCGAACAAAAACAAGACGCCCTGCGCGCCGCCGCCGAGGCCGCCATCGAGGCTGAGCGCCCCGAGCGCGCGGAGGGCTACTTCGACGCCCTTGTGAAGACCGAGCCGAGAAACCTCTTTCTCCGCATGCAGCACGCCGCCACCCTGGCCCGCCTCGACCAGCCCGCGCGGGCCCTCGAGCTGTGGCAGGACATCGCCCGCCGCGCCCGCGGGCAGCTCCAGCACCTGGTCATCGCCTACAAGGAGATCGCCGAGCTCCAGACGCGCATGGGGCGCCTCGAGGAGGCCGAGGAGACATGGCGCGAGGCCCTCGCCAAGACCCCCTCCGGCCACTGGGAGCGGGCGACCTTCGTCGAAGGCCTCATTGCCGTCCATCGGCGTCAGGACCGCCTGCGGGATCTGGTCGCGGAGCTGTCGGCGGTGCCCATCAAGAGCCACGAGACGCTCATCACCCTCGCGCGCCTTCACGAGGAGCTCGCCGAGGACGTCGAGGCGCTCGCGCTCTACCGCGCGGCGGTCGCCAAGAGGCCGTCGGACCTGCGCTCGCGCCAGGCGGCGCTCAGGATCCTCGAGCGGGTCGGTACCTCCGAGGAGGTCGTCGCCGCCTACGAGGCGCTCATCCGCGCCGCGCCCGGTGAGCCGCGCCACGAGCTGCGCCTCGCCGAGCTCCAGCTCCAGCGTGGCGCCTCCGCCGAGGGCTACGCCCTGCTCGACCGGATCTCGCGCCGCTACCCTCGAGATCCCGGCGTCCATCAGCGCCTCGTCGACCTCTGGATGCGCTACGGCGACGCGACCGCGGGCCGCCGTATCGAGGCCGAGTACAAGGCGCTCATACGCCTCGAGCCGCGTGAGCCGGGGCACGTCGTCAGCCTCGGCGAGCTGTACTGGACCGCCGGCGACCGGGACGCGGCGCTGGCGACCTGGCGGCGCCTGCTGACCTCGGGCGCCTCGAAGGCCGAGGGCTGCTTCCTCCTCGCCGAGGTCTACGCCGATCACGATCTCGCCGAGGACGCCGTCGACCTCTATCGCCAGGCCCACGATCTCGCCCCCGACGACCCGCGCTTCGCCAAGGCCTATGCCCTGATCCTCGAAAGGACCGGCAAGTATCGCAGCGCCCTCGAGACCTGGACCGCCCTCGCCGCGGGTGGCGACGGGCCGGGCGCCCGCGCCCGCGCCGCCGAGGCCCGTGGGCACGTGATCTCCCTGTGGGAGCGCGCGCGCACGCTCCAGCGCGAGACCGCGCGCCTCGAGGGGCGCTTCGCCGCCGCCCCGCCGGACCTCGACGCCGGGCGCTTCCTCGCCGCCGCCTACCTCCACGGGCGCCGCCTCGACGACGCCCGCCGCGTCCTCGAGCGCCTCCACGCCCTGGCCCCCGACGACATCGAGGCCCTCCTTGGCCTCGAGCAGCTCTACACCCGCTCGGGTGAGCTCGAGCTCGCCATCGGCGCCCTCACCGCGCTGGCCCGCGTCGACACCCGCGCCGCCGCCGAGCACGTCCACCGCGCCGCCGATCTCGCGCTGACCCTCGGCGACGAGGCCCGCGCCCTCGCGCTCGCCCGCCGCGCCGTGGAGCTCGACCCCGCCTCGGCGACGGCGCTGCTCCGCGTCGGCGAGCTCTACGGCCGCCTCGATCGTCGCGCCGAGGCCGCCGAGGCCCTGCGCCAGGCCCTCGCCCTCGATCCGCGCAACACCCCGGTCCGCTTCGAGCTCGCGGGCCTGTACCGCGACCTGGGCCAGCCCATCCGCGAGGAGCAGATCCTGGCCGATCTCGTCCGCGAGGCCCGCGAGCCCGGGGACGCGCTGCGGGCGGGACGCCGCCTGATCCAGCTCGGCGCCGCCGCGGGCCGCCTCGAGCAGGTCGAGGCGATCCTGCGTCCGCTCGCCGCGAGCGGCCGCTCCCGGGGCGTCTACCTCGCGCTCTTGGTCGACACCTACGCCAACCTCTGCCGCGCCATCACCTACGGCCCCCTCGCCGACCGCGAGCGGCGGGCCGCCCTCCGCGCCGTCGGCGAGCGCGGCCTCAAGCCGCTCCTCGACGCCCTGGTGGACAACGACGTCGCCGTGCGCTCCCGCGCCCTGGAGGTCCTCGCCCAGACGGCCCCCAGCGGCGCCGCGCCCGCCCTGGCGCGCCTCACCCAGCAGCCCGACATCCTGGCTCAGATCCAAGCCGCGGAGGCCCTCGGCCGGATCGGCTCGGAGACCGCCGTCCTTGCCCTGGCGCGCCTGGCGCGCCAAGGCAAGGCCCAGACCCGGGGCCTGGCGGTCTGGGCCCTGGGCCTGGTCCGCAGCGCCCCGGCCGCCGCGGCCCTCGCCGGGCGCCTCGAGCGCGCCACGCCTCGTGAGCGGGGGATGGTCGCGACGGCCCTCGGGCGTGCCGCCCACCCGGCCGCGCTCCAGACCTTGGAGGCCCTCGCCAGCGACCGCCTCGCGGCCGCGCGCGCGGCCGCCCTGTGGGCCTTAGGCCGCGTCGGCGAGCCGGCGGGCGTCCCGGCCCTCGTCGAGCGCCTGCGCGGCGGCACCGGGCGCGAGCTCCAGATCGCCGCCCGCGCGCTGGGGCGCCTGCGCGCGGGGGCGGGCGCGCCGGCCCTCGTGGCCGCCCTGTGGTCGCGCCCCGACCTGCCCGAGGACCTCGTCTGGGACAGCCTCGCGGGCGGGGGGTACGCCGCCGACGACGGCTACGCCGAGGCCCTGTACGACAAGCTCCTCAACCGCCAGCGCGGGCTCGTGGCCCCGCCGCCGCCGGCGCTCTTCGTGGCGGCGCCTCGGGAGCTGCGCCGAGCGCCAGGCGGCCCGGTCGTGGCGCGCCACCGGCCGCTGCTGGACGCGCGGGTCGGCGCCGCCCTCCGCGGGGGCGCCGCGCCCGCGCGGCGGCTGCTCCGGCGGCTGTCGGCGCCGGGCGGGCCGAGCCTCGTGCCGGCCGACCGCTTCCCGGCGGACACCCAGGCCAACCGCGCGGCGACCCTGGAGCTGCTCGCGGGGCACCGTGAGGCCGTCATCGCCTTGGCCACGCGGTCGCGTGGGCGGGCGGGGGTCGCCGGCGCCGCGGTCACGGCGCTCGCGGCCTGGAGCGCGGCGGCGCCCGACGTCGTCGCCCCCGAGGAGGTCAGCGCCATCGCGGGGGCGGCGCTCGCCAGCGCAGACGCCTCGGTCCTGCGTCGGGCGGCCCTGGAGGCCCTCGCGAAGGTCGCCACGCCCCAGGATCGCGCCGCCTGGGAGGCCGTGGCAGCCTTGGCGGCCGAGGCCGCCGATGGTGGCCAGGACGCCCCGGCCCTGGCCGCTGATCCCGCCGTGCGCGTCGCCCTCGCGCGGACCCTCGGGCGCCTCGCGCGGCCGGGGGCCGAGGGGGCGCTGGTCGCCCTCGCGCGCGACGAGCTCGCCTCGGTGCGCTTCGCCGCCGCTGCGGCGGCGGCGGGCTACCCGGGACCGCGGGTGGTCGGGGCGCTCCTCGATCTCCTCGACGACCCGGCCGGCGACGTCGCCGAGGCGGCCGCGGCGGCTCTCGGCGCGCACCTCGAGGACCCTCGCGCGCGTCGAGCGCTGCAGGATCTTGCCGAGCGCGGCGCGCCACGGATCAAGCGGGCGGCCGTCACGGCGCTCGGCGGGTGTTGCGGATAGCTCCGGGTGGCTCCAGCGCGATCGGGGGACCACCCCTTGGCCGGCGCCGTGCCTGGGGCTCCGACGAGCCTCGGCGTTGAACCGCGGAGACACGGAGGAGGGCGAGCGCGTCGGTGGGCCAGGCTGGTAGGACCCGCCCCGGGACCTCTGGAACCGCGCGGACCCCGCGAACCCCGCGGGAGCGGGTTGACGATCCCGTCGGGGCGTTCCTATCCTCACGCTCGTCGGGGTGACGCTCCGGCCCCACGTGGCGAGGTCGTGTTCGATGAGAGCTCCGCAGCTGACGCTTATCCGCGGTGACGGTGACGACGGCACGGCCTATCCCTTGGGTGCGCCTGAGGTGACCGTCGGTGGTGACGGTGCGGACATCGTCTTCCCCGGCGACCCCGGCATCGAGCAGCTCCACTGCACCTTCTATCAAGCGGATGGGGCGCTCCACGTGCGCGACGAGAGCGCGCTCAACGGCGTCTACCTCCGCATCCACGCGCCGACGGCGCTCAGTGACCATCAGCGCTTCCTGTGCGGCGAGCAGCACTTCCGCTTCGAGCGCTATCGCGCGGTGCCCGTCACCATCGGCGTCGACGGCGCGGTCTTCGGCGGCACCCCCATCTCGCCCTGGCGCTTTCGCGTCGTGCAGGTCCTCGCCGGAGGGCACACCGGGTTGGCCTTCTGCGCGCGCAAGCGCTCGATGACCATCGGGCGCGAGGACTGCGACATCAACTTTTATCAGGACCCGTACATCAGCCACTACCACAGCCGGCTCGAGGAGCGCGGCGGTCAGTTCATCCTGACCGACCTCGACAGTCGCAACGGGACCTTCGTGCGGATCTCTGATCAGGCCTCGCTGCAACAGGGAGACCACCTCTTCATCGGTCGTCAGCTCTTGCGGGTCGAGGACAGCGCGACGTAGCCAGGGGCCGCCGCGCTCAGCCGCCCGTCGCGCTGATGATGGCCCAGGTGCCGACGCCCACGGCGGCCGCCGCGAGCACGGTGGTGACGATCCATAGGGCCGCTCGGCTCCCGCGTTTGGGCCGCTTGGCGCGACCACCGACCTCGGCGGTCGAGCGCTTGCTGGCGTCGATGGTCGCTTGAGCTTGGGGGTCATACTGCTGGGGCGCCGGGGTCTTCGGGGCCTGCCGGCGGGGCTTCCTCACCAAGCCCGAGCCGCCGTCGGCGGCCTTGACCCGCGGGGCGGAGGTGGCCACAGCGCGCTCTTTGGGGGCCTGATCGGTGCGGCTGGTCCTGCGGCTGTTGTTGTCCACGGCGGCCACGGCGCGCCGGAAGGCCTCGCCCTGAGTGACGTCGATGATCGTCGCGTCGGGATCGCGGGGTTGGGCGACCTGGGCGTGCCGCTCGTAGGCGAGCTCGCGATCGATGCGATCGAGCTCGGCACGCACGTCCATGACGCTGGTCGGGCGCTTGCACCGATCCTTGGCCATCATCGACAGGATCAGGCGATCGAAGGCCGCGGGAAGGTCTTGCCGGAGCTTGCGCGGCGGGACCGGGTCCTCCACGAGGTGCTTGGTGACGATCTCGATGGGGGAGGGCGCGTCGAAGGGTAGGTTGTCGGTGACCAGGTGGTAGAGCGCGACACCGAGGGCGTAGATGTCGCTGCGCGCGTCGAGGGTCTTCCCGCGGGCCTGCTCGGGGCTCATGTACTCGGGCGTGCCGCAGACGATGCCCGTGCGGGTGCGAAAGGAGCGGGACGAGTTCGGGTTGTTCTCGTCGAGCTTGGCGATGCCGAAGTCGACCACCTTGACCCGGTCTCGCTCGGTCCGGTGGTCGTAGACCATGATGTTTTCGGGCTTTAGATCCCGGTGCAGGACGCCGTTGGCGTGGGCCTCGTCGAGGGCCTCGCAGACCTGCTTCATCACGTGGATGAGGCGGCGTAGATCGATGGGGTGCTCGCGCTCGAGGATGGTCGCCAGGTCGTCGCCTGGAACGTACTCCATCGCGATGAAGAGGGCGCCCTGCTCCGTCTGACCGAAGTCGATGATCTGGATGCAGTTCGGGTGATCCAGGCGGCTGGCGGCCTTGGCCTCGCGTTGGAAGCGCTGTACCAACTCCTGGTCGGTCAGCAGGTGCGCGTGGAGCAGCTTGATGACGATGGTCTTGGCCAGGTTGAGCTGCTCGGCCCGGTAGATGGTGCCCATGGCGCCGCTGCCGATGACGGCCAACAGCTTGTACTTGCCGACGATGACCGCGCCGACCATCTTGTCGCTGGCCTCGCCCCTGTCCGGCCCCGCGTCCACATCGGCGCCGCAGGCCAGGCAGTACCGGTACGTCTCCGGCACCGAGTTGTCGCAGTTCCAACACGTCTTCACCGCCGCGACCTCCGCACCGGGGGAGTCGGCGTGAACGAAGTATGGAACATGGCACGAACGCTTCGCACGTCGGGGACGACGATACGCGACCCGCCACGCGCCGTCCATCGGCCTGGCGATCGCGGCGGCGTCGGGGCGGCCTCACAGCCCGGGTGAGCCGCGCGACTGCCTAAAAATAAAAGTGGAATCCGCTGCCCCAACTCGACACACGGCCAAGGGATAGGGCGAGGTTTCCGCTGAGGCCGACGTGGAGGCCGACGTGACCCGACACCGAGAAGTAGTCGCTCAAGAAGTGCTCGACGCCGACGAGGGCGTCGAGGACCTGGGAGTCGTTGTCAATGACGTGGAGGGTGATGCCGGCGGCCACGTAGAGGTTGGTGTCCTGGGCGCGGGCGATGCTCGCGAGGCCTCGCAGGGTGAGCCCCAGGTCCGCGAGGGTCTCGTCGTCGGTCTCGTTGATGCCGAGGCTGGTCATGATCTGCAGGCCGAAGTCGGACACCCAGTATCGGAAGCTCAGGCCGCTGTCGACGAAGTTGGAGGCGACCTCGCCGCCGAGGGCGAAGCGGCCGCTCATGTTCTTGGCGTGTGCGGGGGCGGGGCCCGCGAGGTGAGCGGCGGCGAACAGGGCGAGGGCGGCGAGCTGCAAGCGGCGCATTGGTCAGACTCCCTGTCAGCGGGGCGGGGTGATGGCCCAGACGCCGGCGAGCCGGTCGTGGAGCGTGCGGCGGGCAGGATCGGCGAGGGCCCACAGGACCCCCGCGAGGAGGAGGGCGACCGACAGGACGCGCAGGGCGCAGTGGGCCGCGAGGCGGCGAGGCCGAGGGCGGCGCCCGGCGCGGTCGACGAGGGTGACACCCATGATGCGCGCTCCGGGCGTGTCGCCGAGGAGCAGCTGGGCGCCCAAGGGCAGGGCGAACAGCAGGAGCGCCAGCAGGCCCGCGGCGCCCAGCACGACGTTGGGCCGGGCGTTGATGTAGTCGACGACGCGGTCGAGCAGGTTCCAGGGCCCGAGCGGCTGGGGAACGCCTGCCGCCGAGGCGAGGGCGAAGGTGGCCAGGAGCCAGATCGTCACCAGCGGCAGGGCGTCGATCCCCACCGCGAGCCCGCGGCGCCAGGTCGGCGCGACACGCAGGGCGACGCCGCCTGCGCCGTCCTCAAGGCGCTCGTCACGCGGGCTGGTCAGCGGGGGATCGTCGGTCATCGGGTCCAGGGGACGCTGTCTACAGACGCGAAGGTAACAGGCGGCGCTCGGTTCGTCTTTCGCTCGGGCGGCGCTAGCGGCGCTGGCGGCGCTACCTATCGACCAGGTCCGCCAAGAGCTCGAGGCTGCGCTCGGCGACCTTTTCCAGAGAGCGGCGGATGACGAGGCGCTCGCCGACGCGCCCCATCACCGAGCGAACCTTGTAGCCCAGCGTGTAGCGGACGCGGGTGTGGTCGCCGTCGGGGGACAGGGTGATGGTCTCGTGGATCTCCTCCAGGGCGCTCCCGCCCTTGGGCACGAGGGTCCAAGCGAAGACTCGGTCGGGCTCGTAGGTGGTGATCTCGTGGGAAGCGTAGACGGGCTGGCGCTCGACCTCGAGCATGGAGCGGTAGACGCTGCCGACCCGTGGGGGCCCGCCCCTGCCGGTCACCTCGACGTCGTTCATCCAGGTGTGCCAGCGGGGCCGCGAGATCGGCTCGCCGAGGGTCTCCCAGATCTGGGCGGGCGGGACGGCGATGTCGATCTCGGCGGTGATGGTGATGTCCTCGGGGGCGACGGCGGCCCACATGACGAGGACCGAGGCCATGCTGGTGCCGAGGCCGAAGACGCCGCCCAGCACGAGCACGCCGGGGCGGATCCGCTTGGGCTCGTCGCCCACCGCGGGGCGGCGGAGGTGCTGGAGGGTGGCGCCAAGAATGAACGCGGGCACCACCGCGAGGAGCGACCATACGCCGGGGAAGCCCCAGATCACCGAACAGGCGGCGACTAGGGTGACCAGAATGATGAGGAATGGCTTCAGCACGGGCTCATGATGGCCAGGGTGTAGTAGCTGCCGCGCCCGACGTCGCCGGGGGGCGATCTCGACGGTCGGCGCCCGGAGCGTCGGCGGGGCGGCCCACCTGTCAGCGAGGGCGGCCCACCTGTTAACAGAGCGCCAGAAGCAGGGGCAAGCACGATGGGTGCTGCGAGCGGCGCGCGCGGCCGCGCCGGCCCTGGCGGGCCTCGGGCCCCTCGGGCCCCCTCGGGCCCCGGACGACCTTGACAGTGGGGCGAGGCGGCCGTGATGATGTCGCCCTCGACGAGCGCTAGCTGGAGGGTCGATGAGCGACGAGCGATACTGCCCGAGGTGCGGCATCGAGTGGCCCAACTTCTGCCCCCGGGACGGGCAAAAGCTCAGCGGCCCGTGGTCGTGCAGCAACGCTCAGAAGCCGCACGCCACCGCGTCTGGGACGGCCGCTGACTCGGTGTCGGGCGCCCCGCGGCCCAAGCGGGACACCAAGCCCGGGGGCCCGTCGCGGACCGCTCGGACCATCCTCGAGCAGCCCTCGGTGAAGGCCGAGGACATCGCGCGGCGAGCCAGGGCGGACGCCGGGCCGAAGCCCGCGCCGGCCGCGAAGACCCATCAAGCACCCACCGCGAAGACGCATCAAGCGCCCACCGCGAAGACCCATCAAGCGGGGAAGAAGCGCGAGTTCTCGGAGACCCAGTGGTTCATGAAGGGGATCGACCCCTCGCTGATGGTGGACCCGGAGACGGGCGCCGTCCAGGTCGACGAAGAGGAATACCTACGCGACGACTCCATCCCCGAGGAGGAGCGTCGCAAGTTCACCCTGCGCAGACGCGGAGAGGAGTGACGAATTGAGCGCCACCCACGCAGACGCCTATCTGTTCTGGACCGACGCTGGCGGCGACCTGCAGCGCGTCGAGCTCCCCAATCGTCCCGTGACCATCGGCGCCGGCGCGCCCTGCGGCCTCGTGCTCGAGCGCGAGGGGGTGGGGCCGGTCCATGCGGCTGTCGAGCGCCGCCGCGAGGGCTGTGGCGTGCGCCGCCTGTCGCGGGTACGTCCGCTGCGCGTCAACGGCGTCGACCGTGACTGTGGGCCCCTGGCCAGCGGCGACGTCATCGAGCTGGGCACCGAGGAGATCCGCTACGTCGACGCCCCCGAGGTCGCGCCGACGATGCTGCGCCTCGAGATGTCGCGCGGTGACGATGAGATCCACGTCGATCTGCCCGTCGCCGGATCCGTGACGGTCATCGGCCGCATGGAGGGGGACATCCTCGTCGACGACGACAGCGTGTCGAGCCGCCACGTCGAGATCGAGAACTTCGGCGAGGGGCTCTGCTGGGTCCGCGATCTCGGGTCGACCAACGGCAGCAAGCTCAATGACGAGCCCCTCGTCGGGTCGCGCCAGCCCCTGGCCGACGGCGACGTCATCAGCCTCGGGCGCGTGCGCGTCGAGGTGAGCTTCGTCGGCGAGACCCCCAAGGGCCTCAGCGGCGTCGTCCAGCGCACCGTCATCTTCGTCCCCGACACCGGCGCGGCCTGAGCGCCGTGGGCGCCCTGGCGGTCACGGTCCTCGGCGGCGGCAGCTGGGGTACGGCGCTGGCCCAGCAGGCATCGCGCAACGGGCACGCGGTCACGGTCTGGGCCCGTGAGGCCGAGGTCGTCGACGGCATCAACGGCGGCCACGTCAACCCGCTCTTCCTCGACGGGGTGCCCCTGTCGCCGCGCGTGAAGGCGACGAGCGACATCACCGCCTCGGTGCGCGGCGCCGAGATGGTCCTGATCGTCATCCCGTCCCAGTTCGTGCGGTCGCATGTGGTGCGGCTTCGGGACCACCTCCCCACCGGCGCGCCGATCGTCATCTGCTCCAAGGGCATCGAGAACGCGACGCTGGCGACCCTCGACCAGGTCCTCGAGGAGGAGCTGCCCGGCAAGTATCACAAGCAGATCTCGGTCCTGTCCGGACCCTCCTTCGCCCGCGAGGTCGGCCTGGGGATGCCGACCAATATGACCGTCGCCGCCCGCGACCGCGACGCCGCCCTCGCCGTCCAGCGCGCCATGTCGACCAAGCGCTTTCGCATCTATACGTCGTCGGATGTGGTCGGCGTCGAGACCGGCGGCGCGCTCAAGAACGTCATCGCCATCGCTGCGGGCGCCTGTGACGGCCTCGGGCTTGGCACCAATGGCCGCGCTGGGCTCATCACCCGCGGGCTGACCGAGATGGCGCGGCTCGCCGTCGGGATGGGCGGGCGTCCCGAGACGCTCTTTGGTCTCAGCGGCTTGGGTGACCTCGTGCTGACCTGTACCGGCGAGCTCAGCCGCAACCGGCGCTTCGGCATGCAGCTCGCTGCTGGCAAGACGGTTGCTCAGATCCAGGCGGATATGCACATGGTCGCCGAGGGCGTGCCCACCTCGCGCTCGGTTCAGGCCCTCGCCGCCAAGCTCGGGATCGACATGCCGATCAGCCACCAGACCTATCAGGTGGTCCATGAGGGCAAGTCCGTTCGGGACGCGATGGATACCCTGCAGTCGCGCAGGCCCAGGGACGAGTGGAGCATCGAAGCGGACGTCGCCCCGCCGGTGTAGCCGGCGGCTCCGTGGCGCCGGGATCGCCACCGCGGGGGCCGGGCGCGTCTCGACGACCTGATCAGGCGACTGTGGTGACAGGGGCCGGGGCTCGGGGGGCGCACTTGGGTGTTTTCGTCTGATAGTTCGGCCTCGTGACTGACCCGAGACTCACCCCTGCGGGGCCGCCCGGCAGGGCCTCGGGTTCACATCCGCGCGGACACGCGCTTGCCCCGCGCGGCGAGCGGTGCCTATGGTTGCCGCCCTTCGCGCACAGCAGGAGCTTTCGCAGCGTGGTTGACAGCATGCTTCACGGCGACAACGCCGCCTACCTCGAGGCGGTGCTCGAGCGATACCTGGAGGACCCGGCCTCAGTGGAGCCCAGCTGGCGCGCGTTCTTCGACGGCCCTGGTCGGGTCTACGTCGACGGCGCCCCGTCGGCCGCGCGCGGGGCCGGCGCCCCGGATCTGGTGGCGCCGGCGCCGACGTCACCCGCGCCGGCGGAGGGCCCTCATGACCTCGACGTCTTGCGCTCCCAGGGGCGCATCTTCCAGCTGATCAACGCGCACCGCGTTCGCGGTCACCTGTACGCGCGCCTCGATCCGCTCGGTCACCGCGACGTCGCCCAGCACCCCGAGCTCGAGCCCTCTTACTGGGGCTTCCAGGCGGGCGACTGGGATCGCACCTTCTCGACGGCGACGCTCTACGGGCCCCAGTCGATGACCCTGCGCGAGCTCCTCGCGTGGTTGCGCGAGACTTACTCACGCACCATCGGCTGCGAGTTCATGCACATCCACGACGTCGAGATCAAGAACTGGCTGCAGGCCCGCTTCGAGCGGAACAAGAACCACTGCGAGCTCGATCACGACACCCAGCTCTTCCTCTACGAGCAGCTCTGTCACGCAGAGGCCTTCGAGGACTTCCTACACGTCAAGTACCGAGGCGCCAAGCGCTTCTCCCTCGAGGGCGCCGAGGCCCTGGTGCCGCTGCTGGCCCTCACCATCGAGGAGGTAGGCCGTCGCGGTGTCCGCGAGGTGGTCATCGGCATGGCCCACCGGGGGCGCCTCAACGTCCTGGCCAACATCATGGGTAAGAAGCGCTCGTCGATCTTCACGGAGTTCGATGATCGCGATCCCGAACGGATGCTCGGTCGGGGCGACGTGAAGTACCATCTCGGCTACTCCTCGGACGTCCACACCCGTTTCGGCGATGACGTGCACCTATCCCTCGCCTTCAACCCGAGCCACCTCGAGGCCATCGACCCGGTGGTCCAGGGGCGGGTCCGGGCCAAGCAGGACCGCGTCGGCGACGCCTCGCGCAGCGCCATCGCGCCGGTCCTCATCCACGGCGACGCCGCCTTTGCCGGCCAGGGGTTGGTCGCGGAGACCCTCAACATGTCCGCGCTCGAGGGCTACACGACGGGCGGGACGATCCACATCATCGTGAACAACCAGATCGGGTTCACGACGCTGCCCGACGACGCGCGCTCGT
>PDWJ01003139.1_pt1 | contig 16632 bp, 28 predicted proteins | sample 1430881 | NCBI WGS metagenome assembly PDWJ01 (sample SAMN01162460, study PRJNA174530) | Oral metagenome, whole genome shotgun sequencing project. | biome: Marine environment; feature: Marine mammal; material: Swab sample of the gingival sulcus; isolation source: swab sample of gingival sulcus... | reverse complement strand
CTCTCACCATCTATATGAAACCTGAATGAATTGCAGTCGCATTCTCCAAATGCTCCAATTCGGCACATCGAAGCTTCCATATTCCATTTAAAAGCCAAAGATAACAAGAAATTTTTCACAAGGTCTTTTGTACAAATTTCTGTGCGAGAGGAGATAAAGTGAAGAATAGAGAAGTGCTGCAGGAATTATGGGTAAATGGCATCCAGTCCATGCCAATGCGGGAAGGAAGGAAAGACGAGAGGGAGAACCATTACGCAAATTCCATAGGAAGACGCTCAATTACGAGTGTTAACAAACGTTATGGACGTTACAAACGTTAGACATCGACAGGGAGGGGCGTAATGTGAAATATATCACTTTAAGATGAACCACCGTTTGTCATTAGAGCATGCATATTTTACCATGCCATCAACTCCATCTTCTCAACATTACAGAAGACGGAAACTCCAAAAGATTTATCAGTGCAGCAATCGAACAAATCTATGTTTTCAGCGATGTAACGCTATATAAAGCAATCTAGCAAAACCATAACGTCCGATAATATACATTTTTGTCACTTGTTGGCAGAGAAAAGGAAGGGTAAAGGCGAAGGAAAGACGTTTTGAGGGGTTTTTTTGTGTAGGGTGTGGAATTATGTAACCTTAAAAAAGATTGAATCAATATATGGTATCCTTTTTATTAAAACGGATACTATATATTGATATATGATGCTACTCTTTAACCTTCCGAACCCTGGTTGTGCCCTGTCCCTCTGCGCTTTGAAAGCTGGGGATGATGGTTGATAATAATCCGGTAAGGGTTAATACGGCCATCAGAGGGACTACGGGCAGTACAGGGGCAATCTTCCGCTTCCATTCCTCTCTCTCCGGATCTATACAGGCTGTGTACGTATAGATATCACGAGTAAAAAAGATAAGCCATTCGTTATTGCCTTGAGGCCGTATACTTGGTATAGGGCCTCCGGCTTGGCCGGGGTACGTAAAATTTGGAGTAAGTTTAATAATTCTAGGATTTGGATAGTATGTCCGGGATGCGCTTGTCTTGGTCCAGGGGTAAGGTGGCTCTCCGTATCCTGCACTCATCGTTTCCTGGGTAATCAGTCGAGGATATCCGGCAATCGTCGGATATTCAGGGTTTAAGATATGCGATTCGTCGGGGTAATCCCCCGATGAGATGACGATCCACGTCGACATATACTGACGAATCGTCGCGTCTTCGACCCAAAGCGTCTCTCCTTCTATATAATGTGGCATAATATTTTCTTGACCTCACTACAATATGTCTATATTTTTGTCTTAATGTTCGTATATTCTGACAAAAAGGCGTAAATATGTCAATAAAAGAACCGCTTTACCAGCAACTCTTAGAGGCTATCCCGGAAACATTAAGAGCCAAGCTCGACGATGAGCTTGGCGATTGCGGCACGATCAATGTGCCGAACACAGTTGACGATGCCATTATAGCATGCGGGCGGGCCTCTGCCTTGCTCGTCAATAATATCCTTCACCCTTTGGGAGGTGTCCCGCTCGTGTCTCTCTTCCTGCACGTCGGGGCCTTGAATCCGGCGCTGATTGCCAGTCTTTTTGCCAGCCTGGAGGCGGTAGAGGGCTATTCCGACCTTGACGTCAAAAGTCCGGAACACGGGGGGACGTATATGGGGTGGTTTGACGAGTGGCTCGTCTATACAGACAAAGAGGTGTCGTCGGTGTCTGTGACGATCGACGGCGAATCGTTCAGCTTGTCCGAAGAGGGCAGCGGGGTTTGGTCGGCCTCTTGGCCTGTCGCGCTCGGCGAATACTCGGCCTTCGTCGAGAGCGACAACGGGAAAAGTGCCACGGTGTCTTTTACAGTGGCATCCTGGGAACATTGGCCCACTGATGGCGAAGAGTTCCCGGAAGGGGAGACGGAAGTCTCGATTACTCCAGACAGCCCCGAAGACATCATAAGTGCTACTGTCTCGGTCGAACCTCCTGTTTCTGGCGGTGGCGGATCTGGCGGCGGTGGGGCGTCTAATTCCTGGCCTTTAGTATTAGAGGGGTCGTCGTTTGTCTCACTTCTGGTTTTTGCGGAGGGAGCGTATCAATTGAGATACATCGCCGAGACGGCAAGCAACACCACTATTGAGTGGCTCGCGAATGTTATCGTCTCGGCGGGGGGGATAAATTAGATGTCACTGCCCGCATACCTGAAGTCTATCCGGATTCGGGGAGCTCCTGCCGATTCAGAAGAGATTGTTCAGGGCATGGGGGGGGATGTCACCCTCTCTACGACATCGACATCGTCAACAGGCGGCAGCTCGCCGGGAGCCGCACAAGAAGATCTTGTGGTGATGGCGGAAGCCTGGGACATCCAGGACGAAATGATCCGGATGGAAATTGACCGGCTGCAAGACCTCCTGAACATGATGAATGAGGCCGAGAGCCTGGAGAAATTCAACTGGAAGGATGAGCCGAACGACGACCGGGCAATCCCGCTTATTGCTGGGATTGGCTCGGCTATTGCGCTTTTAGAGAAGTTTAAGTTCTGGATTGAGGTAGGGGGGCTTGCCCATGACATCGGGTCGATTATCTATGACATCTATAAACGCTTTTATGTTGAGAAGGAAGAGTTAAAGCATCTCCCGAAGGCTATCATCGACTTGCTTGAATCAACAACTGCTCTGCTGCAGAAGCTCAAAGGGCTAGAGCAAACTCGTGAAAATTTTGAATTCCGGCAAGATCTACTCGCGGTGCTTTCGGAAAAGGTTAATGATCAGATGATGGTCTTCCGACGCGGGACAGACCATGTCAATGAGCAAATTGGCAAGCTTGACGAGGTTGTGCAGCGACTCGAGGACTTGCAGTATAATAGCGAAGAATATCAATTGCCCTCTGGCCTGATAATCAGACGAGGGGGAAAACTTTTAGGTACGCAAAATGGCTAGTTACGATCAGGTTCGCGCCGTCGCGTTGGCGTTAAAAACGCGATGTGTTGAATTGTATAATGGTGTCGTGCCGGTGTTTGACGCGGTGTCGAGCTGGACGCTTGACAGCTCAAACGATGCCTTGCCAACTGAGGGGCAAGTCAAAGAGCAGGTCGAAGCCTACGAACAGGTTCGCAAGAATCCTATTCGGTTGAACACTGATGTGGTCGAAATCAAGGAGGCAACAGCAGAGTCAACGGCGATCGCGTCGGGGCTGTATAGCTGGGATGCCCTGTTCGATAAACCCGACACGTTCCCGCCGTCACCTCATACGCACGACGGGATCGGAAAGGCGACTTGGAGCAACGTCACCGGCAAGCCAAGTGCCTTTCCTCCATCAGCGCATACCCATGAAGAATCCGACATTTCCGATTTGTCGATTGATTGGGCCGATCTGACCGGCAAACCCTCGACCTTCCCGCCTGAAGCGCATACCCATCCGGCGAACGTCCCTGATTATATCCTTCTGCGGGACGTGAAGCCATCCGGGACACATGGGGGAAACGCCGTCGTCGGGACTAATGTTCGGGATATAACGGAAATTACGCTTGATGCCGGGGGGCATGCCAGTCTTAGCAGCAATCAGGTGACGCTTGCTGCCGGAACCTACTACCATAAAGCGCAAACGGTCGGTCGATATGTGGGCAATCAACGACTTTCGCTCTATAATGTCACGGATCAGGCTGTCGTTCCGTCCGTGTCTGGAATACAATCGTCTGCGCCTGACGGGCATCAGAAAGCGGTGTCGATGCAAAAACAATTTACTTTATCAAGCCCCAAAACATTCGAAATTCAGCACATTTGTCAAAACGCCCGCACACAATACGGGCTAGGTGGGGCGTTATCACTCGGCGATGAGGTGTTCTTAATCGCCGAATTTTGGAAAATCTCATAACACAGGAGGATAGCACGATGACTCAACAACAGAAAGACCACTTAATCGCACGGGTTCGGAACGCGGCGACAGTCCTGTTGGAATGCCCGGACTTGAACGAGGAATATGTCGCGATTGACGGGGGGAACTCGCTGACTGATGCTGATTATACCGGCGTTAACGAGGGGATTCCTCACGCTGATTTTGTCGCGTTTTTTTCGAACATTGTGCCTAACATTCTCGCCGTGACGAACGACGCAGGGAAACGGACGGCACTTTATAAACTCGCGAAACCGTAGGCCACCGAAGATGCCTGACGTATATCTCGACACGCTCGTCGTGCCGTCGCCATCGGTCTACGATGCTACCGATCCGCACCAACAACAAGAGAACCTGGCCTATGTGCGCCTGCAAGAGTATGCCCTTTTGCAGGCGCAACACACAACCGATGCCTCTGCGTGGGCCAATTTGTGGAGCGCTCAGACGGCAAAGCTACAAGACCAATCTGCGCTCTATCTGAAATATGTCTCGCTCTTCCCGAACACGGAAGAACAGGACATACTCAACACGATGCGTGCCGAAAATACGGAACTGCTCACCTTGACGCAATCGCCTGGCAACTACCGGACGCGAGAAACGGCCCTGGCGAATCATGACCAGACCGTGCAAATGCTCGTGTTAAAACTGATGTGGCAAGACTACCGATACAATGGACAAGAGATTGACATCGATGTGTTGAAAATGATCTTGTTTGGCCGGAACATGATTATCTCCCCCGGATGAAACCAGAAATTTAATTTCCGATTTCTCTTGACAGGCTTCCTTTGCTTTCGTATGCTGTGCTCGTCTACGAAACCTTACTTTATTCACGTTCTACAAAGGAGGATCTCCCATGAGAACCTACGGAAGCATAACGTTCAAGGATGCCGCAGGAAAAACGGCTCCCGTGCGGATCATGAATCCGAAAGGCGGAACAGAGCTCGGGAACATCGCCGGGGTTATCGAAGGACAGTCCAACGCTGTCTGGACGAAACTCCGCGTTGACACAGAGAATGGCAGTGTCGGCACGCCGACGAACGCCACCTATCCGAGTGTCAAAACCAAGGCTATTTGCTCGTTCAGGAATGCCGACGACGAGATTTTTAAGTGCTCTGTGCCCGCCCCGTTGGCCGCAAACATCGAAGGCGGGGACACTCGCTATGATGCCACTGCCGGGGCTGCACTGGCCGCGTCGTTAACCGCAAACACCAATAACGGAACGTTGACCTTCTTGCAAGGTAAGCTCTGGCATCGGAGCCCGAAATAGGATCAGCCTATGACAGGAACATTCGAGTTTGTCAAAGATGGCGAGCAGCGACATTCTCTGATTCAGGGCGTGCCGGATCTGGCGACGGCCGTTGTATTTGCCAATGCGATCAGCGTGTACACAACAGCCAATATTCGGCGCGTGGCACATACGATCGCGAGCGATGTCAACACGGGCGAACGCGACGGAGAGTTCCCGGTGGGGATCTTTGGGCTTTCCATCTTTCGCAACCAGGAGGAAGCCATCGTCAGGCTGGCAATTCCGGCCCCGGATACGTCGTTTTATCAACTGACGACGCGAGGCTATGAATTGACGCAGGCTGCCGGGCAAGCTCAGGCCGTGATCCTGGGGGCGATGACAGGCGACACACTCACATTCCTGCACGGCTCGATTACCGGGCATGCGTAACCCCTGTTGTCGTTGGGGGGGTGCACACCTCTGGCGGCAATGCGAACCGACACACACTATGATGAATGGACAGCAACAACTCAATCCCCTGCCGGAAGGCATCAGCATGAAGCGTTACGACATGAAACTGGTGCCTGAACATTTACGGCCTGTGGTCGAGATCCTGATTTTAGGGGGCGACATTTTTATCGGGGACTACGACACGGAAGAGAATCTGACGGAATTGGCAGGGAAGATTGTTGCGAAAGTCAGGGAACTTGATATCCCTGACGACTACACGCCGCTCACCAAAGAATACATTTATACTGATCCGGACACGGGGATCTGTCATGTTAAATAGTCCATGGACCATCTTACCGAACTCCTCACCTTGCTCGAAACGCATGGTTTGCCTCTGATTATCTCAGCCGGGGCGCTTCTGCTGGCGTACCGCTACCTCAATGAGCTGGTCAGCCGGCATTTCAAACGTCCGATTCCGAGCACGCACACCGACCGGCCCGACACCTATTCGATTCAGAGCCATTCGATTCTGAGTACCCTCGACTACATTCTGCATATCGGCATTAACCGGCTCTTTTTTACCAGTCGATTCAAGCAAGTGTTGTTCAACGACTTCCTCTCGATTCAGTTTCGCGTCATCAAAGAACAGGTCAAAAAGTGTGTAGAGCAGACGGATATCAATGTGCTCTCCCTGAAGAAGCTTGAAACACATCTGAATAGCTGCTTTACGGAAATGATCACGCGCAGCGAAGAGACGATCCGTCAAGAGTTGTCGCCGCATTTTAGCGGGGATACGGGACAAATCGAACCGGCCCAGGTGCTGCTTGAAAAGTATAATGTTCGGTTCGAGGGGCATAATCATATTTTGTTCGAAGCAATCAAAGAATTTTGCAGCACATCGGCGCTCCAATCGAACGAGCAGCGTCTGGCTGCCGTGCTGTATGCGCTCAAATCGCTCTCGCTGCTCCTGATGCTGGATGCCGAGCGGACGTTCGCAGAAATGAACGGCGATTTCGCCGGGTGGGAATATAAGGGCATCAAGAATACAAGCGAGCGAATAGGAGGAACACGATGAAGTTTACAGCGCATGAAATCGCGGAAATCATCACGGAAACCATCACCGAAACACACAAAGACCTGGCTGAATTGAAAGACGTGATTACGCATATTGCAGAGAGCTCGATCCGAATCGCTGAAGGGCTCGATCAAATCGGTGGCATGCTGGTACCTTCCGACTCGATAAGCCTGCGATCGGAAGCGCTCACCTGGAAAGTCTTAATAGAAATCCAAGAAAAGGCGAAAAAAACTTGACATCCGGCTTGTTTTTCGGTATTTTGGCAAGAAATACTACTTACACAAGGAGGCTGTCAAGATGAGCGATGCGGAAATTAAGGGGGCCGTGCGGGATATACTGCAAGAGGCGCTGCAAACCCTGGACGAACCTCAGGAGATGAGTTCGCAGGAATTGGTTGATTTTCACCTGGAAAACTACTGTACGGTGCAGGATGCGATCGTGCTGCTCGAAAATGCGGGCTTGGCCCGGAAGAATCCCTTGCAGCAAGTTCACGGACTGTGCAATTCCGGGAAAGTTGTCAGTTTTTACCTGGGCGGAAAAGGTTCGTTTCGATTGATAATTAAATCGAGCCTGGAAGCATGGATAAAAGAAAAGAAAGAGAAAGGGGCGTGAGCCCCTTTTTTGCTTCTTCAAGTAGATAATATTGCTCTTGATGAGGGCGGCTTTGATGTCTGCTATTAACCCATATTGACTGGTGATCACATTGACAATAGCATCTTCGACAAGACCAAAAGAATGTTCTTCGTCCGCCCGCTTCCTTGCCGCTTGCCGCTTTTTAACTTCCAAGTCTGTCAGGTGTAATTCCACGTAGACACGTTTCATTCTCTAACCCTCCGAAGTTTTTATAATTTCATCGGTAATCTCGAACGCTGTCATAAGTTGAGATTCTAACCACTTTTGCACGGTGCCTTATCCGGCATATTCATCTTTCTCGCTGTTCTTGCGTTCCCGATAGTAGTGCAAAACCTGTTCGCATACATCGCCGGGAACAGTGACAGTAACAATCATATCTGTCATAGATAGAGTCCTCCCCTACGTCTGTAGGATGTATCAATACAACTCCTGTGTATCCTGCCTTGTCTCCTACCAGTTATCACGTGCTAACCAGCCCCTAACATTATGCGCTGTCAGGGCTCGCGGCTTAGGGTTTGCAGACACAGCCGACCGCATAACACGATCGGGGGGAAACACAACAGTAATCGTCATCAGCGCTTTAGACTTGTTACTGTAAATCAAAATAATAATATTATCTTATATTGTCAAGGAATATTTCCAAATATTAATAAATATTTATTGAAAATATAATATAAGATTATTATTTTAGTATCGTCGATAGTCACAAGATTACTACTCAATTCATGGAGGGTACACCATGCAAAATGTTATGAAAGCAGCAAGAGAAGGGATGGTCTTAAATAGCCCGGCCTACATCCAGAGACTTATGAGACGGGGACAAGAGGAGGAGGTTTGCCCGGAGACCGGCGTAGATCTGCAAGGGATCGCGCAAGGGGCTTTGATGGTCGCAGGCGGGATCGCGGCAATCGCTCAAGGGCTGGTACAGATCGATCACTGCCTCTCTGAGGGTGTTCCGAGCCGGGACGACTGGTGATAATCGGCGAATCTGAATCGGTTGCTTGTTGCTAGCGATTTGCAACCGATTCTATCACGGATATTTATTCATGTCAATCGAATTTTCTTGCAAAGATTTGCACCACGTTCTACAATGCTTCAAGACTGGCAAGCGCAAAGATAGCCAGGTTGTTTTCTGGGGGACGTACATTCTGAATCTTTCCCCGGATCAGCCTGTTCAATATGCGTGCCAGATCGAGCAAGAGACTCAAGAGCCGATCGGCATGCCTTACAGTTATCTCGATCGACTTTTGACGATCGATCCGCGACAAGCCAGATCGGCGATCGGTTTTGCGATCGATCCGGACGATCCGGTTATCAACTATTAAGCAATTCTTTACAGTTCGACCACTTGACCAAACGCTCGACACCTTCACATCTTACCCGGTCTACAGCGACAAGACAGGCAATCTCAGGATATGCAGGCAGGCACGCCCCGTTCACTACGACATGCTCACCGGCACGCCCTTCAACCCTTCCGACGACCTACGAGCCCACCGACACCGAACCCTGGCAGCGACGAGCCGATTTTCTCCGAGATTTCGATTTTCTTTATTCTAATACTATAGCGAAAACACACACTTTTTTACGCCCGATTGTTACCGTTTTTTCAATTTGTATCTATACGGGGTTTTCGGTTTTTTTTTCTGACAGAAATGTTGAAAAAGGGGTAACTTTCCAAGTAACTCGAAGTAACCAAGTTACCCCTGCCGGAAAAAGGCAGAAGGCAAACAAGGTAACTATAGATATACAATAAAAGTTACCTTGTCTATTCCCTCTATTCCGTCTTATTCATACAATTGTATCGAAAGTAACTAGAGTAACCTCTGTTTATCCATATAAAGAGGAATAGCTATTCTTTCGCGCAAAGCAAACCGAACAGAAACACAGCATTCATTACCGTCGCATCAATCAGCCGTGTCAATATTGTTCCTCCTGAAGGAAAGAACACGTAACTGATAAACACCATAAGCAGGAGCGATCCCCATTTCCTCTCTTTCCCGACCTTCGCGAGGACATAGCCACTGCAAAAATTCACAATGGCAACGATTGCCAGAATAACCACCCAGCCTTTGAATGTGTCCGGTCTGGTTCGCTCCGGGTTCAGGTCAGACCATGAGAGGAATATCGCCGCCGGTAGCAGGAGTAGGAGAAGTACTCCGAAACCGACGGCGTAAGATGCGAAAATCGCTTTAAACGAAACGAGCTTTTTCATAAAAAACTCCTTGAAATTTTAATGAACATGTGTTAATGTGTGCTCTATGATATATAGCAGTGTTGGTTTTTTTATCTGGTTATGGGCGTTTCTGCTCATCAATGCCCTCTATGCGTATCGGGCCTACAAGCTTCAGCGCATGAGTAACGCCCGCTTTCTGGTCTGTGTCGCGTTTTGCCTGGTGCTGCTGTACGAAATCGGGAGAGAAGTGCTTGTCGTGTTTCGTGGCGAGCCTTTCCCCATTACAGGAACACGAATTCATGTTGTCACGTTGGAATATACCATCCTGGGAGCATGGATCATGCTCCTCTATCAAGAATATGAACACCTTCTGCAAGATCATCAACATCGTTCTCGTAAAGATTCTCGTTTTTAGTGTTCTTCTGCTGTTTCTGCTGACGGGGTGCTTTTGGCGGATTTAACCGTAGGCCAGAGTTCGACCTGGTTGTCAATATTCAAAATCTCCTGCCGCAGCCTATCCTTCAACTTCTCCCAGGCTGTCGGCTCGGAAGATTCCTCCCGGACAAGGATTAGTTGGTTTTCGCCGTTATGCTTCTCGACGAGCGCGTCGATTTCTTCCAGCACATCAGTCTCTAGGCGTAGGTAGGTGTGTTTTTTTTTTCGATAGGTTTAATCTCGTATCCAAAGAAATTAAAGAGAGCCTCGATTTTCTCCAGCGTCGTAATGCGTTCCCCTTTGCTTTCAAATCCTGAAATATCAGTCCTGGCAAGGTTTAACGCTTCAGCGACTTCCTGCTGTGTCTTCTTCTTTTTCTTCCGTAGCTCCTTCGCCTTCCGTCCAAGTCGTTTCCGTAGATCTTCTTGCATAAGTCTCCCTCCTTTTTTTTACTTGAAAAGTTACGTAATACATCACATTTTGTCAAGCTGAAAAATAATAAGTGATTTATTATGTATCAAATGTGATAAATTTTATCACATTTTCCTTGACAATCCTTCCCCCTCCCGTTATGCTTTCCCCATCATGACACAAGGCCGCTCTCCCAAAACCTAACACTCATACACTAAAAGGAGGGACAGGCGATGTCATCGTTTTTCTACATAGTGCTCCTGTCTCTACTGGCGCTTTTGTTCGTCATAACAGGCTGTACGCCGCTATGTTAAGAACCCCCCTGCGTGCTGCGCGGGAGGGGTGAGGGCCACGATCCACAAGGTACGCCTTGACAAAACGCGATCCTGACCTGAAACCCAACAGACTCACGACGGGCAACGCGGGGGATATTGAAATGACACATTGTTCAAGATGCCTGGAAGGGAGTGCTCCGAGGCGGGCCGACATGCGCCCAATAAATGCCCGCAGGCAACCAGAAAAACGGAACCAGGCCCTGCGAACAGGAGCAACACAGGAGAATACGCCATGACAAGAATGGACTATGAACCACGTATCAAAATTGCAGTGCTGCTTGAACAGGCCGCTCAAGAAGTCGGGCGGGCCATCTTCGACCTTGATCAGGAAGTCAAGAGCCTAAAGCAGCAATGCAAGGACATTGAACAAAAACGAGTAATTCTTGAAGACACACTTCGCCAGAAAGAGAACGTTATCGCAGGGGGTATTGAAAACTTTGGAGAATCGCTTCACAAATTCCTTTCCGACAGTTCGCCCGTATTCGCGCAATTCAACATCTTAAAAAATACACTCGAAGAACAAGGGATCAGCTTCATCCCCTTCTGATATGAATCCATACCTCTACCTGACAGCACGTGGTCTCCGGCGCGAAACGATCGATGAAATGCAGTGTGTGTCCATCGGCACGCCCGGCAACGAACGGAGTGACGCGCTCTACAGCGAATATCTGCACGAGTCGCGCAATGACCGCAAGGGCGAACCGAGAAAGATGCTCTGGGGGCTCCTGATTCCCTACTATCACGTCAGTAAGGAATACGGCACGTTTGGCCGGGCGCGTGTGCTCGAACCAGCCCCAGCCTACGCGCAATGGTGCGAAGACCAAAATCAGGACGTGCCGAAATTCATTTCTCCGGCAGCCCGGAATTTGCGGGGCAAACCCGGCGCCCATCTCTATTTTCTGAAACACGACATCGAACGGATCGGCAAGTCGAAAGACATCTATTGCTTTGTCGAGGGGGAAGTCAAGGCCGCCGCCGTCAGTCAGGACATTCGGACACTGGACAGCGAGCAGGATAGCCACATCACGATCGGGGGCGGGGGCGTCTCGATGTTCCTCTGCACGCCCGAGCTCTCGCGGCTGAATTTCCGGCAACGGCGCGTCTTGATTTTCTTCGACATCGACGGCATCGGCAAGCTCGAAGTTATGCAACAAGAGATCCAGCTTGCCACCTATTGTCTGGTGCATGGGGCGCGAAGCGTCCGATCTGTCTGGTGGGAACCTGACAAGGGCAAGGGAATTGACGATTATCTCGACAAGATCGACCGCGATAGGAAGGCTTCAGCCCTGCGACGGCTAAAAAAGAAAGCCGTTTCTCCCTATATCAAATATGCCAACCCGCCGATAAAGGGAGCGCAAGGCTATTCGATAGATGCCATTTGCCGGGAAATCGCCAAAACAGATGGGCTGCAAGGCTTTCAAGTGTCGGGTATCGTGGCTGACCTCGAAAGGGCCTATACCGACAAAGGCGTGTCGCGGCGCGAAATCCGGCAGGAACTCGAAACGGCGATCGACACACGACAGCGGCTTGCTCGTCGAAAGCGGTTAACGTCGGAAGCGGGATCGCTGCAAGAAACGTTGCACATCGAGTTTACGCCCTGGATCCCAGAAGGGTTTGCGCAGACCAACGGACATCTCACGTTTAACGACTTGCCGCTTTGCCGCATGTTTGCGGTGGGGAAGTACATCAGCACAGACGGGCCAGGGGAGAGCGACTCGTATGTGTTGAATTTTAGAGACAAAACCCTTTTGCTCCCATCAGAAGTGCATAGCCAGTACAAGCACCTGGCGCAACTCTTCAACCGAAACCAGGAAATTTTGTACGATTCGACGGCGAAACTTATCCAGCAGTACATCTCCCGTTTTTGGCTCTCAAACTCACAAAATATCCCGGTTGTGCCCTATTTCCAAAATACGGGATGGCACAAAGACGGATTTTTCCAGCTGCCCATGATTGCCCGCGACAAATGTCAGGCAGAGTTTGATTTTCTGCTCGAAAAGAAATTTACGCCGAAAGGCGACAAGGCCGCTCAATACGAGTTCTTTGAAGAGGTAATGACGACACACAGAGGGGCGATTTTCGCTATTCTCGCGTTTGCGACACCGCTCCTCAGCGTGCTTGGTCTCCCCCGCTATATTGTCAACATCTACGGCTCTCCAGGCTCAGGGAAGAGCTTAGGGTGTATGCTGGCGATGAGCATTTACGGAGATCCGGCACTTCTGACGCACAATATGGACTCGACGAAAGTCGGGCAGGAATTGACGTTTTCTCTTTATAAAGACTTGCCCGTCCTGCTCGACGAAATCAACACGGCAAGCGCGAACGCCCGGAAGATTGCGGAAGTTGTGACACAAACCATCTATGGCTTTTATCAAGGCAGGGGGCGGACAAGAGCCAGTATCAAAGTCAACCTGCGAGAAGTTCATGAGTTTATGGGGCTTGTGTTCCTGACATCTGAGCGCAGCCTTGACAGCATTCTCTCAGTCAACGAGGGGATGAATGTTGGCGGAGCGTACAGGCGAACCCTTGAATTTCCGGTGCTCGACCCGGATGAACTCTGGGCGTATCACGCGCACGAAGAATCGCAGTTTTTTGCGCGGTTACACAAGACAATGCACGCGCATTTTGGGCACGTTGGGCACGATTGGCTTCTCTACTTAGAAGACGTCGATGTGAGAGCGCGCATTGTTAAGCAGTTTGATGACGAAATGCGTTTTGTTGCAGATGAGGGCTGGAACTTACGGGGCACAGAAAAGCTCATAGCCCTCTGTTCTGTGATGTTCGATGAAGTCGAAACGTTCCTGAAACTGAAAGAGGGCAGTATTCGGACGCTGCTTGAATCGTACCTGCAGACGGTCGTCGTTCGGCAACAGCGACAGATTGACGCGCAAATTGCTGATATGAGCGAACGATTTATTAACAGCCTTGAGACCTTCCTCGCGCAGAATCGAACCTGCTTTAAGGGGCTCTGCCCTGAGGATGCCATCCTTAACAAGGTGTTTGGCGAAGTCGAGTCATTGAGCCAATACACACATGTCTACCTTCGTGCCGATGCTTTCCGGGTGTTGTGCAATGACTTCGGATTCGAGAAGGATGTCTTACTCCCAAAGCTGAAAGAGCAGGCCCTCTTTCGCCCTCGAACACGAGTCAAAAAAGGCACGAAAGACACACTGACAGAGGACTCCTGGCAGAAAAAGATCGCCGGCGTTAACGGCAAGGTCTACCATTTTCTCTTGCCGGTCATGGAGGAAGACGAATGAGCGCGACATGCTACTGGAAAGGCCCGGAAGCCCGTTTCACGATGGGGGATGAGGTACACCTGAAAGGCAGGCCGGAAGACGAAGTGCTGAAAGTGCATGCCGTGTATGGGCTGGAAAACTTTCATGTGTATCAGCTCAACAAATTTTGTAAGTGCTACTTTCGCGGAGAACTCTTAACACCACATGAGGAGGGGAGGGATGAGACGCAAGGACAGACATAAAGCAGCCCTAAAAAAAGGGCTGGCAACAAGCATTGAGAGGAAATTGATAGATCAGTTTGAAACCGGAAGAAAAGGCGACCGGAGAACCGACCGTCGCAAGATACAACTTATCGACGCGCTGAAAAAGCTACTCCAATAACTGACAGGGTCAGAAGTTACCTATGGACACCATAGCAACCCCTCTGAAAAAGTCAAATGATAAATATTCAGAATGAACTTTCACGCATCGCAAGCAACATAGATAACGCCTTAGTGCTCGCAGAACTGGCCGGGCAGGAAAAAATAGTAAAGCCTTTAAAGGATGCACAGGAAACCCTTAAAAGTCTCATTGGCCCCTCTGACAAAAAAGAGCAGCTTGAAACCTTACTAAGAACACACAACGGGCCAAGTCGAGAAGGTGTGCTTCTTCATCAATTCCCACAAGCCCAAGCCGTCCCCAGGTTGAACTAAGTAAGGAGGAAAACCAATGAGCCACAAAGAGCATGATGTATCATTTAAAGCATATTACATTGCAGCAGATGGGGCAAAGGGGATCTATGGCTCTTACGACACACAGCCGGATGCTGCAAGAGAATTGTCATATCGAGATCGCTACATCAACAAGCCCGACCAAAAGCGTTGGATCGAACGGCATGAAGTGATCGTGGATGTTGTATGGGCGACAGGAGAGGAGGGCGAAGCATGACCCTCTTTGCGGTGTATAATAGTGAAGGCTGCGTCGGACGGTGCGACGCCAAGTGCTATAATGCCACAAGCGGCGATTGTACCTGTGTGTGGCGGGCGGAATCATAGCGTCGGCAGCAAGAAAGCCCTTGCGAACACCAGAGAGCATTTTCATGAAATGCTGGACGAGTGGAAAATCACGCATCCGAAAGACGTCATCCTTGTTAGCGACAAAGTTCGACAGATGGAAATGTTTTAAGATAATGGCACGCTGTTTGAATTGTAACACATATTTTCGACCGAAGCGTAAAGACGCGGTGTACTGCTCAACGTCTTGCCGGGTGGCTTACAATCGAAGAATTATCCGTAACAAGGTTGTTACGGATAATTCAGACAAAACAATCCTGTCTTTATGCGACTATTCGGGCGCGTGGAGCCGTCCCTACAGGGAGGCAGGGTATACGGTGATACAAATTGACCTGGCAATCGATAATCAGGATGTCAGGCTCTTGAAAAAGCCTGATATGCCGATACATGGCATCCTTGCCGCACCTCCGTGTACGTATTTTGCCATATCCGGAGCCCGTTGGAAGAGAACAGACAACGAGCTGCGTGATGGGTTGTCGGTTGTTGATGCGTGTTTGCGGTTGAAGTGTGCGTGTAAACCGGCATGGTGGGCTCTCGAAAACCCTGTAGGAACCCTGAAATATTATCTGGGAGAACCTCAGATGTACTTTCAACCCTGCGATTATGGCGATGCTTACACAAAAAAGACGTGTCTCTGGGGCGATTTTGTTGCCCCAAAACCGACAGACAGGGTTGAGCCTATTGAGACAGCTCCGGGCCACCACCGGATTGACGCATATATGGTACACAAGCATGGAACATTAGGCAAGAGCCGGCAGCAATACAGGAGCATCACGCCGTCAGGCTTCGCGAAAGCCTTCTTTGCCATGAACCCGTAGGAAATTCTATTCACAATGACCTTTCGAGACATTCCAATCGGCGAGCTGTTTGAATATTCCGAGATTCCCGGCGAACCCCTTGTGATGATAAAGACAGGAGAGAGGAAGGCGCGAAGCCTTTTGACAGGGGCAGAGACAGAGATACACCTCAACAAGAAGGTCGAAGGGCTTCGCGCCACGAATCCGGGCAAGTGTGCCTACGACCAGAGCGGACATTTACTAATAGTGGAGCCGGTAGACCGGCAGCGGCTCCACTGTCAGCGAGTCATCACCCTCGAAAGGCTCATTATGCACCGGGACCGGATGACGTTTTGGGAGAAACCCAAAGACCGGGAGGAGAAGGCTGAAGGTTACATAATCTTATCGAGGGCACTTGAGAGACTGGAAGGGACGCAAAAGCTCCTGGAATCAGTCAAGGTGCTGATGGAACACGAACTAAGTTAACATAATTTTATTATGTTAACTTGCCACAAACACACTTTCGCCTCAAAAGGCGAGGGAAAGACAAAAATGTGCTATTGGACGTTACACATCGCGTATGAATTTGAAAAGTGGATACAAAGGATAGGAGCCGTGGCGACGTTTTCAACATTTTGTGAAGGCTAAAGAGGAATTAAGAAGAGTGTCGAATTATTACTCCTTTGGACAAGAAACCGTTCGAGCGATTTTTGAACCCTGGAAAGGTGCATGGCGAGTAAAGCATTTCGAGTGTATGAAACACAAGTCAGAACGCATGTCTATTCAGGGAGAATTTTCGCCTTTCTTAACGTCTGTTTCCGGTAACGTCCGATAATGTGTATTATGTTAACTTGTTTAATGAATAAGATCTCTCTTCTGCTGTCAATACCCACAATAAAAGAGAGAAAATCGGCATGTGTCACACAGTCCGTTCATTTCTTTACGTAGGGACA
>PDWJ01003037.1_pt1 | contig 16635 bp, 12 predicted proteins | sample 1430881 | NCBI WGS metagenome assembly PDWJ01 (sample SAMN01162460, study PRJNA174530) | Oral metagenome, whole genome shotgun sequencing project. | biome: Marine environment; feature: Marine mammal; material: Swab sample of the gingival sulcus; isolation source: swab sample of gingival sulcus... | reverse complement strand
AATTGAAGCGGAAGATTCCGAGCCTGTTACCGCAAAGGTAATAGTCCGTTAAGGAAAAACGCGGCCGGCTCCTGAAAAGGGGCCGGCCGTCTGGAATGTGCGTCAGTTATGGCGTACGGTGCCAATGACCGCCACTGGACAGCCAGTGAACCAACGCAGCCTGTGATTTGATTCCGGCGGTACCCTGCGGCAGTGGGAGAACAGCCTGTCATGTAAACATATTGTGTCCCAACAATAGTCGGCGAACAGCTTTTCACTTTACCATCTGATTGGATTCCGGTAATAAGTTGATCTGGGTTTTCGAAGCTGCATATAGAGAGAATCGCTTAGACACAGATGAGAGAGCATATTCTTCTGTTAATTAACCTTTAAATGCATTGCTCTCTTGAAAATTATGCACCTCATCAGTAGAAATCCTTCTTCGAGACTTTCTTTGCCCGTGGTTTGGCTGGTCTGGATAATAACAAAATAAGCTTATCTGCATTCAGGACAGTATTCTAAAATAACGGATCGAATGGCCTGCAGGTGAAAGACTAAGTCTGGCACGCCCGTAGGGACTCGAACCCCAAACCTTCTGGTCCGTAGCCAGATGCTCTATCCAATTGAGCTACGGGCGCACCGCAGGAGTGCTATTCTAGCTCATACCGGCTAAATGGTCAAGGTCAGTAGACCTCTTTGTAAAGCAAAGTTACCGACTGTTCCGGCTGAATTTGAAAAGAATCAGGGCCTGGTTCAATTTCTGCTCCTCTGGGAAGAGTCTCAGGCCACAACACCTTCCATTCCATCTGCTGATTTGCGTGGGATTTGGCGGTAAGGAAGCACTGGTAATCACTTGCGCCCTGCTCCCAATCAAGAGAAATATCAAGCAATGAGTCTGCAGGAAAGAAAAGGGTGTCGCCATTCTCAAAGATACGGCCTGTCCAGCTTTCCACTCTGCCCTTGCCAGGGCAGACCACAGCTGTCAGCGGGTTCCATTTTCCCGGAACCGGCCATCCATATCTGATTATGTGCTGCTGTCTGCCTGCATATGCATTCCACCAGGGGAAACGGCTCACTCCCTGCCTGACGGTGATTCTTCCGATAGCTGCTGTTACCTGACTTCTGTCAGGAGCAAGAAACCTTAGAGTATCAGCCTGCCAGGTCTGTATGGACATGTTGGTAATGGCCGCGGAAGCATAAACTGTTTGTGTACCGTTTTCTTCAATGTATCTGTACTCAGGTCTCCACACCATGCCGTTATGGAAAATTTCCACAATTGCTGTTTCGCCATCAATTCTCTCACAGGAGATGGGATAGTCTGCCATTCGGTTAACCTGTTCAATCCCTGATGTGTCCTGTTGCACGGTGCAGATGAGCTTCATTCCCTCTATTAAAGGGCTGTCTGCAGCCGCTGCAAACTGTGCAGGTTTGCCCGATGGAAGAATTCCTGTTATTGTGGCAGGGTGAGAATCGTGAAAAGTAATGGATGAAACCTGCAGATCCACTGAACCCAAACCTGTAAAAGACCTGCCGCAACCAAGGATCAGAAGGATGAGCAGAGGTATTAAAAGCCTTTTCATTCCACTCCTTTTCAGTTTCGTAATATTTGAACTAAAACCCTTGTTGGAAAGGGAGCAATGTCTGTTTTCCTCTCTGAACTCAAAAGCAGAATCCGTCTTCGATGGACAGGTCCCCTGTTTCTTATCCCGATACTGTTCCTGGCAAGTCTTGTTCTGGAAGCATGGCTGCAGAAGTCGGGAATAATGGCTTATATACCCATAGGAGAAAGATCCTCACTTTCCCTCTGGCGAATGACAATGGTCAGCGCGGCTGTAAATACCCCGCTCTCGGCACTCTTTATGGGACAGAGGTGGAGCAATCTTAGCAAATCACTTTCATTGAGCAAAAAGGTTACCGGTGCCCTTTCCGCAAGCTTCATTTCCTGCTTTCTCAGTATCATAATTGCTTCAGCAGCAGTACTTCCTCTGCTGAGAGTGCCGGTCTTCTCAATGACAGGACAGCTGCTGGCAGGCGCTCTGATTTCAAGCTTCTGGTCTGCTGCTGCAGCTATGCTCTGTTCGGTTATTTCACGAACCGGAGGAGGAGCCTTTCTATCAGTCGGACTTTTTGCTCTGGCACTCTTGCCGGGGCTTTCCGGCAATCCTATGAGCCCGTGGTTCACAGCACCGCTTGGCAAACTGGTTGCAGAGGGATTATTGCCAGGTTATGTCTGGCCGACTATTGCTCACAGCACTGTTTATCTGCTGCTTGGATGGGGCATGCTTTTCAGAATCAGTCGCTGAGAACCATCATATTGATGATTTCTGTTAATGCTTCCTGGGGACGGGAAAGAACAGGGCCGTGTGCCACAAGAAGAATTGAATAACCGTTACGGAAAACACCATAGGCTCTGCCGATACCGTAAACATCATCAGGCAGCATCATGGTGAAGTTTATCATTGTTACAAGCCCCACAGATCTCTGTGATGATACTCCTGCCAGCATGCTTCCCTCTCGCCAGTCCGGTTCTGCCGCATTGAAATTAGAGTTCAGTATCTCCGGAGAGAGGGCGCCTGTTAGTTTCTGCTCTATCCAAACCTCTCTGTCAGCTATTGCTGTATCACCCTTCCAGTACTGTATTAAAAAACTGATGCCTTCCTCGTTAGGCTGACATGAAACGAAACCGTTTTCCTCAGTGAGCACTCCCTCTGAAAGGGGAATCATGAACTCCGGCAGATACATGAAGTCTATACCGGGATATTCCAGGATGTACGCTGGAACAGTTGTGTCAGCTGCAAGCATAATGCTTATTGAGAAAAGTAACACCATTGCAGTCCTTTCATAGAGTAATTGCTTCCTGTTTCAAAGGTCTATAGAATAGAATCCATAAGCCCGATGTCAACAGGAGGCCATATGCAGGAAAAAATACTGCTCGTTGAAGACGATGTTCCTCTGGCTTCTCTTCTCTCTGAATACCTCACCGGTCAGGGGTTCAAGGTGGATGTGCTTCACCGAGGAGCTCAGGTAAGGAAAAGAGTTACAGCAAGCAGCCCTGATCTTGTAATCCTTGACCTGATGCTTCCGGATATGAGCGGCCTGGATATCTGCCGGACGCTGAGAGAAGGCTGGCGGGGGCCTGTACTGATGCTCACAGCAATGAAAGACGACATAGATGTAGTTACCGGTCTTGAGCTTGGCGCAGATGACTATATAGGTAAACCTGTTGCGCCAAGAGTTCTTCTGGCCAGAATTAGATCCCTGCTCCGCAGGAGTACATCTGACCTTAATGCTCAGATGATAGAAGCAGGGCCTCTCTCTGTAAATGTTCCTGCCCGTATTGCGTTGCTGAACTCACAGGAACTTGAACTTACGACCACTGAGTTTGATCTGCTCGTACTCCTGGCTCGAAGAGCCGGCAGGGTTCAGAAACGAAGTGTTCTGGTTGAAGACCTGAGAGGCATAAGGTTTGATTCCTTTGACAGATCTGTGGATGTGCTTGTTTCAAGGCTGAGAAGAAAGATGGGGGATTACGGTAAGATGATAAAGACAGTCAGAGGGCTTGGCTATCTTTTCTCAATTCGGGAAAAGGAGTCCTGAAGTGAAGATTTACTGGAAAGTTTACCTTATGCTGGTCTTTACCACTCTGATAGCCCTTGTCTTTTCACTCTGGATATCATTTTCAGCACTGCCTGCCAGAATGGACCATGACCGGAAGCAGAGAATGGACCGGTTTCAGGAATCTGTGATGAGTGGAGACTATACCACCATAGCTGAGATCAAATCTCTGGCTGACTCAATGAGTGTTGAGATCAGAATGATAAGGCCGAATAACCAGTTTCCCCCTGGCAGCGGAGGGCCAGGTTTTTTTGCGCAGGAAGGGGAATGGCGGGGATTGAGGCTTATTGTTCCCCCATTTGGAAACATGCACATAATTGCTTCAGTAAACCTGCATCCGCCAAGATTCTTTATTCTTTTACTGGTTGCTCTGGGCATTTTCACTGCCCAGGCTGCAGCTCTGGCAATAGCCCTCAGGCCGGTGGCCAGAAAGCTCTCCCTTCTGACAAGAGCCACTGATGACTTCGGCAAAGGGAAGCTGACAGCCAGGTATTCTCTGCATGGAAAGAGCGATGAACTGGACAGGCTCGGCAAGGCATTCAACACAATGGCAGAGAGAATAAACAGCCTGCTCTCATCCCACAACGAGCTTCTCAACTCTGTTGCACATGAGCTTAGAACTCCAATGACAAGGCTGGGTTTTGCCATTGAACTGGCAAGAGAAAATCCTGAGAATTCTTCAGATAAACTTAAAATGATGGAAAAAGACCTTTTTGAGCTGGACAGGCTGGTCTCTGAGCTGATTGATTTCAACAGGATAGGAGGAACTGAGCTTTCCTTATCAAAAGTTGATATGAATGAGATTTGCCGTGAAGCTGCCGGCATTGAGCAGTTCCCCGGTAAGACCGTTGCAATAACTGTTAATGCAGATGAAGAAACGAATATTGTTGAAGGAGATCCACAGCTGCTGCTGAGAGCTGTTTCCAATCTTGTGCGCAATGCAGTTTTTTACGCTGCCTCTTCAGTATCGGTAAATATCCATTCATCATCCTCCTGGCTGGTTGTTACTGTAAAAGACGATGGGCCGGGTTTTTCCCCTGGATTTTCCTCAAGGGCAGTTCGCCCGTTCGTAAAGGGAGAAAAAAGCAAAGGGATCGGCCTAGGACTCTCCATAGTACAGAGAATAGCCGAGAAGCACAAAGGAAGGCTTTCACTGGGAAACTCTCTTTCCGGTTCAGCAGTTGCAGAACTGAGTATTCCAAAATAAATTGAAGGGGCGAAAGCAGTGCTCCCGCCCCTTAATTATCTTATCCTTATGCCCTACTTCTTCTTGAGCCTTGCATGCCAGTCGATGAGTATCGGGCTGGCAACAAAGATTGAAGAGTAAGTACCTACAATGATACCTATCATCAGGGTAAGGGCAAAATCATGAATCTCACCGATACCGAAGAGGAAAAGCATCAGAACAGCCACGAAAGTGGTAAGGGATGTTACGATGGTACGGCTGAGAGTCTCGTTGATTCCCTTGTTAACCGTTTCCTCGAAGGTCTTGCCCTTGCGGAGCTTGTTGTCTTCCCTGATACGGTCAAAAACAACGATGGTATCGTTGATTGAGTAACCGACGATGGTAAGAAGCGCAGCAATAATTGTAAGGCTTATTTCCACCTGGAAGAGAGCAAGGAGCCCCATTGTGATAAGAATGTCATGAACAAGGGCAACCACAGCTGCAAGACCCCATTTGAACTGGAATCTGTACCATATGTAGAGAACAATGAAGAACATGGCTATCAGTATGGAGTCGAAAGCTCTGCTCCTGAGTTCTCCGCCTACCCTGGGGCCGATCTGCTTGATGAATGATGCCTCGGATTCACCGTCTTCATCTTCCATCAGGTTGCAGTTTTCATCTGCAAGAGCAGCGTAAACTACTTCTTTGTCACTGGTGGCAGTTCTTATAACAAAGGCATTGCCTTCACCTGCCCAGTCTTCCAGAGACTGTACCTGAACGCTCTGCAGTCCTCTTCCTGCCAGTACATCTGCCAGCTCTGCGGAAGAGGTATGTGTTTCGGAAACCACATTGGTTTCAAGCCCTCCTGTAAAGTCGATGGAGAGGTTGAAGCCGCCGTGGGCAAAGAATGAAACTGCACCGATCACAATAACTGCCAGAGAGAGAATGTAGGTTCTCTTTCTCTTTGTTACTATATCAAAGTGAGCATCCCTGATGAGGGCAAGTCTTCCTATGCTGATTTTTGTTCTGCCGGCCTTAGCAAGCATATTGCTGAAAATGGCCCTTGTAAAAACAAGAGAACAGAACATTGAAGCCATGATACCGATAGAGAGTGTTACGGCAAATCCTCTGATAGGCCCTGTTCCGAACCTGTAGAGAACAAGAGCTGTAATGAAGGTGGTCAGGTTGGCATCAAGAATTGTAACGAAAGCTCTCGCATAGCCTGCATCAACTGCAGACCTGATTCCCTTGCCTGCTCTGAGCTCTTCACGGATTCTCTCATAGATAAGAACACTTGCGTCTACAGCCATACCGATTGTGAGAATGATACCTGCAATACCTGGAAGGGTAAGGGTGGCATTCATTCCTGAAAGGCCGAGGCGGGCAAGAGGACCTGGAAAGCAGAGGAATCCCAGAATGATAATCATGTCGAAGATCAGAGCCAGAACTCCGATAAAGCCGCTGGCCCCATAGTAGATAATCATGAATACAGCAATGAGAAGAAGTCCCGCTATACCGGCCATCATACCGTTACGAATAGCTGTTCTTCCAAGGCTCGGTCCTATTGTCTGTTCTTCTGCTATGATGAGCTTGGCAGGAAGACTTCCTGCCTTGAGCACAAGCCTCAGATCCCTGGCTTCGTCAACAGAGAACCCCCCTGAGAGCCTTGTGCCGCCGCTGATTCTCTCGGTGATAGTAGCTACGGAATAGATTCTGCCGTCAAGGAGAATGGCTACCCGCTCATCAACATTCTCACCTGTGATCCGTTCCCACATGGAAGAACCCTCAGAATCAAACTCAAGGAGCAGATAAGGATCTCTGCTCATGGAGTTCTGGTCACCCATTCGAATTCTTACATCTGTCAGGCTGGCTCCGGTGAGTCTGTAGTGGGGAATATCCAGATCAGCCTGCCTGTCCCATCCTCTGCCTGCGTCATCCGGAACAATGAACACACTGACAAGGGTGGTTCCATCAGCCATCTCAGTAGGCTTGCCGAATGAAAACCTGAGATTGGCCTCAGCAAGAATTTCCTGAACATCTTCTCTGTTCAGAATGCTCTGCATGGCATCAAGCTCATCTCCCTGTTTTACCACCCAGTCCCCAGGACGGATACTGAGTACAACTGCCTCGTCCTGAGGAGCAAGAGAAATAAGAGAACTGAACTGTCCTGCAACCTCGATTTCAGGCATAACAGCATCGGTCTCATCTGAAGGGGCCGGCAGTGTTATCTCTTCATCAGCAGTTGGAAGGGTGAACTGGTCTTCTGCAGCGACCTCTTCTTCCACAGGTTCAGTATCAGCAGCTGCTTCTTCAACAGGGGCAGGAACATCATCACCGAGAAGTGCCTCAATCTGCCTGATTACAGGAATACTGGAAGGAGCGGGATACTCGGCATTAGGGTAGGCAACAACCTTGAACTCAAGCAGCGCCTGTCTCTCAACAATAGCCCTGGCTCTTGCAGGATCTCTTACTCCTGGAAGCTGCACGATGATACGGTCATCACCCTGACGGGTGATTGAAGGCTCTGAAACACCGAACTCATCTATTCTGTTTCTGATGATTTCAAGAGCCTGATCAAGGGCTTCATCGGTATCGAGACCTGGAGTAGGCTCTACTGTATAAGCCAGGTACATGCCCCCCTGAAGATCCAGGCCAAGCTTGATGGTTCCGTTGCTGGCGGCATAAAGGTTTCTGTATTCTTCAAGAAGTTCCTCGCCACCCTCTGCCTGCATCTCATCCAGCAGGCTTCTCAGGTAAGGGTTGCTTGTTTCAGGCTGAACGCTGGCTTCCGCACGATCCCTTTCTATGGCCGGCAGTGAATACCATTTCACTGTAGGCCAGATGAGAAGCAGCGAAACAACAAGCACCAGTGCGGAACTGTAGTTCCTCCACTTGTCGGCTCTTTTCATTGTGTTCCCTTCATCGGGTTTTGCAGATTGGCAATGCCGAATCTATCTCTTTATCATTTATGCAGTTAGTATGTGTTCTAACGAAAGTACGCTCTCCGTCTGATGAAAAAAGTACAAAACGGAAGAGATGAAAGATAATCAGAAGTAATGAACACCTGCAAGCCTGAAAGGCCTATTCTGATGAATCTGATGCTGCTGAAAACTTTTCAGAATAAAACCGGCAGCGGTATTCAGATTTCCGCCAGGTAAAATCCGATTCAAGAGTTATCTGACTCCTGGCGGAACCAGCTCAGCTTCAAGCAATTCAGCTTTTCGGAAAACAGCCGTCCGGCTCTTTCGATCCTGACCGAAAAAAAACCGCAACATTTTCTGCAATGCCCGGTGTTGCAAAATACCAGGCAGTCGAATAATTCCCAATCAGGGGCAGGTAAAGTTTATCTCAATAGGCTGACCATTGGGAAATACCGCATTGAACACTATTCCGCCGGCAGCTCTTTCAGCAGCTTCGATGGAAGTGAAGCCGAGATTTCTCAGTATTCTGGTTACATACAGGTCTGTCTGGGCAATTGTGTACATATTGCGGTCAAGGTCAACTACCCACACAGTAGTATCTCCTCGAAACGATTCCCTGGGCACATTACCAAAATGAAAAGGGCTTATCTGCTCCTTGAGCCTGTCGTACACTGAAATTTCACGGGGTACAACTCTCACATCTGCAAAACGCTCAGGATCAGGAGATTCAACTGCGCCAACAAAAACTGCGCCGGCAACAAGTACCGTAAGGGCTGTAACAATACCGAACTCTCCTTTTCCCATTACTCCTCCTGCGGGTATACCAGATATATTTCCATTTCAACAAGGCAATTGTCAACCCCGGAGGAAAAATGCGCAAAACCACTGTTCTGTTGTTTCTGGGAGCTGCTCTGGCAGCTTCAGCCCCTCACAGTCTGGGAGAATACGGTCTTTCAGGATGGTACGGACTTAACACCAGCGACATGATGCCTGAAGGGAATCTCAGGCTCGGTACTGTTCTGGAATTTGTTGACACTGACAGCGGTTCCATCATGACTGTTCCCCTCAGAGGCAATCTGGGGCTGTCAGATAACCTGGAAATCTCCGCCGAAATCCCCTTTGTCCCTTCAGACAACGCATTTGAAGGATCAATGACAGGCGACTTTACCGTAGCAGGAGGATGGCTCTATGAAACCACAAGAGGCGGCACTGCGCTGAAACTGACAGGTCGGCTGACCCTTCCCACAGGAGATGAGCTGCGGGATTCAGGTACAGAACTGGCCGTTGGAGGAATTACAAGCACAACCTTTGTTGACTTCAGGCTTTCAATGGCAGGCGAATACATACTTAATGGAGGCGGAAACCCTTTCAAGGAAACCATCTCAGACTATTTCAGATTTACAGGAGGCGGAGCCAGCTACATAACAGGAGACCTTCTTCTGCTGGGATCCCTCACCGGCTCCACCGCAGGGGAATTGACCGCAGTGGTTTCAACAGAGTATCTGCCAATTGATAACCTGGCATTGAACGGAGGAATCTCCGCAGGTCTGGATGACTGGACAGGGTTTGGTTTTCACGCAGGAGCCTACTGGACAGAATCGAATGTTTTCTGATTGAGCAAATCTGGCCGCAGGAAGTATAAAAACTGATAGGCATTCCAAGCCTCCTTCACAGTCCCTGCATCTCTAAGTGACTTGTTCAGAGGGTGATAGAGGTCTACGAACGGGATTTGAGCTGATATCAGCTGCCGGTGAAAAAAAGATGCACTGTCTGCTTCAGAGGCTTTGTGATACGGTTAAATTACTGAAGTTCATAACCTTCTTTTCAAGATCAATTTAGATCCGTTCAGCCATTGCATTCTTTGATTTTATACGGTACTTCTGACTGTGGGTGAGAGGCGGCTGAACAGAAGAGGAGCTGCCGGTGATGGTGATTGGAATGAGGGTACCCTTTCCGTTCCAGTTCCGTTTTTCTCCAGTATTCCAGTAGAAAGGAAGCATCTCTCCCAGTCTTCCCGGCATTAATTCATTCAGGTCGGGAACCATCAAGCCGAATGCTTCCGCCAGTTCCTCAAGAACTTCCCTGCCGGATTTGCCTGAGGGAGGCTGAACTGTTCCGTTGAAGCAGATTACCTGGCCTTCAAAGCTGCACCTTGTGCCTGAAGTTTCCAGGAAGGTGGAGCCTGGAAGGGTGATGTCTGCAGCCGCTGTTGTTTCTGTATCGGTCCAGTCCATTGCCGCAATGAAGGTACAGTTTCTGAACCATGATTGAGTTTTGGGGTACTCCAGGGGGTTTTCACCGATTATGAATGCTGCGGTAATCTCACCATTGTTCAGGAGTTCTCTCAGTTCGCCGGAGGTTTTAGCCCCTGGAAGCTCTCCTGACGCAGGGATCCTTCCAGGAAGGAAAGCAGGGTCTGCTCCTGTAACTTCAAGACCTGCACTGTTTGCTATAAGCCTGGGAAACAGCAGGTCGGTTTTTCTCTGTGCGTTTCTCAGAAGAAGAGTCAGATCGGCCAGTATCTTCATGTCCTCCGGCGCATTATCCTGAAATCTGTCCTGGCTGTGAATGATGACAATGTTCTTTGCATCTGCCAGGAGCATTGCTGCTTCGCTTATGCTCTGAGCGTCAACTCCTGCATTTGCTGCTGAAATGTAAATGTCTCCATTTCTGCCTTCAAGAAATTCAGTGCCTCCTGGAAGCTCTTCCGGTTTAACTGTTTCAGACTGAATCAGCTCTTCCATTACAGCATTCCAGAAGAAAGAAGCACCGCCTCGGACAGGATCAACAGCAAGGTCAGCCAGGTGCCGGTCACTGTTAGAGAGGGTGGAGTTGGCAATTATAAGCTTTGCCCCATTCTTCACCTGCTGAAGAACATCAGCTTCAAGAATAAGGTGATTGTCCTGAAGGGCTGTGTTGTTGCAGATGATAAGATCGGCATTCTCTATGCAGCTTCTGTCACAGGTGGAAGCGGTGAAGCCCAGGACGCTGTCCAGAACACCGGCTTCTCCGTTTCCTGCAAGCATTGCAAGCGAACCTATATTATTGGTTCCTATGCCTTTTCTGGCTATTTCCTCTGCTGCGAGCAACTCTTCATTGGTAAGTTCAGGGGAGACAAATACTGCAACCTTTCGGGCACCGTGAATTCCGGTAGACTTCCTCATCTCTTTCACTATGGCTTCTTCAGCTTCCTGAAAACTCAGCGTCCGGTAACTTCCTTCTTCGCAGGCAACAGGATTCTTGATTCTGCTCTGGTTCAGGAAAAGCTCGTTACCGAACCTTCCGTAACGGCAGAGGTAATCACCGGGTTTTCCGCTTGACTTGATGAAGTAGTGGCCGCTTCCAAAGTCTCTTACTGTTATCTGACAGCCAAGGGAACAGAAGCCGCACCTTGTGGAAATGTCTTCTGTAGTGATGCATGCCCTTCCGGCAAAGGGGTACTTCATGGTAAGAGCGCCTGTAGGGCAAGAGTCTACACAGTTGCCGCAGCTGACGCAGCTTGTCTGCACCAGAGGATCGTTCATTGCAGGGCGCATTTCTGTCTTGAAGCCTCTGCCTGTAAGCCCCAGCGCTGAAACTGGAAGAACTCTGGCACAGGTTCTGATGCACCTGGCACAGAGAATGCACTTGTTGGGATCGTAGATGATGTAAGGGTGCCTGTCATCGACCTTGTGCTGCCTGACATGACCCTTGAACTCCTCCATATCAACGCCGTATTCCTCACCGTAAAGCCTGAGATCGCAGTCATCAAACCTCACACAACCGCAACTGAGGCATCTGCTGGTTTCGTGGGTGCTGTCTTCAGGTTCAAAACCTGTGGCAACCTCACGGAAGCTGTTTCGCCTTTCATCCACATCAATCATGTGAAGTTCATGCCTGGGAGATTCCTTTACCTCTTTCAGCTCCTTCTTTCCCGGCCTGAACCAGAAATCTCTGTGAACGGCGAACGGTTCCTGCTCCATCTTTTCACCGTTGAGCCAGGCTGTGATTGACTTTGCGGCCTTCTGCCCGTCTGCTATTGCGTCTATTGCCACTGTAGGGCCGTCATCGGCGGCATCTCCACCTGCGAATACACCCTCCACATTGGTTTGCATGGTGTTGGTATCAATCACATAGGTGTTCCACCTGGTTAGTTCAACTTCACCTGTTTCTATCTCTGTGAGGCCGTCCAGAACTGTGTTCTGACCGATTGCTGATATTACCAGATCACAGGGCAGTTCAAATTCCGAACCCTCCAGAGGAACAGGTCTTCGTCTGCCGGAGGCATCCGGTTCTCCGAGTTTCATTCTGATGCACCTGAGGGCTTTCAGTCTGCCGCTGTTCCTCACTATTCCCACAGGAGCAGCAAGCTCCATAATCTCAATACCCTCTTCAATGCAGTCCTCAATCTCCATTTTGTCAGCAGGCATCTGGGCTCTGGTTCTTCTGTAGAGAATAATCACCTTGTCGGCATTGAGCCTCCAGGCTGTTCTGGCAGCATCCATTGCAGTGTTGCCTCCGCCTACCACTACCACAGTGCCGTTAAGAGGTTCAGGATTGTCTGTCTTCTCCGGAAGGAAGTCAGCGCCTGTCACCACACCTTCAGTGTCGTGTTCCCCTTCAACCCGCATTGATTTTCCTGTCCATGCACCGGCAGCCAGAAAAACCGCATCGTGTCTATTAACAAGTTCATTAAGGGTAATGTCTTTTCCTACACGAACTCCGCAGTGTATCTCTGCACCTGTTTTCTCTATGTAGGCAACTTCCGTATCGAGAACTTCATCAGGAAGCCTGTACTCCGGAATACCGTAACGGAGCATTCCGCCGGTTCTATCCCTTGCCTCGTATATCACCGGCTTTATCCCCTGTTTTCCAAGAAACCAGGCTGCAGTGAGACCGGCAGGGCCTGAACCTACAATACCCACTGATTTTCCCGCTGGCGGAAGGCATTCAGGCTCTGTTGCATAAGCGTTTTCCGCATCGGAGAGATAGCGCTTGATGTTGTTGATGGCCACAGGTGTATCAATATCCATTCTGCGGCAGACATCTTCGCAGTTTCTGACACAAACTCTGGCACAAACTGCAGGAAGGGGGTTCTTCTCTCTGATAAGGTCAATGGCCTTCTGGAGTTCACCCATTGCTGCCAGAGCAATGTAGCCCTGGGCATCAACATGGGCAGGGCAGCCGTCCATGCATGGAGGGGAGCAGTCGGCATAGTGGTTTGAAAGGATCAGTTCCAGAGCTGTTTTTCTTGAACTCTCAATTCTCTCGTTTCTGGTTGTCACCTCCATGTCAGGAGCAATCATGGTGGCGCATGAAGGAACCAGGTTCTTTCTGCCTTTTACCTCCACAACACAGAGAAAGCAGGAGCCGTATGGAGCAAGTTCCTCTGAGTGACAGAGGGTTGGTATATCATCAAGCCGGTTCTTCCGCACTACCTGTAGAATGGTCTGCCCGGAAGCAGCTTCGATTTCCTGTCCGTTAATCTTTAGTTTTATCATTTTCCGGCCTACCGCTTCACTACTGCGCCGAAGTTGCAGCTTGTTATGCATCTGCCGCACTTAACGCACTTGACATGGTCAATATGGTGAACTTCCTTCACCTTTCCGGTAATGGCATCCACAGGACAATTTCTGGCACAGAGAGTACAGCCTGTGCATTTGTCCTGAAGAATAAAGAAATCCACAAGGGCTTCGCATTCTCCTGCAGGACACTTTTTGCCCTCTATATGTGCCTTGTACTCATCAAGGTAGTACCGCAGAGTTGTGAGTACAGGGTTAGGCGCAGTCTGCCCCAGACCGCAGAGGCTTGCTTCGCATATCTGTACAGAGAGTTTTCTGAGCTTGTCTATGTCCCCGGGTTTTCCCTCACCCTTTGTGATTCTCTGAAGAATCTCAAGCATTCGAAGTGTGCCTATACGGCAAAATGTACATTTCCCGCAGGATTCGCTCTGTGTGAAGTCCAGAAAAAAACGGGCAATCTCAACCATGCAGGTGTTCTCGTCCATTACCACCATGCCCCCTGAACCCATTATGGCTCCGGTTTTCGGAATAGACTCAAAGTCAACTGGAGTGTTCTTCAGGTCTGCAGGAATGCAACCCCCTGAAGGTCCGCCCATCTGGACTGCTTTGAACTTCAGACCCTGTTTTATTCCTCCGCCGATGCTGAAAACCAGCTCTTCAATGGTGGTTCCCATAGGCACTTCCGCAAGGCCGCCTTTGGCCACCTTTCCTGCAAGGGCAAATACCTTTGTTCCAGGGCTCTCTTCCGTGCCTACTGCTCTGTAGGCAGCTGCGCCATTTGAGATAATCCAGGGGACATTGGCGAATGTTTCCACATTGTTGTTGTTGGTAGGATACTGCCAGAGGCCCTTTTCCGCAGGAAAGGGAGGTCTTATTCGAGGCATGCCTCTCTCGCCTTCAATGGATGCGAAGAGTGCTGTTTCTTCACCGCAGACAAAAGCTCCTGCCCCCTGCTTTATCTTCATCTCAAAACTGAAGCCGGAACCTATGATGTTCTCGCCGAGATATCCCTTTTCCCTTGCTGAGATTATTGCATTTTGAAGTCTCTTGACAGCAAGCGGGTATTCAGCCCGGCAGTAGATGTATCCGAACCCTGATCCGATTGCCTTGCCGCAGATAATCATGCCCTCAACCACAGCGTGAGGGTCACCTTCAAGAACGGAACGGTCCATGAAAGCACCTGGATCGCCTTCATCTGCATTGCAGACAACAAACTTTTTCTCTCCGTCATTTGCCGCGGCAAATGACCACTTCAGACCTGTAGGGAATCCTGCTCCACCCCGCCCTCTGAGCCCCGAATCCTTTACGGTCTGAATAATCTCTTCCGGGGCCATTTCAAGCAGAGCCTTTTTCAGGCCGGAATAGCCTCCGGCCTTCACATAATCATCTATTGAATCCGGATTGATTGTTCCGCAGTTTCGCAGAACTATTCTGTTCTGCGGATCCAGAAATGAGGTCTCAGCGCCGAAGGTGGTTCCGTCATGGTTCATTCCGTAGACCAGATGCTCGTCTTCAACAAGGTTACCACCGAGAACATGCTCATTGAATATCTTCTCTGCAGATTTCGCAGTTACTTCCCCGTAGAAGGTTCGCCTGCCCTCTTCTCGTATCTCCACAAGAGGTTCTCTGAAACACATCCCTATGCATCCGGCTATTGTCAGCTGGCTCTCTTGAGGATGGGCAGCTGTCAGTTCCTTAAGTTTGTCGTATACAGGCTGTGCCCCTGCAGAGAGACCGCATGTGCCCATACCTATCACTACAGTCCTCATTCTGCAGCCCCTTCCGCCGGCTCATTGGCTTTTCTTCGGTATTCTTTAAGTATTTTTCGCAGAGCAGCGGGAGTGAGCCTGCCGTGTGTTTCGTTGTTGACCATAATAACAGGTGCAAGTGAACAGCAGCCGATACATGCCACAGTAAGAAAGGTGAACATACCGTCTTCGCTGGTATCTCCCACCTGGACACCTGTTTCTTCAACTATTGTCTCTATGATGGATTTTGCGCCGGAAACATGGCATGCAGTGCCTGCACAGGCCCTTATCACATACTTACCCATGGGCTTCAGCCTGAACTGACTGTAAAAGGTTATAACGCCGTAAATATCAGATTCCGGAATCCCTGTAACTCCGGAGATGTCGGTAATGGCCCTTCTCGGTATGTAACCAAAGTGCTCCTGCGCCGACTGAAGCAGGGGAATCAGTTCTCCCGGCGCTCCATCGTAACGCCAGAGCTTTTCACTGAAGCTTTCTTCCCTGGCTGCCGTTTTCATCACTCCCCTCGAAATTCCTGAAGGCTGCGAAATGTTTTCTGATCCTTAAAATGCCTGTTGTATATTCAGTTATTCATCAGGCTGATAATCTTTGCTTCTCTGACCCTAAGAACACCTTCAAGCTGACTTAGTTTTTCAATAATCTCCGGAGTTCTGCCTGCAGATCTGCAATCGGCTAGGATACAGATAAGTCCGGCACCTTTATCAACAACTTCGCACTGTACCGTCTGGTCAATGAAAAACGCTGTGGTGAAAATCTGCTGAATTCTCTCAGGCATTATATCCACAAAAATACAGCTTGCCGGATCTGTACGCTTTTGAGATCTTTCCTTTGCTGTGACCACTTTCCGGTAAGTGTTTAAGAACTGCTCAACAACACTGTCCAGCTCCGGTTTTTCCACTGTGGCAACAGAAAGCACATCGACTCCTTCAATAGCCCTTACTTCCTGAACCCGGCTTTCAATTTCATCACCGGATTCTGCCTGAATTTGAAGAAGAACATCAACATCGCCTCTCAGGGCGTGGCACGAAAGGGAGTTCTTCATTGAGTAAAGCCTGCTGAATGTCTCAATGTTCTTTTCGAAACCGGTTAACTTAATATTAAGAAACGCTCTGGACAGTTCGCTTATGCCTCCATGGGAAACAGCCATCTCTTCGCAGGTGGCAGTGGAACCGGAAGGAAGCTCAGAAAGAGCCTGAACAACATCAGAGGTTTCGAATGAGCTGGTCAGATAGCCGGTGTTCTGTTCAGAGACTAAACTTTCCGGCAAATCTTCGTCACCGAATCGGGAAAGAACAAGGGCAGGAAGCTCAGGACACATTTTTCTGATTGTCTTCAGAAACTTCAAACCGTTTATATCAGGGAGTAGAATTCCAGTTATAAGATAGTCGTAGTGCAGGCCCATGCTCCTTGCCTGATTCAATTCATGTATTGCAGAAATGCCGTCAGCGCAGGCTAAAGCAAAGTAGCCTTCCTCTGTCAGACCTGCTGTGAGGTTCCTCCTGACTCTGGCCTCATGGTCTATTATGAGTACACGGCCCTTCAATGGATTCCTCCCTGTGTCGAGTTGCCTGTCGGTATGGAACGCTAAGTAGGGCTTGATGATCAACCCATCATCCCACTCAGCCCCGGCCATGCATACCTGACCAGTCCAGTTTGACCCAAAGGACATCCAGTAACAAGCAGGC
>PDWJ01003036.1_pt1 | contig 16645 bp, 17 predicted proteins | sample 1430881 | NCBI WGS metagenome assembly PDWJ01 (sample SAMN01162460, study PRJNA174530) | Oral metagenome, whole genome shotgun sequencing project. | biome: Marine environment; feature: Marine mammal; material: Swab sample of the gingival sulcus; isolation source: swab sample of gingival sulcus... | reverse complement strand
GGAGTAACCAAAGCGGTTAAGTTGAAAAAGAGTCTTGGAAACCTCATCTATGGTTCCGAATTGAAATCGCGCATCCACGACTATTTCACGAAACAACGAAAACTAAAGTTTGAAATCTTTGTTGACTGGTTACCAAACGACAACTGCTGTGTTGAATTAGATCCCGAGATTACCGATAAATGGGGCGATCCAGTGGCGAAAGTATGGCTCGGACATCATGAGCACGATCTCAAAGTAGGAAAATACCTTGCTGAGAAAGCCGAAGCCTTATTCAAACAGTTGGGGATGAAAAATGTCAATTCTAGCATCAGTGGCGCGGTTTCTTCGAATCTTCAAGCCGGTGGATGTCGTTTTGGCAACGATCCAAAAACGTCTGTTCTCGATAAAAACTGCAAATCTCACGAAGTGAACAACTTGTACGTAACCGACGGAAGTTTCATGCCAACAGGCGGAAGCGTTACCTATACCTTTACCATTTATGCGAATTCATTTCGCGTAGCGGATCATTTGAAAGAACGTTTGAAATAAAATCAGTTTGATGTCACGCTACTTGTAGAAGTTTTTGACGGCTTCCACATCTCGCAAAGGTGATGAACAGTAGGAAGAAGTACAAATGAACAAACTCGACGTCTCAATTCCAGAGAATTGCTCTAGTTTCGTCGCGTCTTTACTATCCTCTAGTAGTTGAAAATTACTGAAATAAGGTGCAAAGATGTATGCCTGTACCAATAAAGGATGACTCTTTCCTTCCTTCACGCTTACATGACTTCCTGCTTCTTCGGATAATTCCACGAACAACATGCTGATTTCTGGCTCGTGGAAAAATGGTTTTTCGGCATCTACTTTTCGTAAGTAGTTTGCTACTGAGATTGCATGTTTCTTGTACTTTTCCTTGCCACTGAATGCTGCGTACCAATTAAAAAATCGGGCTAAAGGAACATTCTCCTCTACATTTGCCTTCGGCACCAGTCCTAGCTCACCTGAAAACCCTTGAAATGTTCCATTTGGGAGACGAAAATATTTCACTAGCATCGTGGCAAGTCCTTCCATTTCAGCTGCTATTTTACGATCCTTCGGAAAACGCTTCATGTGTTCCGTAAAAAGTTGAGCCATCGCCAAATTATCGCGTAAAGCATCTATTTCTTTGGGGTTGTACGCATGAGAATACAGTCCTTTTGCCGTTTTTCGCTGTAACAGATGTCCCAAAATTGTTTGGTATCTCTTCAAATCATCTTGATTGTTCGTAATCGAATAGAATTTCAAAAGGGATCGCGCAAAATCAGCATTGGAGTTCGTGTATGTATTTGTGTCGATCGCAGGAACTCCGCGTTTGATTCGTTCCTCGTCCGAAAGTTCAAAGTAAGCCGAAGCCTTTTCTCCCTTCTTCAAATCAGCATCTTGTGCATTTCCATAAAGTCCGTTGCTTTGCTTCAAGAAACGCTCGCAATACGCACGCATTTCTTCTGCTTTTCGAAGTGATTCTTCGTTTCCATTAAATGCATAATCATTCAAAAACAAACGCATGTATCTCGCTTGAATATGGAGCAACTTCTCATAATGAGGATGATTCCAATCTCTTCGCGCCGAATATTGATACACGCCTCCCCACTCTGGATCGCACAAAGCATAGGCAGCTTCGATACTTTTTTGAAACCAATTTCTGTGGATATTGCTGTTGTCGAAATGCAACACATACTCCATACTCTCTTCCTCTAAGTAACGCATACTCGATTTAAATCCACCATTCTGATCATCCAAATACTTCGTGAAATTATTCTTTAACCGCTCTTTCATTATTTCCTTGGGACGCAATTGGTTCTTTGCCATTGATCGCTTCTCAGATGGTGTTCCACTTAACACTTTTTGAAGTTCTTCTGCATATTTTGAAGGCGACATGTACCCTGCTTTCTTCATCAAATCCTCTCCTTCTGCGTTCAAGACAATGGTTGCGGGCCAACCGTATTTTCGATAGCGCGCTGCCAATTCGGGATTCGCATCTTGATCTACTTTCACCGAAATAAAGTTTTCGTTGACTAACTCTTGCACTTCTCCATTCGAATACGTTGAATCTTCCATCACATGACACCAATGGCACCAGTTTGCTTCTAGCGTCAACAAGATCAATTTGTCTTCCGATTTTGCCTGTTCGAAAATTGACTTCGACAAACGATGATTCCATTGAATTTCTCCAAGCGAAGTTTCATTCGAGTTACATGCTGCTACGATTAGCACAAGTGCGATTAATTGGATGTATCTTTTCATACTTATATCTACGCGGCAGAAAGCTATTTGGATGTTTTGAGCAGAGACTTTTATTGGAATTCGTGGTATCTTTGCAGCAGATTTGGAGGGATACGAGAACTTGTTATGAAGATTGGGAAGAAGATAAATCTAGAGCTCAAAGAGTTAGTTACATTAAAAGAATCAGGTCGTGATTGGCGCATCGCACCGCTTATTGCATTTTCACTTGGGTTCCCTCTTCTCTTGGGGCTTTATTTTGACAATCTAGCCGCTGGATTAACAGCATGTTTAAGCGGTTTGGTTATCCTTTACGTACCCGACACAGGGAGTCTCACAAACAAGATCTCGGTACTAATGATTAGTGCGTTTGGTTTCACCTTGTCCTATTCAATCGGACAGTTTTTCAGTTTTAGCCATGTTTCCGCTGTCATTGCTTTTGGACTTTTCTCGATGGCGGTGCACTGGATTGTGCTCTACTATAAAACGGCACCTCCGAGAAGCTTCTTTTTCATTTTCATCGCTTCCATATCGATTTGTCAACCGTTTAACTTGAGTGCAATCCCTGCCAAAGTTGGATTGATCAGTTTAGGCTTGATGCTCACCAGCTTTATTATGTTGATCTACCTCATCTATTCCACCACTAAACTAAAACAAGAAGAACGCCCCGAACCCAAACGTATTCTGACGAAAAACACGTACGCGAATTTCTGGGAAGCAATCATCATGGGAGGTTTTATGGCATTGTCACTTTTGTGTGGATACCTCTTGAAAATGGACAATCCTTACTGGATTCCTGTGTCCTGTGCTGCCGTGATGCAAGGTGCTTCACGCTATCAAATCTGGCAACGGACCTTCCATAGAGTACTAGGAACCTTGCTCGGGCTAGCTCTTTGTTGGTTCTTATTGAGCGTGATTGAATCTAAAATAGTGATTTGCATTTTCATCATTCTGCTACAACTCGTCGTGGAATTGCTCGTCGTACGAAATTATGCCCTCGCCGTAATTTTCATTACTCCTTTAGCTATTTTCCTTTCCGAGGCAGCCAATCCACTAATTAGCAACCCGAACTTATTGATTGCTCTTCGCTTGCAAGAAATTATTATTGGTAGTGCAATTGGAGCGATTGGCGGTTGGATTCTTCACAAAGAGAAAATCCGCTATGCAACAATCAAAGGACTCGAAAAGATTGGAAGCCGATTAGAAAGCAAGTAAGGTTAAAACTCAACGTCAGAAAACCCTATCTTTACCTAAACCATCCACTTTAATGCATGACTGACAAAGAATATCTCAAAAACCTAAGAGTTCCTAGTAAAGAAAACCCGTTACGGATTTTACTCAGTGCTTGTTTGTTGGGAGAACTTTGTGGTGTGGATGGAACAAGTAATGGACGATATCCGAGTGCTTTGAAGCTACTCGATTACGACAATGTGAAACTCACATCTTTTTGCCCAGAAGACTACGTCTTGGGAACTCCGCGAGAAACACCAGATTGCGAAGGTGGAGACGGACACGACGTACTGGATGGAAAAGCGCGCGTGATAACGCAGTCTGGAAAGGACATCACCGAAAAAATGATTGCGGCATCGCTAAAAATGCTTGAAATTGCCCAAAAGAACAATGTCGAATTGGCTGTGATGATGGATGCAAGTGGAGCCTGTGGAAGTCAAGTCATTTACAATGGAAGTCGCTTCTCGAAAAATCCCGTCTATCAAATCGGAATGGGAGTTTGTGCGGCACAACTGGATCGAAATGAAATCAAGATCATTAGCCAGAGAGATTATGCTTCGCTTGAAATACTTTACTCGAAAATTGATCCAAACCACCTTATTCAGAAGGATGCAATTGACCACGACCAACACGAATGGTACCGCAGTTACTTCAATAAAAATTAAAACTACACACAACTGTACAGCATGACACAAACTGAACTAATCCTCTTAAACTTCACTGAAATCCGACGCAAAAGCATTCGAATCTGGAAAGCTCTACCCGAAGAATACCTCAACTGGCGACCTGATGATACCGCAATGACTGCCATCGAAATGGTTAGACATGTACTGGAAGCAGATTACGGTTGGAACATTATTATTAATCGCGGAGATATGTCGAATTACTCCACTCCGTGGAAGAATAAGCCCTTCGTGAATGTCGAAGACGAGCTAGAGTTTGCAAAACCATACAGAGATACCTTCCTACAGAGTGTTCGCCAATTTTCAGAAAAGGAACTAAGTGAAACCGAAATCATCCATCCCGGAAATGGAGAGAAAAAAAACCTCGGACAATACTTATTGCGAATTGGCTACCACGAATCGGTTCATGCAGGACATTTTATGTCATACTTACGAGGAATGGGAGTTGAACGTCCGAATATTTGGGATTGATCCATCTTTTACCATCTACTTAACATTTATTCGAAGAATTGCGAAATGCGATTCGTAGGTTAATGCCTACTTTTGTCATCGTGAAAAAACAAGTAACAATTACTAAAATCAGTCCATTTCTGTATGTCTCAGGATTGATTCTCCTGTTGTTGTTATCGCCTTGTAAAGTTCGAAACTTCATTCAAGCAGAGTTAGATCTTCCGCAAACGGAGGTTTCGAATAAAAGTCAAACAACGCTTTCTCAGGCGAGTTGTGAAAGCTTCGAAACAAGCACTACCGAGCAAAGCTCTACTCAATCGTCGATTCAACTTCTAGACGTTCATCGTGTGGTAACAGCTCAAGTCAATGTTGCGCTTGTTACCGAAAAACAAGGTGCTGATCTTACACCTGCTTCTTCACCTCGGTCTCCCGATACTCCCTATTACATTCTCTATCAAAATCTTCTCCTTTATTCGTAATTGACAGCTCTTTACGCAAGACAAAGCAGTAAACCGACTGCACTTTATCAATTACAAATAACACACATGAAAAATAGTAAAATTGACGCAGGGCTTTTGGCGCTCGCGTTGCGATTAGTTGTTGGCTGGACGTATTTCTCAGCCTTTTGGAGAAGAACCATTCTAGTAGATAAACTCGACCCTGATGCAGCGGGATATATCGGGGAAAAATTCAATCACTTTCTACCCAATGCACTCGGCATAAAACCCTTTATTCAGTATTTAGTTGAGAATCCGGACACCCTTTGGCTCAGCATGGTCATCTTTACCATCATCGAAGGAATTGTTGGCTTGTTGATCATGTTCGGACTCTTTACTCGCCTAATGAGCATTGGCGTATTTGGTTTGGCGATGGGAATTTTATTGGGATCGGGATGGATTGGAACCACCTGCCTCGACGAATGGCAAATTGGCGTGCTTGGCATTGCCACAGGTTTTGTGCTCTTTCTCACTGGAAGTGGAAAATACTCTGTGGATTTCCTGCTGATGAAACGCAATTTCAAGATGACCTCTAAAAAATGGTTTGCTTGGTTCGGTTCTGGAACTTTACCTATCAAAGAACGCATCTTCCCAAAAGTTGTACTGTTCGGTTCGATACTCATCCTTGGAGTAACCTTAGCAACCAATCAATTGTTTCACGGCGGCTTGTGGGGAACACTTCACAATAAATCTATAAAGCCAAAACTGGAAATTACAGAAGGAAAAATTGAAGGCAACGAGCTCTCCTTTGATGTCTTCCGAACGGAAGGTGTCGACGTGTATGGTTCATGGGTAATCGCTATTGAACTCTTTGATCAGCAAGGTAATTCGATACTCAAGCTGGACCAAAAAGACCTCGCGCGTCTGCCACAGTCGAGTATTTCGAACTACTACGTAGCAAAAATAAAACCTGGCGACCACAGCCTTGTTGTTCCATTGGGCGCAAAAGCCAAACTTCAGATTGAAAACAATCTCCTGAATCAGCTAGAAAAAGGAAGTTACACCCTAAAAATGACCGATATCAGTGGAGCATATTGGGAAACAGCAATTGATCTACTTTAGTTGATCATTCATTTTGAAAGGCAATAACTTGGAAAGCACTGAGTTGTTGTCTTTCATTTTTTTCCTCCCAATCACCCAATTGTAATTTCGTTGAGTTCCATTAGCTTTGTGTACATCAATCCATACACCATGAAACACGTTTTATTCCTTTTTGTCAGTTTCATTCTGAGCACAACCTTATTCGGACAAAGTAAACCTGCATACGTCATTTACAATTCCAAGGGAAAGAAAGTGAGCTTCAAAAAATTGCTCAAAAAAGCCGACCAGAGCAATGTCATTCTGTTTGGAGAATTACACGACAATCCCATTGCGCATTGGCTGCAACTCGAATTAACAAAAGCTTTGGATAAAAACAACGACCTCGTTTTGGGAGCTGAAATGTTCGAAAAGGACAATCAAGATGAATTGAATGATTACTTGAGTGGAAAGATTGACGGGAAAGCGTTGGATTCTCTCGCACGACTTTGGGTCAATTACTGGACAGACTACGCTCCACTCGTCGAGTATGCGAAAGAGCACGAAATCAAGTTCATCGCAACGAATATTCCGAGGCGCTTTGCGAATAGCGTGTACAAAAATGGTGGATTTGGTGCCTTGGACCTGCTATCGGATGAAGAAAAATCATGGGTTGCTCCTCTACCCGTTCCCTACGACAGTTCACTGTCAACCTATCAAGATATCTTGGTAATGATGGGCGATCACGGCTCTCCTGATTTGGTAAAAGCACAAGCCATCAAAGATGCCACAATGGGACACTCCATCGCTCAGTATATTTCCGATTCATCCACTTTCATCCATTTCAACGGCGCCTTTCATTCGAACTATTACCAAGGAATTTTGTGGTATTTGAATCAATACAGCAATTCGGTAAAGGCGTGCACTATTTCAACGGTTTCGCAGTCTGACATCAAAAAACTGGACAAAGAGCATAAAGGAAAAGCCGATTTCATCATTTGTGTGGATGAAGATATGACGAGTACGTATTAGAGGGCGATTGAAGGATTTAGAGGATTGAAGATTCAATTATTGAATAATTGAAAGATTATCCACCGTTCGTTAAGCGGAGCCGAAACGAGCGGCAACAGAATGGACATCTATTGAAATAAAATGAAAGATACACTTCAATTTCTGGGAGTATTAAGTGGATTTCTTACTGCAGGATTTGTGGCTATTCTGTGTATCGTGTTATTCTCCATAGGAGGTCTTCCATTCAAAATCATCAGCGTTCTAGGAATATTAGGATTCATGGGAATGTTTCTTCTCTTTTTGGAACATCGGGTGAATAAATGGATGATTATCGTTTTGCTCATCTGTGGAATTGCTTCGTGTCTCCTATTTCTAATAAAAATGAATTTGTTAGGAAGAATGAATTCAATGGAAAACTTATTGACTCTCCTACTCATCTTATGGCCAAGTCTAATCGCTTCGATTAATATTGCACGACTACTCAATAAAACATCCATGGATAGGGAAAATTAACACTCCCGAACCATAAACCATAAAGTCTTCCCGTCACCAGAATCCGCCCATTCGTGATACACGCGAAAACCATAACGCTCGTACACTTTTCGGTTGCGTTCTACGGATGTTTCCAAAATAATAGGTAATTGTTCCTTTCGAGAAAGCTCAAACAGATAGTCCTTCAATTCGAAACCTGCTTTTCCTCCTCCCTTTTCAACACCTAAAAACCAGAAATACAAATGCTCTCCTTCAATACGATGCTTTTTGATATACGATTCACGTTTCAAGGTCTGAAACACCTTCTTTATCGGAATGGAAAACGCAAAACGTAATTCTAGGTAGATTTCTAGCACACTAAAAGCTGAAGCACTCGACTTGAAGCAAAGTGCCGTTCCTTTCTTGTTATCAGATAGATACGCGCCATTTCGATTGAGCGCTTTCACAAAGGCATAATCTGCCAAGCGACTGATTTTCTTCCGACGATTTCCGCCTTCTCCAATCACAATATTCACACTGGGATTGGCATCGAAGGTTTCGGCAATAATGCGAACCGAATCCTTCTTGTTTGTTTTCTGGGCGATAATCATACCGCGAAGATACGGACTCAATTTGAATTGATTTCACTGAAAGTTTCGCTGAAAACATCAACTGATAAATAATTGATAAGCAGTCCATTTCAATAAAGATGAAAGGTATCTGCCAAAAAGGACGAATAATTCATCTGAAAGATTATATTAGATAGAAACGAAAAAACAACAAAACGAACGTATGAAAGTATTAATGATTGGTGCAGGAAACATGGGATTTACATTCGCAGAAGGATTGGTTGCATCATCAATAATTAAAAAAGGAAATTTATTAATCTACGACAAAAGTCCGGAGCTGAGGGAAAAACTGAGCGACGATGATCGTTTCCGCATCTTCGAAGAGCTCGAACCTGCTCTGCTGATGGCGCACATCATTTTCATTGCAGTAAAACCTCATCACGCCGAAGACCTCTTTGCAGAGATGAAACCACATTTACACAAAGATCAAATTGTTGTCTCGCTGATGGCAGGTGTTACTTTAGATTTTATCGAAAATGCCACAGGACTGCCAAAAGTTGTTCGCGCCATGCCAAACCTTCCTGCAAAAGTGGGCAAAGGAGTTACGGCATTCACCGAGACGAAAGATGTATCTAAAATTGAACAAATCACCATTAGAAGCTTACTCGACAGCACAGGTGTGGCGATACATGTTGAAAATGAAACCTTCATCAACAAATCAACAGCGATTTCGGGAAGTGGTCCTGCCTATGTTTTCTATTTCATGCAATCGATGTTTGAAGCTGCCCGAAAAATGGGCTTCTCTGTCAACGATTCGAAAGTACTGATTAGCAACACCTTTGAAGGAGCAGTCCAATTATTTAAAGATTCAAGTCTTTCACCCGAAGGATGGATCGATCGCGTGGCATCCAAAGGAGGTACAACGGAAGCTGCCATTGATAGCATGAAAGATAATAACGTAAGTGCGAAAATTAAAGAAGCGGCATATGCTGCATTTGAAAGAGCGGTTGAGCTTGGACAAGAAACGAAATGACGTACACTTCTTGAAATAGAGCGAAGGTGTATTTGTAACTTTGGTCACTTCGAGTATCGTCCATAATGAATAGTTTCATCCGCGACATCAGTCAGATAGAAATTATGATCAAAATGAGTCAAACACGATGAGAAAGGAACTTGAAGAAAGTTATGGATACCTCTTTGAAAAAGAGCTAATCGATGAAATTGTAGAAGTAGGATCGATGCACGAAGCTTCGCGAGGAGAAACCATTATTGAACATGGACAAAACCTACGAAGCATGCCGCTTATTTTGGAAGGAGCGATTAAAATTTCTCGAAAAGACAACGATGGAGATGAACTCGCTTTGTATTATCTCGAACGAGGCGATTCCTGTACAATGACGATGAGTTGTTGCATGGGAAACCGAAGATCCGTGGTGAAAGCACTCGCCGAAACAGATGTCAAATACATTTCTGTTCCTATTGGAAAAATGAAAGAATGGATGAAAAAATATCCTACATGGATGGCTTTCGTCTTTCAAAGCTATGACAGTCGCTTCAATGAGCTATTGGAAGCTATCGATAGTCTGGCATTCACCAACATGGGCGATCGCGTGTTCAAATACCTCAAAGATCAAGTAATCATCCGAAAATCAACCGTTCTCGATATTTCTCATCAGGACATTGCCTATGACTTACATACCTCGCGCGTGGTCATATCCCGACTTCTGAAAAGTTTGGAAAATGAAGGTCTAATCGAGCTCGGAAGAAACAAAATCATGGTCATCGAATTCTGATTCCTGCCGTAAAAGGAATGAACGATACAAAAAAGGGGCTGTCCGATTGAGACAGCCCCTTCTTGATAGATTTGGTTAACTTCTATTCTACCACAAAATCAATGTATTTGCCTTCACTGACCACAGAGAAAACACCGTAATCTGCTCCTGAAGAGTAACTTGGAATATACGTTGAATCTCCTGCATCAGGATCAGTATTTGGGTACCATCCTGAGTTTACACCATCCGATTCTCCTCCTCTTTCGCTAATCTTATCCATATTGAACACCAATCGGTATTCATTCGTACCATTGCGTTTATACCACCACATATCGGTAGAACTGATTTGATACTTGTAACGCACCTCTCCAGCGTAAATATAACTCTTGTAGTAATGGGCTTTTACATTTGAAAGCGTCTGTGTACTCTTGTTGTAATTCCCTGTGAAACGAACATAATTACATCCAAAATCACTTGGCTGATACAGGTACAACGTAGTCGCGAGCTCAAATGATCCTGTAACGCCGTCACCTGAAGGCGTCATGTGGCTATACCCGTTACAGTTTGTTTCGTCATCAACATGAAGTAAGCCTGTTTTTTCAACGAATTCAATTTCATCTTCTACTTGATTTTGCTCAATGACCTCTTTCTGACAAGAGAAGAACATAAATAGGGTTGCGAGAATTAATAGTGGTTTTTGCATTTTACTTGTTTTTTTTAGTATTGCTGCAAAAATAATTGGCACATCCGTCGTCCAAAGGAGGCGCGTTTCAAAACGTGCGCCATTTATACTGGTCTAACGGAAATTACAATCCAAATTCTCTTCCTACCAACCTAATTTCTTAGGTAACATTTGTTGCTGCCAAACGATCGAATCCTGTGTTACTTTGTACCAAACGAATTTAACATGATCGAAATTTTAGGATTCATTGGAGCAGTAATTATCGGAATAGTGCTCGGACTAATTGGCGGAGGCGGATCAATCTTGACTGTTCCTATTTTTGTATACATTCTTGGAATAGATCCTGTGCTTGCCACCGCATACTCATTGTTTGTTGTAGGTAGTGCGGCATTGGTTGGAGCGATTCGAAATGCTCAAAAAGGAATGGTCGATTTCAAAACAGGGATCATTTTCTCCATTCCCGCTTTTACCGCAGTTTTCTTAACCCGAAAATTCCTGGTTCCAGCCATACCAGAACATCTCTTCTCGGTAGGTGATTTTGAGGTGACAAAAAGTATCGGAATCATGATCTTCTTCGCGTTGATCATGGTAATTGCCGCTTACTTCATGATTAAAGGACGAAAAGATACCTCAGAAGAAGAACAAGAAATAGAATACAATTATCCGATGATTGTTGTAGAAGGATTAGTCGTTGGGTTGCTCACAGGAATTGTAGGTGCAGGCGGCGGATTCTTGATTATCCCAGCCTTGGTGCTACTCGCTAAACTTCCAATGAAGAAAGCGGTGGCCACTTCCCTACTCATCATCGCCATTAAATCATTGATTGGATTCACTGGCGACATTCAAAATTTTGACATCGACTGGGTATTCCTTCTATCGTTCACTGGACTTTCCATTTTGGGAATCTTCATCGGAATCTACCTGAACAAATTCATCGACGGGAAAAAACTCAAGAAAGGTTTTGGATGGTTTGTACTGCTCATGGGAGTGTACATTGTACTGAAGGAAATCCTCTAAAAAACTGACGAAGATCATTTCGAAATAGTAACAAATGTTACTGTATAGCCACCGACAAGACAGTAATTTTATCTCAAGTTAAAAAAGCAATAATTCACATTAAAATATATCAAGATGAAAGTAGAACAAATTTATACCGGATGTTTAGCTCACGCAGCGTATTACATTGAAAACAATGGAGAAGCAGCTATTTTTGATCCATTACGAGAGGTTGGCCCCTACCTAGAAAGAGCAGAGAAAGACAATGCAAAAATCAAGTATGTTTTCGAAACTCACTTCCACGCAGATTTCGTTTCTGGTCATTTGGACCTTCAAAAGAAAGCGAACGCAGAAATCGTTTTCGGACCTGGTGCAAAACCAGCATACGAAGCAACAACAGCTGAAGATGGTCAAATCTTTAATGTTGGTAACTACCAGGTAAAAGTGATTCATACTCCCGGTCACACTATGGAAAGTACCACGTACATGCTCATCGATGAAAATGGAAAAGAACACGGAATCATCACTGGAGATACCTTGTTTATTGGAGACGTAGGTCGTCCAGACTTGGCACAGCACGTTGTTTCTGAATTGACGGAAGAGAAGTTAGCCGGACATTTGTTCGATTCGCTTCGTAACAAGATCATGCCGTTGAGCGATGATTTGATCGTATATCCAAACCACGGTGCGGGATCTGCTTGTGGAAAGAAAATGAGCACGGAAACAACAGACACTTTGGGGAACCAGAAGAAGACAAACTATGCACTTCGTCCAGATATGACGAAAGAAGAGTTTATCTCTGAATTGTTGACAGGACTTACAACTCCCCCTGTTTACTTCCCACAAAACGTATTGATGAACATCAAAGGATATGACAGCCTCGACGATGTGAAGGAACGTGCCTTTGTTTCCATGACCCCAGAAGCGTTTGAAGCAGCAGCGAACGAAACGGATGCACTTGTATTAGATGTCCGCGATGCTGAAACCTTCGCCAAAGGATTCATTCCGAACTCAATCAACATTGGTTTGGACGGAAACTTCGCTCAATGGGTCGGAGAAATGATTCCAGATGTGAAGCAAACCATCCTACTCGTTGTTGATCCAGCAAGTCTTGATGAAACCGTAACACGTCTATCGCGTGTTGGATATGATGGCGTAATTGGTTACCTTGAGGGTGGATATGAAACTTGGGCAAAGAGTGGAAAAGATGTAGATACAATCCAACGTGTGGATGCCGACGAATTCGCCGCAGTAAACGATGCTACACTCATCGATATCCGCAAGAAAAGCGAGTACGATTCTGAACACGTAGTGAACGCGATCAACATCCCATTAAACCAAATAAACGATCACCTTGCATCGTTCCCAAAAGACACATTCTTCTACATTAACTGTGCAGGAGGATACAGAAGTATGATCGCATCTTCTATCTTGAAACAAAGAGGATGGGACAACTTCGCAGACGTACGAGGAGGATTTTCCGCGCTAAAAGACACTGAAGTGGAAAAAACTGAATATGTTTGTCCTACAACCTTACTCTAAACCACTGTTCGATTGAAAAATTGAATAACGTAGTAACAAAACTTTAGAATGAAAATAGAACAAATTTATACTGGATGTCTCGCTCAAGGAGCATATTACATCGAAAGTGACGGAGAAGTAGCCATTATTGATCCATTGCGTGAAGTGCAATCCTATATCGACATGGCGACAAGTCACGGAGCAAAAATCAAATACATCTTCGAAACACACTTCCACGCGGATTTCGTTTCAGGACACGTGACGCTCGCCGAAAAAACTGGAGCACCGATCATTTACGGACCAAACGCTCATCCAAGCTTTGATTGCATCGTAGCCGAAGACAACCAGGAATTTGAATTAGGAAAGGTGAAAATCCGCGTGCTCCATACACCTGGACACACCATGGAAAGTACCACCTACTTGCTTTTGGATGAAAACGGGAAAGAACATGCCATCTTTAGTGGTGACACCCTTTTCCTAGGAGATGTTGGACGACCTGATTTGGCGCAAAAAGCAGCAAGCATGACGCAGGAGGAGTTGGCAGGAACACTGTTCGACAGTTTGAGAGAAAAAATCATGACCTTGCCCGACGATACAATTGTGTATCCAGGACACGGTGCCGGATCAGCATGTGGGAAAAACATGAGCAAGGAAACCGTAGGTTCTATTGGAGATCAAAAGAAAAACAACTACGCGTTGAGAGCAGATATGACCAAGGAAGAGTTCGTTAAGGAAGTAACTGACGGACTCCTTCCTCCTCCAGCCTACTTCCCGCTTAATGTTCAATTGAACAAGGAAGGATACGAAAGCTTTGAGGATGTCTTGAAAAAAGGAGACAATGCCTTGAATCCAGAAGAATTCGAAGTAGCAGCGAATGAAACCGGAGCAGTAATTTTGGACGTAAGACACCAAAGTGAATTCGCCAAAAGTCATATTCCGCGCTCAATCTTTATCGGAATCGATGGTGGATTTGCCCCTTGGGTTGGAGCGTTGATTAAAGATGTGAAACAACCCATTTTGTTGGTAACGCCTGACGGACGATTGGAAGAAACAATCACTCGCTTATCGCGCGTTGGATTTGACAACGTGATCGGATACCTCGAAGGAGGATTTGAAGCGTGGAAATCAGCAGGGAAAGAAACAGACTCAATCAAAACAATCTCAGCGGAGGAATTTGCTGAATTGAAAGCGAAATCAGACATCGACGTGATGGATGTTCGTAAGGAATCTGAATACCTTTCTGAACACGTTATCGACGCAGAGAACGCACCTTTGGACGAAATCAACCAACATTTGGCGGCATTCGCAAATCATGAAACGAATTATGTTCATTGTGCAGGTGGTTACCGTTCAATTATCGCTGCGTCCATCTTGAAATCAAGAGGAATTCACAACATCGTAGATGTTTTGGGAGGATTTGGAGCAATCAAATCGACAAATGCACCCGTAAGTGCGTATGTTTGTCCATCAACACTGTAAAAATTAATCAAGCATGAAAAACGTAGATAAATCTCAATGGAAAGAATTAGTTGGATCGCCGAATTCAGTTGTTCTTGACGTGAGAACACCCGAAGAATGGCAAGACGGAGTTCAAAAGGATGCAGAAACCTTGAACTTTTTAGACAGTGCTGCTTTTATGGATGGACTCCAAAAATTAGATAAATCCAAAACATATTACGTTTACTGCCGCAGTGGTGGAAGAAGCGCTCAAGCCTGCTCAATTATGGACCAAGCAGGATTCGCTGATACCTACAACTTACTCGGAGGTATGTTGGAATGGGACGGTGAAGTTGTTCCATACACGTAAAAAATTAAATCATGGAAGCAATAGAAGTTCAGAATTTAAAGTGTGGAGGATGTGCAGCTTCAATTACAAAAAAGCTGCAGGAGCTTCCAGAGGTAAAGCATGTTGAAGTTGATCTGAAAACAGCTACAGTGAATGTTCAATTAGCGAATAATGGAACCGTCACGACTGTCAAGGAAAAGTTAACGGCAATCGGTTATCCACCGTCAAACGAGCATAATGGATTGGGAAGCAAGGCCAAATCCTTCGTTAGTTGTGCAACCGGAAGAATAAATGCCTGATATGATCATTAAAACGACAACATAAGTGTTTAAGTTACGAAGGGGAAGTCGAATAGGCTTCCCTTTTTTGTAAAACAAAAAAATTAAAAATGGAAGAATTACTTGCTGCCCGATTGCAAATGGCTACCTCAATGGTTTTTCACATTGTATTTGCCGCTATCGGAATGGTGATGCCCTACTTCATGATGGTGTCGCATTACAAATACCTCAAAACGAACGATGAAATCTACCTCAAACTTACAAAGGTGTGGCAAAACGGTGTGGCTATCTTTTTTGTGGTAGGCGCCGTATCTGGTACCATGCTCTCATTCGAACTTGGATTGCTTTGGCCTGAATTCATGAAGCACGCGGGACCTATTATCGGGATGCCCTTTTCCTTGGAAGGAACGGCCTTTTTCGTTGAGGCGATTGCCCTCGGGTTTTACCTCTACGGTTGGAAAAAGATCAAAAACAAGTGGTTTCACTGGTGGACGGGTGCCATTGTGGGAATTTCGGGAGTTACATCTGGAATTTTAGTGGTTGCTGCAAACGGATGGATGAATGCTCCCTCGGGATTTGATTTTGTGAATGGTGAATTCTTGAACATCGACCCTATTGCTGCACTCTTCAATGAAGCATGGTTTTCTCAAGCCCTGCACATGACGCTTGCCGCGTTCACCGCCGTTGGATTCGCTGTTGGAGGACTACACTTGTTTCAGTACCGAAAGAATAAGAAAACCTTGCACAAAAAAGCTTACGAAATTGCATTGATTTTTGGCGTAATCGCCGCTATACTGATTCCTATCAGTGGTGATATTGCCGCAAAAGACGTTGCTATTCGACAACCTGCAAAATTGGCCGCGATGGAAGCGCACTATGAAACCGAAGATGGTGCAGACCTCATTATTGGAGGAATTGTTAATGAAGAGAAAAAACAAGTCGACTACGCCATTCGTATTCCTGGTGCTCTCTCCTTCCTCGCTTTTAATGATTTCAAAGCAACGGTAAAAGGGTTGAATGAGTTTCCTGAAGATGAAATTCCTCCTGTTGCCATTACGCATTATTCGTTCCAAATCATGGTGGGAATCGGAACCTTTCTAATGTTTATTGGATTCCTCTACCTCATCTCATTCAAGAAAAAATCCTGGCGCGACAAAAAACTATTTGCCTTGCTGTTTATTGCTGCCACACCGCTTGGTTTCATCGCACTTGAGGCGGGTTGGTTTGTAACCGAACTCGGTCGACAGCCGTGGATCATTCATGGAGTCATGAAAACGAAAGATGCCGTAACTCCTGTTCAGGGAATGCAATTCAGTTTTTACCTCTATACGCTTATTTACGCAAGTTTAGCCGTAACGGTATTCTGGTTGATGAATCGTCAAATTAAAAAACTAAACGCTGAGTAATCATGGAAGTAATCGTTTTATTCTTCTTGTTTTTTCTT
>PDWJ01003251.1_pt1 | contig 16647 bp, 15 predicted proteins | sample 1430881 | NCBI WGS metagenome assembly PDWJ01 (sample SAMN01162460, study PRJNA174530) | Oral metagenome, whole genome shotgun sequencing project. | biome: Marine environment; feature: Marine mammal; material: Swab sample of the gingival sulcus; isolation source: swab sample of gingival sulcus... | reverse complement strand
GCGGTGCTGGACCTGACCGGCCTCGTCAGCGACGTCGACGCCTCACCAGAAGCGACAACTCCCGGCCGGATGACCCGACCGGGAGTTTCGTCCAGCTTTCCAGCTGTTTTGTTGACCAGCCTTTTGTGGCGGGTCAACGAAAGTCGCTGACCTGCGGGGATAAGACCACCTACGGGCCTATGGCAACGGCTGGTCAGGAGGGTTGGCACACCAAGCCCAGCGCGACGACCGACGCTCCCTCATGGCTGACGTCACGCAGATCCGATCGAAGTCCACGTCGGGCCCGACTCCATCAAGGGCCGTACCGCCTGCACAAGTGCCGCGAGTTCGGACTTGACTCGCTCTGGTGGAACGCCGAGCTCTGGCGCTGAGCGTTCGAGCGCCACCCGAGCCTCTCCATGGATGGTCGTCAACTCCTCAGGCGCGAGAGTACCTTCTTTGGACTTGCGCCCGCATGCCGCAACCTCGTGACACGTGTTGCGGAGTTGCTCCTCGAACAGCGCCACGTGAGCCTTCGCCCTCTTGTAGTCCGTGTCGGCTGCGCGCCGACAGGTGTCTGAGCAGAACTCCTTGCGGCGCCCCCGGCCAACCGTCTGCACGATGACCTTCTTGCACGACAGTCTCCCGCAGTACACGGCGACCTCGTCTGGAATCCCCGTGGGCTTGACCATCTGGTGTCCACCTTCTCGCGCGATGAACTCGCTCAAGACCTGCACGGAGAGGCGCACCTAGCACGGCGACACGCCCGAACTGCCTGGTGGTTCTTGGGCGCGATGAAGCGGCGAAAATCTGGGCGACAAGCCGCCGACGCCCGGCGTGCTCCTCGCCCCGGCGGCTCATACGGGATTCGGCTGCCACACCCGTGGTGGCTCCAAACCGCGCTAAAACCTTCGGCGCCCGGCTTCCCGACCGGGCGCTGAGGTATTCGAGACATGTTGTGTTTACGTATGGTATACCGAGCGCATCACCGGTCTCGCGCTAGCGCAAGACCCGCGCTTCGGCGCGAGACAGGAAGTGCCTCCCATGTGGTGGTTCCACGTCCACTACAACAGGGCCGAAGCTGCCACTTGGTGGCTCTACGCCGACAACAACAAGAGGGTCGCCTGGGTCGGCGAGACCTTCGCCTCGCTCTCCAACGCCCGACAAGCCGCATCGGCGGTCAAGGCCGCAGCTCGCAGCGCTCGATACGACGTCTGCCGGGATGCGGCGGGCACCTGGAGGTGGCGCGCCTGGCGCGGCTCCGACAGGGTGCATCGTCGGGCGAATCCTTCTCCAGCGAGTATGCCGCTCAGCGCGCGGCGGCCAACGTGCGCGATAACGCCGGCTACGCACGAGGGCTCTCGGCAGCCTGACCTGAGGTCCTCGGGACGCCGCGGCATGGGCACCTGGTCCCTGCCGCTGCGCTATTCAGTTGTGGCGAAGGGCCTCTCAAGTCGGCCATGCAAGGTGGGCCAGGCCGGGCTGCTTGGAGTTCCTTCCAATAGGCCTCCAGCCCCTGGGAGGCTGGCAGCCACTCCGAGGTCGGCAGGCGCTGAGAATGCCGCGCGAGGTAGCGACGAGCGTCATCGAAGATCCGGGGCCACGACCTCCGTCGTGGCAGGCAGCGCGGCCGCCTCGATGTTCGCCGCCATAGTCATGCGAGGGGTCGGCGCTTTCGCGCCCTTCGGGCACACCGGCGATGGGATAATGGGTGCATGACGGATCAAGACATCGAGGCCGACACCGAGGTCCCAGCCGAGACCGTGCGCGAGAACGTCCTGGACGTGGACCCCAATCTTGAGGTGGTCTCAACTTCGTACGACATCACTTCGTACGGCGCCGACTATCCTGTCGACGGCCTGGTAAGGCGTCTCCAAAAAGGTGACATCGTCATCCCCACCTTTGATCCAACCTTCGAGGGAAGCGAAGACATTCGAGGCTTTCAACGCAAGTTTGTGTGGAGCCGACCCCAGATGGACAGGTTCATCGAGTCGCTGCTCTTGGGGCTCCCTGTGCCCGGGATCTTTCTCGTGCGGGACAAGGACAACAAACTGCTTGTTCTCGATGGTCAGCAGAGGCTCAAGACCCTTCAGGCCTACTACAACCTGGATCGCTCGGGTACCGACTACCGTCTCCGGAATGTCCAAGCACCTTTCCAAGGTAAGCGCTATCAAGATCTTGATGACGAGGATCGACGACGACTCGACGACAGCATCATTCATGCCACCGTGCTGCGCCAGGAGCACCCGGCCGGGAACCAAGATGCGGTGTACTCGATCTTCGAGCGGCTCAACACGGGCGGTAGTCCACTCCAGCCTCAGGAGATCCGCGTTGCTTTGTACAGCGGCCCCTTCCTCCAGGAGATCGGTCGCGTGGCGACCGATACGCATTGGCGCAACCTTTATGGGGACCCGTCTCCACGCTCGAAGGACCATGAGCTGATCCTGCGGGTCTTGGCGCTCTACGAGAACTTGGCCGGCTACAAGCGCCCGCTCAAGACCTTCCTAAATCACTACCTCGACGCGAACCGCAATCGGTCAGACTATGAAACACTCTTCGACCTCTTCCGGCGAGCAGCGGCCCAATTGGACGATGCCCTTGGGAGGACCGCGTTCCGCCCAGTGCGGCCACTCAACGCTGCCATACTCGACTCGGTTTTCGTCGGGGTCATGCGACGTCTTGAGGCGCGCCCCATCGCAAGCATGGAACAGCTGAAGAAAGCCTACGACGCTTTGCTGAGCAACGATGATTATTTGTCGGCGATCGACAAGTCGACGGCGGACGAGACCAGTGTGAACAGGCGCATCGAGTTGGCGACGGCAGCTTTCCGGGACGTAGTTTGATGGCAAGTTTTCGAGGCCGGGACGAGGTCAAACGGCGGCGTGACAGGCTGGACGCGGCGGTCGGACTCATCGACGGGAATAAGCTAAGCGGGGAGCTTCTGTCGCACTACGCGCGCTACATCGCGGTTCTTATCAGTGGCTACGTCGAGCAGGGCGTGAAAGAGCTAATTCGTGAGTACGCCCGAAAACATGGCGACCCGTGTCTTCAAAGATTCGTCAGCCAGCAGCTCAACCGCGTAAACGCCATCGATACCTACCGCCTAAAAAGCTTCTCGACGCCCTCGACCCGGGATGGTGGCCCGAACTTGAGTCGCAACACGCAGACGATCTGGAAGCGGTGAAGAGCATCGTGACGGTTCGCCACAACGTTGCGCATGGCGGCGACTCTGGGGTCACCGTTGTCACGGTTCGTGACTACCTAAACATGATCGACCCCGTCATGAAGTGGCTCACCGAACGCCTTGACCCGCCGCCGACTTCGTGAAAGCTATCCTGCGACGAGCTGGAGCAGGGTGTCGTAGTCCTTCACGACGTCGTACTTGACCGCTTCGCTGTCTAGTGAGGCGAAGAACTTGCGCGCGCACTCGATCTTGGCGTTCTCGATGTCCTTAAGGTGAAGCGTTGACATCGAGCCCTTGGTCTCGGCGACGAAGTAGATGTGCTTGATCTTCGTGCTGTCGTCGCGGAATGCGATGGCCCAGTCGGGGTTGTAGTCGCCGACCGAGGTTGGATGGAGAAGCAGCGAGGCAACTTGGAGTAGACGACGACCTCGTCGCTGACGTCGAGTTTCCCGACGAATGACCGCTTAACCTTGGGCTCGGTCACGCCGTACTCGTATGCACTATTCTGCATCATCCTTCCTTGTGAAGACTAGTCCTCGCACGCCGAGTGTCAACCAAACCCTGAGCAGACCCATAAGGTGGTACGACTCGGGTCGTAGGCTTGGGTGAGTGATCACCTCAACCGACTCATGGGCGTCAAATCCGGGACGACGCCGGAACATGCAAGCGAAACGCTTCCGCGACACCAAGCCCGAATTGCTTATTCGTCGTGGCCTCCACAGCCTGGGCTTTCGCTACCGAGTTGCGGTGGCTCCAGAGCCAGCACTGCGCCGACGCGCAGACATTGTCTTCACACGGGCTCGGGTGGCTGTATTCATTGACGGCTGCTTTTGGCATGGGTGCCCGGAGCACGGGCAGAGACCCTTTAATCACAACATCGAGTATTGGCCCGCGAAGATCACGGCCAACATCGCGCGTGATGCCGACACAAGCGCCAAGCTGGACGCGGCCGGTTGGCGCGTACTACGCTATTGGGAACATGAGGATGTGGCGGAAGTCGTCCAGGAGATCACTCAGACTGTCTTAGCTCGACGTCCGGGTACCTAGATAAGGGTTGAAAAGTACCCGAGTGTTGGGTCCGCAAATGTGCCGATGACCAGTCCACGGTCAAGGAAGCGGTTGAATTCCTCACAACTGGTTTCGGGTAACAGCGCACAACCATGGCAGGCAGCCAGGTTACAGGAGTCCGGCCCCTGCCCCTTCGCGCCTGCATCCATACAGACCGGGTCCGTCGAGCACCAGCGAGCGTCCGAGATCGCAGACGAGAACACGGACCACAAGCTGTCGGGACGCGCCATCCTCACCAGACCACCCATGGTCCCCTCAGAATCCCCGGCGGCGGTGTAGATAAGGAGTCCGGCCATCTCACGTCGGGCGGTATTCGAGACATAAAGCCGCTCCCGAAGCGACGCGGAGCTGTAACCGCAAGCGAAGATCAACTCATTGATTAGCAGATGCCCCAGCGTGTGCAGGAGCACGAAACGCGGGGCGAGCGTGCGGCCCTGGAGGCCATGCTGAGAGGCGGCCTGCTCGTAGTGGTCGGTAATCTTCTGGGCGCGCGCTTGAACTTCGGCCCGGTCCTCCCACGCTGCCAGCCGGGCCGGGTCGAGCTCGAAGTAGATTCCTTCACCCTTCACCACGTAAGCGGGTAGCCAGTCCTGAACGGGCGGCAACGGTGCCCGGCGCAGCAAGGCCTTGCCGGCGCTGAGTTTCAGGACGTTGTCCCGAACGCGGGTGAAGCCTCTCAGTGCTCTGGTCTCACGGAGAACACCGACCGAGCGGACTCGCTCTAAGTAGGGATCGAGATCGGCGTGGATGCCGGGGTTGGTGGCGGTCAGGTAGTCGTCCTTCGGGGTTTCCCGGATGTGTTGGAACTCCGGGTAGCGCCACTCGTCATCGCCGGTTAGCAGTTCGGAATCGGAATCTTCGCCTGACTCGGGCTTCTTTTCACCGGCGCCGAGGAGGTCGCGATAGCCCGCAATGAGTTCGTCGTCAGAGACGGGGCCGAAGAGTTCGGGCGCCACGTTCTTGATGAGTTGGGCTCGCAACACCTCAACCTCAAGCCTTGCCCCGAAGATGCTGTGCAAGGTCCGCATTGTGGTGCTGACTGCTGGGTGGCGCATCAGATCGTGCATCTCGGCACTGACGGTGCCGTCCTTGCGAGGCAGATAAATGGAGGATTCGACTTTCGGGAAGTAGACGTTTCCCGCGGCACGCAGGGCTCCGCGCATGGGTTGTCCGCAGGCTCCATCGAGCTGCGCCAGCCATGGGCACGCTCCGGTACAGAGGTAGGGGTCGTCGGGTGAGGACAGTTGGTCGCTGAGGTTGGTGTGTTCCTCCCCGTTGACGAAGCGGGCCTCTGTGATGCCCCGCAGCGTCCGCTCCTTCTGGCAGCTGTCACAGACGACTCGTTGCCCTTCGAGTCCGCCGCCACCAAGGGACTTCAGGCGAAGCGTTCCGTTGCAGGAGGGTCGGTGATCGCGATGGACCCACTTGTCGAAGGGGAAGTCGTCCAGGTGACCGGAAGCACAGATGGCCACAAAGGGCACCTGCGACATGCGGGGCTTGTACTTCCAGTCGGCGTGCTTCTTGTCCCTACACACAACCGCGTGTTGCATGGTTAGAGTCGAGTGTTCTAAGCGCTTGCAGAACATGCAGAAACACCACCGCGGGAATCGAAGCACCGGCACGGTGAGCTTGACGTTACGGTTGTCGTTTCCCTGCCCTTCGTAGCGGTAGTCCGGAGGCAACCGGAACTCCGAGACCCGCAGGCGGGCTTCCAGGCGCCAGTCGTGCTCCTGGTACTCCTCCAGAGCGAGACTGTTGGCGTCGTCAGGCTCGTACCAGTGGTCCAGCCCAGCCGTGATGACTGAGGTACCGTTGACGAGGACGCTCATCGCGCCGACGCCGAAGGGGGTGACGAGCTGGGCTCGCCTCATTGCTCCGGTGCTCATAGTCCGTCCTCCACTTCGGCGTCGGCGTGGGCGTAGGCCAGCGAGATCGCTAGTCGGCACTCGGCATCGACGTTGCGCATGCTGGTGGGTACGTCCCAGATGGTGGCTTTGCGATCCAGATCAGGCAGTGTTCCGGCAAAGCGCATCAGACCCTGCTTGGGGTCGCCCCACGGAGCCGGATTGGCGTCCCACTTGGTCCGTTCCCAGCCACTCCATTGTCCGGCGCGCTTTTCGGCCATTTTCTCCAGGACAGGTACTTCGCTGGCGTCGGCGATGAGGGCACGCTCGCGGAGCAACTTGATGGCTTCGTCGTACTCGGTCGAGGGGAACGGGTACGGTCCGAGGTCTTCCGGTGCGGTCTGACGAACGTAGGCCACCGCCGCGGCGTGCAGTGCCCTGCGGAGCACCGGGGTCGCGAATGACGTCACTGAGGTAGGTTCGACCTGAGCGTAGAGCTGCTGGTGATAGGTCCGGAACCGCTCGTAGTGGCTACGGTCACGGGGCTTAGCAGCGCCGTAGATGGTGATCACCAGACCGGGGCTGACATCGGTCCGACGGCCGACTCGCCCGGACACCTGGATGTACTGCGCCGTGGTCTTAGGCTGTCCAACGATTGTCATAAGGCCGAGGCGGTCGATGTCGACACCAACCTCGACGATGTTCGAGGCGAGGCAGATATCGATTGCCCACTGGCGTTCCTGGCCCGGGACGTAGCGGGTTTGGAGCTGCTCGATGGCCTTGGGGATCTCGTCGGAGCGGCGGCGGGAGGTAAGCTCCATTGTCCGGTTGGGCCAGCGAGGGTCGATGCCGTCGCGGCGCACTAGCCCGGTCAGATAGTCAGGAACGTCGGACTCCAGTAGCGAGACGGTGTTGCCGAGCTCGCGCAGGGAGTTGAGGAAGTTTAGGTTCGTCCAGTATCCGTCGCGGTCCGCTTCGGGAACCTTGGTCGCGGCTTGCAGAGTGGCGGCAGCCACCCGGGTCTGGACGGTTTGCATCGAGCCGAGCGAAGCGCTCATGACTCCGAGGTAGCGGCGCCCTGGCTCAAGTGACCCGTCCAGCAGCCGGGCGGGTTCGGCGAAGAACGAGGAGCCCTCCTCAAGGCCATGTGGCGGGAACAGCGCAACTTCTTCGCGGCCGAACAGTCCCTTGATCTGGTCCTCGTAACGGCGGGTGGTTGCCGTTGATGCGATGATCTTTGCCGGGATCGGCTCCGCGCCTCGCCGGTCGGTGCACAACTCGTCAATGACGGGCTCATAGAGGCCAACCATCGAGCCCAGCGGTCCGGAGATGAGATGCAACTCGTCTTGGATGATCAGTCCGGGCGGAGAAACTACGCGCTCACCCTGCTCGTCGATGCCAAAAAGACTCCGGGCTTCGTGGAGCCAGGCCATCATGGCGAACTTGTCGACGGTGCCGATTACGATCGAGGGACGTACTTCGTAGATGTCCTCGTCTACCAGGTGCACCGGAAGGCCGCTACGCCGCGAGTAACGACACTGTGAGTCGACGCAGCGCAGGACGACCCGGCGCCGAAATTCCTCATACCCGATGACATCCTGTCCGCCTCTGCCCTTGGGCTTGGTGCCCATCTGCGTGCCGCACCAGGGACAGCGCAGCAGCAGGAAGAGGTTCTGCTCGTAGGGGTTGCGCCGGAGGCGCGCGAGAACCCTGACAGCCTTCTTCCAACTGTTTGGAGTCGACGTGCCTCCGAGCCAGATGCCGATGCCGATGGGCGAGGCGCCCAGCACATCGGGGTGGTCTTCGCGGATCGCTTCCAGCACGCAGACGAGCGAGGCAGCGCGTAGGAACTGCTGGGCAGTCAGCAGTCGCAGCGTGTAGCGCATGAGAGTGTCGGTGCCTGCGTCGTCGGGGTTGCGGAGGCGGCGTGCCAGGAGGCTGATCGCACACGCGCCCAGGTATGCCTCGGTCTTACCGCCACCGGTCGGGAAGAAGATTAGGTCGACCAGCGATCGGGTCTTACGAGAAGGTTCAACTAGCTCGGGCAGGCTCGCGAGGATGAAGGCGATCTGGAAGGGACGCCAAGTTCCCCTGCCCGGTGGGATAACTGGTGCGGGATGGGCACCCTTGACGCGCAGCACATTGTCTTTGCCCCGTTCGACCTCACGCAGCGGGAAATTGGAACGCACCTGCTGGTAGAGCATTGCTTCGTTGGCCCATCGGAACGCTTGCTGGGCTGTCTGATTCGAGCCGACCAACTCCCAGCCGGTCTTCATGCGGTCGAGCGTGTCTTCTGCGTGCGCCATATGGCGGCGGGCCGTGTCGCGGAAGCGCTGAGGCAGGTCATCGATTTCAGACCTCCGTGCGTCAATCCACTCGCCGTAGAGACGCAGCACGGTTTCAACCTGTGCTTGCCCTTCGGCGGTGCCGTCAGCCAGTTCCTTCATACTGACGGTGACGGTTTGGCGCTGCCCGTCCGAATCGACTCGATACCTCCCGGCGTCGTCGGTCAGGTAGATGTTCGGGGTCAGGCTGACCACTTCATAGGCAGGCAACGCCACGGCGCGCACCAGCAGGACAGGCGCTCCCGCAACGCCGTCCCATTCGGCAGCGCAGCCATGCCCGATGGCGTAAGTGCGCTTGTTGCGGTACAGCAGGTCGACCGACTGCTCTTCATCGTCCCGGTCGGGAAGCTCTACCTCGGGGTAAGGCTCGATGACCAGACCGCCAGCCGCAGCCACAGAAAAACCCATCTGGAAAAAAGCGCTGCTCGGCCCGGTGCCCATCACGTGATTGACCGCAGCCACCGTCACGAGTCGCAGCTCCGGATCGTCGACGCCCGGAGCTGGACGGCTGAATATGCGCGTCACCGGAGCAATTCCGGGCGGGTCGCCTTCCGGCATGGTGTCCACACTCTTAAGACGGTTGGTCTCACGGACAAGAACACTTCCGGGCACCGAGCCGACGAGAGTGAAGGGGCGGCGACGCCACCAGTGCACCGGCTTGGAGACCCCAGGAATGCGGACACTGAGCCTCTCGTAGTGGGCGCCGGTCACGGTGACGGCGAGCGAGCCGTCGACCGGTATGCGGCACTGAAAAGAGATCGCCATCGCTGAGGGCTTGAAACTGTTGGCGTCGGTCAGGTCGAAGTCGTCGGAGTCCGCCACGTCATTCCGGAGCGAGCCTTTGATCTCGACGGGCGGGCCGTCGGGGTCCTCCTCGCTACGGGCAACGCCAGGGAAGCCCGTCAGGTCGACATCCTCGTCCCTGGTCTCGCCGATGGCCGTACCACCGACCGAGGCGCCGCTATGGAGCACCCCGATGCCGTAGCGTGTGAGCGGCGTTCCGATGGTCAGAATCTCCTGGAGGGTGGCGCTGTCGTAGAACTGTCCTCGGCTCTCTTCGGCTGTGGCAAAAGTAATGGTGCCGCTCAAACAGTCCACTGGCTTCCCGACGGGTTCTTCCGAGCCGTTGGGTCCAAACAGTTCGCGCCGGAGTTCGCCTTCAACGATGGCGCGGGCTTCGAATCCGCTCATGCGGTGCCTCCTACGACGTGACGGAATGTGTTGGCTTCGATGAGTGCGATAAGTCGGTCGGTGGCTCTGGTAAGGCCGACGTATAGCAACGAATCGAAGCTGCCGGTGGTGGTCGCCGCATCGAGGTCGGTGACCACAACGGCTGGGGCTTCGAGTCCCTTGAAAGCATGGATAGTCGAGTACTGCACTTGGCCGCGAACGGCGACGAGGCCATCGGCAGGCTTCAAGATTTGCCGGAGCCACGGGTCACTTGTGTTGGCTGCGGTGGAGGCGCCGCGAAGAGGACTCAAGACGACGATCTCGTTGAGTTGGTAGCCGTCGTCCTTGAGCCCATGGATCGCGTGGGAAAGGAGCGCCGATTGGTCCTGCCCTGCTTGGTACCGGTGAAAGACAGGGTCGACGCCGTCGTCTTGTCTCCGGAACTGCCGATAGCCGGGTCGCAGGTGGCTAAGCAGGTTCACTTGATAGCCGATGCGCGGTAGGTTTCGGCAGTTCTGCACCAATTTGTGGGTCGACAAGTAGGGAGCGCGTGACCGTAGCCGGTCAAGCCCAGTCTCGTTCCCATAGATCGCCTGGCGCTCGAAGTCGCCGAAAAGTAGGAGTCGGCCCTCTTCCAGACCACCGTTAATCATGAGATCGAGGACATCAAGATACGGCTCGGTGGCAATATCCTGAACCTCATCGATGATGAGGAAGTCGGAGACGAGCGAACTATCGCCTTCGATGAGAACCTCCATCGCCCGCTCCGGGAGTTCCTCGTTCCAGAACTCAGCTCCGGCGCCTTCCGGGGCGCGGACAATGCCCGCCAGGCGGAGTAACTCCTGGTGGAACGTACCGACGCTGAGGCCCTCATAGTCCAACAAGTCACATGCTAATCGTTTACCCAGTATGCGGTTGAAACAGAGAAGTCGGCCTTGGTGGCCGGTGGCGATCTCGCGGCGGGCTGACTCCATCGCCAGGAAGGTCTTACCCGATCCAGCTGGCCCCGTGAAAATGACTGCATGGTTGTCCGATGCGGCGTCGAGTGCCAGGAACTGCTCTTCGATGAAGGTGACCAGCTGCGATTCTCGGGAACGTCGACGGTCACCCGCGACCGTGGCCAACTCGAACTTGGGGCGGAGGAGGCTGGCGATCCGTTCGGCAGTCTCGTTGTTCGGGCCGACGCCGCCGTAAGAGAAGTGGCTGATCTTGTCGTCGAGGTGCTGCCTCCCAGCAGCGAGTGTTCGGAGTATCGCTGCTGAGGCAGTCCTGAGATCCTCGGAGTCCAAGACTTGCCAGTCGTGCCACTCAGGGCTCGCGGGGAGCATGGTGCGAGCTCGTACGCCCGCGAACCATGCGGCCGAGAGCATCGGGACGGAGCGCAGGTCTACGTGCTTCTGCGCCAGGTAAGAGCGTAGGCTATGCATCGCCTCATTGGCTTGTTGGAGCGGTCCACGCGCTGTGGGAGCGTCGTTGCCGAGCTTCCAAGTACCGTCAATCCGCCGGGCGATTGACTGGTGCGACTTGACCTCGACGACGAGGATGCCGGCACCCGGGACAATCACCACGAAGTCGGCCTCGCCCTCAACCTGGCGGACGTGGTCGGCAATGCCAAGCGAATGGAGCACCAGCCACTCATCAGTGGCGACGCCGTCTCGCAGGCCTGTATAGAGGGCCTTCTCTCCCGGTGGGGCAGCGTCCGGGCAGAAGGCAGGAATCATTCGAGCCATTGCCCACTCCGATCTTCGAACGGAACCCTCACATCGTGCCGCGGCACGGCCTCGGTGAAGGGCGAAACGGCCAAGACCCGGGTGACGAGAATACCGCGAAACCCCTTGGTCTTGTTGTCGAGACTGAGATGGCCAATCGCATCCAGCTCGGACAAGTCCGCCGCGGACACGGCAGATTCGAGCTGCTTTCCGATTTCGGCGCTTACCGAATAGAGAGTCTTTCGGAGACTGGTGGCGTAGCCGAAGGTCGGCTGTACCGAGATGCCAAGCCACTGCAAAAGCCTCTCGAAGTCCTGATCGCTTACCGGCCGGATCAGGTTGGGATCAGTCCAAGCTCGCGCTCGCTCCGCGGCTTTGACCCCCACGCCACGCAGCTGTCTAACCACTCGCTCGTAGCCAACCTCATGGATGCGCTCCACCAGCAAGTGCTTCCATGCAACCTGGGCGTGGTCTACAGCATCGCTGTGCCGAAGCCGCGCGATGGCAGCTTGGTAGAGCGCGCTGTGCTCCGTCTCACCCTGTCGAAGCAACAAGTAGATGCCCGGCCGGACTGCCGACACGTTCGTATAGGTGACGCGCTCGCCGACGGGCTGGTCCGGATCGAGGGAACGAATGCGATCGCCGTCATCAAGCCACATCGCGAGGCTGCCGCTCAGGAGCAGCTTTCGTGCCGCGACCTCCTCGCTCGTGGGTTCACGGTCGCCGTCACGTCGGTTTCCCCACATTGGCTGCGGGAGGTACTCGTCTTCGTCTTCGCTGCCGCTTGGCAAATCAACAATGGGTTCTGTTGTGTCACCTTCCAGGAACACTCGTACCTTGACGCGAATGGCGCCTTCGGCATACGGTGCGATCGCCGACGCAGGGACGCTGCGGTCGCTAAACCATGCGGGTAACAGGAAACTCACTGCTTCTGTGACTGGAGCCGTCACTAGCGACGAACGGTAAAACTTCGGTGGCCCGATAACGTATGCCTGCTCGCGCTCCGGCTGGTCGCGCTCAAGGTCACCGGCCGTCATGACACGGACTCCGCAGTCGCTGAGCCACGAGTCAAGCCCCGCCGCCGCAGGCCTGCTCGCAGCGATGACAAGGCAGGTCTCCGGACCGACTTCGTCGATTGATCTCAGGAGAGCGGACCCGACGTCTGAGTCAGTTTCGGCAAGCACCCTTGCAGAGGAGGCCAGTTCGTCTAGCAGGGACTGCTCCCCGATCGCGCCTCGCAGCCGTCCTGCATGTTGTATGACCTCCGAGGCGAGGCGCTGGAGGCTGGGGTTGAATGCGGACGGCTGAGGCTGGGTGATTCGCCGCCATCGCAGCGCCTTGGCCGCACCTGCGAGGTCATCAAGATAGGTACCGCTTTCCTCCTTTACGAGAACCATGAGCCGACGGACGGCGGCATTGAAACGTGCTCCGGCGGGATCTCCGACAGCAACAATCTCGACGCCATTTCGAACGAGGCTGGCGGAAGCAGCATAGCGCTGATTCAGCGCTTCGATGCGGCTCATAGTGCCACCGTGAACCCCAGAGCTTCGACGTCCCTTGGCGATGGCCAACCGAGATCCTTCCTGAGTGATAGCGGCTCGCCGCGAGTGTTCCTCAGTTGTGTTACGAGTTCGGCCGCCGTTTCGTCCGCCACTGAGCGATCAAGCACGCAAACCACGATGGGTGTTTCGATCTCCCCGAGGTATCTGATCGCACCATTGCCATCCAGAATGACGGCACGCAGCTCCTTTGGGAGTGGCAAGTGGTCGGCGAGGCGCGCTGAAGGGTACAGGCGCGTGTACCACGTCGCGGCTTTAGTCGTCTTCGGCTTAAGCAACGCCCTGATCGAGCTTGGCGCCAGGCCGTCCCCTTCCTTGGCCAGATAGGCGTCGAAGTCCCGCTCCAGCCATCTCAAGGTGCCGACGATTGCGAGATCGGCGGCTGGAGATGCAAGCCGGGCGTCCCAAGCGCGGTCCAGGCAGGCCAGGCGTTCGATGCTTCCTGGCTCCGGGCGAGTTTCGCGTTCGGGAGTGTCGAGGTCCGTCAGGACAACGAGCGCGCGTATGCCGTCTACACGCCACCTCGAGCCAGCGAACTGGGCCTGGGGCGGATTCGTCGTTTCATCAAGGTGCGCGAATTCTCCAGTTATCACGTGGCGGCTATTGACGGCGCGCAGCGCCTGACCGGGCTCCATCCCCCTCAGCGTGTCGAGAGGGGAGGGCAGGGTCGGCGCTTCGCTCGCGAGAACCCAGCCGCAACCAATCAGCGCCGCCGCGAAGTCCCGCTTCGGTACAGAAACTGCAATCACCAGCTGGCGGTCAACACCACGCCGGTAGTGCCGCGCGGCCCGAGTCCCCAGAGTCAGCATGGGACCAATCCAACGTGCAGCGTGACCGGCCTTGTGGGAGGCCTCCGAGAGCACGAGTCGAGTCGGCCTCCTGGTAGGAGATGACACGGCAGGCACCTCCTCTTGGTCTCGACCCCGACTGTTGTCTGCGGAACGCGCGCTAAAGAGTGCCGCCGACGACATAGGGAACTGCGTTCGGGTGGCTGCCCGGCACGACACCGCATGCCATTCATGGACGTTCATAGCGCGGCAGCCTCGTCCAGAGTTCGTCGTCGACGTGACTTCTGCATCGCTGCCCGGATCGCGACAGCCATTGATCGGGCCAAAGGAGGAGGGACGGCGTTGGAAACCTGCTCGACCTGTGATGAGAGCGTTCCCTCCAAGACGAACTCGGGCGGGAATCCTTGGAGAAGCATTGCTTCGTAGATACTGAGGCGACGTCGGCCGTCGGGGTGCACATGAATCTCTCGGTGGCCGTACGCCACAGTTGGGCTTGGCTTGTCCCACGCCAGTCGACGGAAACTGCGTCCTGCCCGGTCTGCTCCCCCAGGCTGAGAGAAGCGCTTCGATATCGGCCTCATCGTCCAATGGTTTTCGTGATATGGTATTGACGACTTCTCGAGACCGCGAGCAAAGAACGCTGGGTCAGGGAGATTGCCGATCACAGACATGACTGTTAGGTCACTCGACGCGACCTCCTTGGGCTTGAATTTTCGAGCAACCGCTTCTTCCCGGAAACCGGCGATTATTACGCGATTACGTGTTTGGGCAACGCCGTAGTCGAGTGCCGAATATTCGTCTACGACAGGCGTCAGGCCGATCGTCCTGAATTTATCCATTATACCGCTGAAAGTCATAGCGTGCTTGGTGTCCCGGATCCCGAGAACGTTCTCGAAAAGGACGAACTCAACTCGATACTTGGACTGGAGCGCCTCCACGATTTGGAGGTAAAGCAGGGGCAGCCGGTTGCGCGGATCATTCCCCGCCGAGCCCGTATTTGCCCTCGAGAAGCCTTGGCAAGGAGGGCCTCCGATCACTCCAATGGGTTCACCCGGTACTAGGAGATTCTCCAACTGTGCGAGAACGCCATGCGGACCCAATTCCTCGAGATCGGCCGCAACGGAGACCGCTTCGCGAAAATTCCTCTTGTGTGTCTGAATAGCGGCAATTGACAGATCGACGGCGAAAGCAAGAGGGAAATCCGCGTTCCTGAATCCGAGGTCCAGCCCCCCTGCCCCTGAAAAGAGACTGACGATCTTCGGAAGCGGCATTCCGGCTCCATTTCGATCCGGGATATTCGCCTGGCGAGGCTTCCGTGCAGACCTTTTAGAGCGAGTCCATTCGGCGCTTTTCGGGGTCATCACGAACTAGTGGTTTTCAGTCGTCGTGTTCGCTCGCCCCTTACGAACCCAATCGTCAACCTCCTCTGCCTGGAACTTCCATAGGGGGTCTACCTTGTGCGCAGGCATGCCTCGCCGCGCATATACGGTGTCCTTGGTGACGCCAGGGTGGACCGCGATCCCTTCGGCACTCAGCCATGGCTTCGACACAGGCGGCTCCTTACTCAGTCCTACCGACCCTAACCCGGTGTGACCGGGGTCGCTGGCTTTTTGCCGAATGGTTGGCAGGTGAGCACGACACGCCCGGGCTGCGGGCACGGGTGCGGGGTAGGGATATGGAGGCCCCCGAGAACCAAACGACTCTTGTTGCGTATGCTGACGACCGGGTTGAGGTCGAGCGGGTAGACGCGGTCGCCTTCGGCGCCCAGGGTGCGGGTCCAGTAGCGGACGCGGCGCTCAGTCTGCCCCGCAGAGGTTGCGTGCCCGATGAGGTCATTCGGGCAGCAGTGCGGAGACGATCATGGCGTCGCAGGCCACGCTGACCGGGCAGGGTGTGCCGGTGGGCGCCCGAGCAACTCCGCCCGGGGCATGCCTGGGTGAACGGGGTCCGTCGTCAGCTTGGGCCGGGCGGCGCACGGTGTGAAAATCGACCTAGTGGCCCGCGTGTGAAGTCTTTTTTTGTTTGATTTTAGGGGGTGAAGTGGACGTGGATGCGCGGGTTGGCGGCCAGCCAGTCGCGGACCGCGGCCTTCTTGTGGGTGGCGTAGTTGTCCATCACCAGGTGTAGTTCGACATCGGGGCATGCCTTGGCGACCTGTTTGAGGAAGGCCAGGAACTCCTGATGCCGGGGCTCGCACGCCCCGGTGACTTGCCCGGTGGCGATCTGCAACGCCGCGAACAACGTCGTGGTGCTTTGCCGCTTGTCGTCATGGGTGCGGCGTTCGGGCAGACAAGGCTGCATCGGCTGGGTCCGGTCCAACGCCTGGATCTGGGACTTCTTATCCAGACACAACACCACCGCGTCCTACGGCGGGTTCATGTAGAAACCGATCACGTCAATGACTTTCGCTTCCAACTGCGGGTCGGTGGAGAGCTTGAACGTCTCCACCCTCCACGGCTGCACCCCGGCCTCCCGCCAAATCGCCGCCACCTCCGCATCCGAGAAGATGCCCAGGTACCGGGCCAACTCGCGGAAGGACCAGTGCGTGATCCCCAACTGTTTCGGCGGCTTCGTCAACGTCGCCGCGATCACCTTCCGGCGGTCGATCGTGTGTGGGCGCACCGACCGCGGCGCATCCCGCAGCCCCCGCACCCCCGATATTGCGTACCGGCCTCGCCACAGGTTCACCGTCGGCCGCGACACCCCCACCCGCTGGGCGATCTCCACGATCGCCACCCCGTCCGCAGCCAACAACACGATCCGAGCACGCTGCACCCACCCCGCCGGTGTCGTGGACGACCGCAACCACGCTGACAGTTCTTCTCGGTCACCAACACGCAACGGCGGGGCGACTCACCCCCCATTGTCCCAATCATTCAAGCGTAAATCAATTAACCACGCGGGCCACTAGTGTCGCGTTTCTGAAGTTGGTTTATGGTTCGCTTTCTTGAGGATTTCTTCGGGGGTTTTGGTCCAGACGAAGGGGTGTTTCCGGTCGTTC
>PDWJ01003883.1_pt1 | contig 16653 bp, 11 predicted proteins | sample 1430881 | NCBI WGS metagenome assembly PDWJ01 (sample SAMN01162460, study PRJNA174530) | Oral metagenome, whole genome shotgun sequencing project. | biome: Marine environment; feature: Marine mammal; material: Swab sample of the gingival sulcus; isolation source: swab sample of gingival sulcus... | reverse complement strand
TGGTCTCTCCGGGAGGGACAACCACATTCTTGTCAATGATGCAGTTTTGTAACCGCGCACCATCACCAACCTGCACTCCGTTAAATACAATGGAACGTTCCACACTGGCCTGGTCATTAATTACGGTTCCCGAAAAAATAACGGATTCATTCACGTTCCCTCCAGAAATCACCGTACCTCCAGCAAGGATGGAGTTGACAAGAGAGCCCTCTGTGCCAGAACGGCCTGTAACCGTTCTGGCTGGCGGTGTTTGCGGTTGGTAGGTTCTGATCTGCCAGTCAGGCTGATACAGATCAAGCTGGGGCGTCTTTTTCAGCAGGTCCATATTCGCCGAGTAATAGGCATCTAAGGTGCCCACATCACGCCAGTATTTATCTGGAGTTACTCGACCTTGGGTACCACCGAACCTGTAGGCGTACACCTGGTGATCGTGACATAACGCAGGCAGAATATCTTTGCTGAGATCATGGCTTGATTCCTGCTGCTGATCTTGCTTGAGCGCGTCAATCAAGAATGGAGTGGAAAAGACATACAGCCCCATAAAGGCCAGCGCTTTTCCCGGATCGTTTGGTGTTGGTGTTGGATGTTCAGGTTTTTCCTCAAACAGGGTCACCCTGTCCTTGTTATTGGTTTGCATAACTCCAAATGCACTGGCCTCTTCAATGGGAACCTCAGTGCAGGCAATGGTTACCTCTGCCTTTTTTTCCCTATGGCTGGTAAGCATTGCGGCATAATCCATGCGGTAAATATGGTCACCAGATAAAATAAGGGTATACTCGCACTCACTTTGTTCCAGCAGGTTCAGGTTTTGAAAGATGGCATCCGCAGTACCCTCGTAACAACGAGCACAACGGTTCATTTGAGCAGGAACTGGTGTTATGTGTTCCCCAAGCTCCGGGTTAAATATGGACCAACCATCGTGTAGATGCTTGTGTAAGGAGTGAGATTTATACTGGGTGAGCACCAGAACCTGCCTCATGCCAGAGTGGAGGCAGTTCGCCAGGGTGAAATCCAGAATTCTGTATTTACCGCCAAAAGGAACCGCTGGTTTGGCGCGTTCTGCAGTGAGCGGGTATAAGCGGGAGCCCATCCCACCTGCCAGAATGAAGGTGAGCGTTTGGTTTTGCATGGCAGCCAGTTACACGTCAGAAGGAGAAAAGAACACGAAAGCATAAACTCCGTGATTGGTTTCACTCGTATGCCTCACATGAATTGAAACTTTTCCTTTATAAAAATTATGGAGCATTTTTGTTGATTTTACAACCAGATTCACTGTGTATCTGGTATAGATGGTGTGTTTTAACCTATGAAAATAAAGCATCACATCGTCCAAATGAAGGATAATCCATAGAAAGAGGAACCACCATGTTTACAGCCGCTGACTTACGAAATATTGCCATTCAGATAGAAAAAAATGGTGAGCAGACCTATCGTACTGCAGCTCAACAGGTAGCCAGCGAAAACGTGGCAGCAATGCTTACCTGGATGGCAGAGGAAGAACAGCGGCACTGTAAGTGGCTTGAAGGCATGCAATTTACAGAGCAGCCACTGACCACAGAACAGCAGGAAATTGAAGCCCTGGGGCGCGGATTACTCCAGGATATGGTTAAAGGCCAGACCTTTTCTTTGGAAACGGATAACTTGCAAAGCACGCAGTACGTAAATGAGGTGCTTGTCCAATGCCAGGATTTTGAAGCTGAAACCGTTATGTTTTATGAATTTTTGCTGCCTTTGGTGGAAGGTGAAGGGGCTGAGCAACAGCTGCAGACCATTATTAATGAAGAGAAAAAACACATGGCTCAGCTCACCGAGCTTGCAGCAGCCTTTGTTGCGGATATGGACACAACAATGAGCGAGAAGAAATAAGTCGCACATATTCTTGTCTATCCCGTGTGGGACACTGGTCTATACTACGTAATCTGGGAAGAAGTTTTATGAATGGTTTTCTGTTTTTTATTCTTGCGGTAATAGGGGGGCAATATCTGCTTGATGTGTGCATTTCACTGCTCAATTTGAGGTCACTGTCTCCTGATCTGCCAGAGGAGTTTGCCGGTGTGTATGATCGTGACAAGTATAGCAAGTCACAGCAGTACACCAGGGTGACCACCAGGTTTTCCCTGGTGCAAACCACTCTTGTTACGGGATTAACCATACTCTTTATCTGGTATGGCGGCTTTAACCAGATTGACCTTGTAGCCCGCAGTGCCCAGTTTTCGCCGCTTTATACCGGCCTGCTCTTTATGGCCTTGCTTGGGCTGATCTCAACGGTTCTGAATCTCCCCTTTTCCCTCTACTCCACCTTTGTGATTGAAGAGCGTTTCGGGTTTAATACCACCACACTGAAAACCTATATCCTGGATATGCTGAAAGGGACGCTGCTTGCTGTACTCATTGGGGGGCCGTTGCTGGGCTTTATCCTCTGGTTTTTTGAGGTGAGTGGCTCCTGGGCCTGGTTCTATTGCTGGGTGGTTATCCTGGCCTTTATTGTGATCATGCAGTTTTTAGCTCCAGTGGTCATCATGCCGTTGTTTAACACATTTACCCCCCTTGAAGATGGTGAACTCAAAGAGGCTGTCACCCGTTACGCCAAACAGCAGCACTTTGGGCTTCAGGGAATCTACACCATGGATGGGTCCAAACGTTCCAAACGGGCCAATGCGTTTTTTACTGGCTTTGGAAAATACAGAAGGATTGTTTTTTTCGATACCCTGATACATGAGGTGTCCACCAAAGAGTTGGTGGCAATCCTGGCCCATGAGATGGGGCATTTTAAAAAAAGGCACATCATCAAGATGATGGTAGCCTCAGCACTCCAGACCGGGGTGATGCTCTATATTATGTCCTTGTTTATCAACAATGAACAGCTTGCTGCAGAAACCACAGGGGAAAGTGATAGCCTGATCAGCGGATTGAAGCAGTTAAGTGTGAGTAACCTTTCCAACCTTACCCCCCATCCCCTGCATGTCTTTTTCCATTACTCTCATCCGCCGGTGTTGCAGCGGATTCAGGCCTTGCAGGCACAACACCATTGAGCCAGTATGCGAGATACACAGAACACAGACCAGCGACTGGCAGCACTGGCAAGGTTGATGGAGCAGGCGTGGCTCCATCAGCTTTCCTGGGAATTTGATGCTATTTGCTACCAGTATGGTGTCGATTTGCAACCACCAATATTTAAACTCTCCCAGAGTAAGAATCAGCTGGGAAGTTATCAGCCTGCAACAAGAGTGCTTACAATAAGCGCGTACCTCGTTGCAGAGTATCCGTGGCGGATTACCCTGCAGGTACTCAAACATGAGATGGCTCATCAGATGTGCAGTGAGCTATGGGGGGAGCAGCAGCCTTCCCATGGCAAGGTCTTTCGTCAAGCCTGTGGACACCTCGGGGTTGATCCAGCTTTTCAGACAGCAACCGCTGATACAGATCAGGAGCTGACCAGCATAACCAGTGACTTGCAGGCACCAGCAGAGCATCGGATTCTAGCCAAGGTAAGGAAACTGTTTGCGTTGGGTCAGTCCGGCAACGAGCATGAAGCTGCACTTGCCTTGCAAAAGGCAGAAGCATTACTGCGAGAACATAATTTCACCTCCTATGATCTCCACGAAGATGATTTTGTGCATCGCTGCATAGATACGGGGAAGCAGCGTATGGCTGCCCATGTGCAAACTATCTGTGCTCTCCTCAATACGTATTTCCACGTCCGTGTCATCCGCTCCACCCAGTACAATCCGTTTCAGGATTGTCAGCACCAAAGTATTGAATTACTTGGCACTCAAGAAAATGTAGCCGTGGCTGAGCATTGCTATTTTTTTCTTGAGGAGCGGTTGGAAAGCCTTTGGCTGCGTTACCGGAAAACAGAGGGTGGCAGGGGACGGATCGCTAAAAAGAGCTACTATATTGGGCTGCTCAATGGATTTAGTGAGCGGCTTAAGGCGGAGCAACAGATCCCTGCAGCTGAAAAAAAGCGGGAACCTGGAGAGGAAAAAGCGCTGGTAGCCCAACAGAAAATGCTTGATCGATTTGTCCAGTATCGTTTCCCACGGCTGAGAAAACGCAAGCGCAAGGCCGTGCGTATCCAGCCCCAGGCCTATGAAAGTGGCTGTCAGGATGGGCGTGAGCTGCAGCTCCACAAAACTGTACAAGCTGGCCAGCAACGCTTGCTTTCCTGAACACATTTTGAGCTGGTCATTGGTAACGCTTTTGTAGAATACGGGCAGGGAATGTTTACTATTTGTTTGCGGTACAAACAACCTGAGCAGGAGTTTTCCCTTGCTGTTCATGGTGAAATACACTAAAAAATAGCAATTTATTTTTTTGAGGAACTACCTGGGCGTTCCAGGATAAAAGAACAGGAACTAGACACGAAAGATTTTTCAGATCGGAGGATTCGTTTATGAAATCGAATGTCATGCGTGGCCCACTGCTGAAGGCTGGAGCCGTACTACTTGTTTTTATGCTCCTTGTCTATTTTACGAGCACTTCCGCAGAAGGCAGCGTGTGGAGCAGTATTGCAATGATCGTTGTTGGTGCAGTGCGGCTGGTACAATGGGCCATCGGGATGGTTATTGGCGTGCTCTTGTGCCTTGCTGTTCTCATTGGTATTTTCCTTGGCGCTGTTGCCATGGTCAATGCAGAGAGTGCAGGTCAGATGTATGGCGCTTTGAAAGTAACCCTGAGTGAGTGGCTGCGGTGCAGCGCCGCTGCTGCAGGTGGCATTGCGTGTAGTGCTGCTGGTGCGTCAAAAGAAGCTGATAGGGTAGCTGCTTCAGTCGTAACTGATCTAGCCAAGGTTAATGAGAGCTATAGCCAGCTGGAAAAGAAGTTGAGTGAGTTGAGCGATAAAATAGATGCGCTTGAAGTCAAGATGGCCGCTTTTGCTTCTGTAGACAAGCTGGATAAGGTGGCTGGTGAGGTTAATGCCTCTGGTGATGCTCTACAAAAATTGCAAGACGTTCTTGCTGGATTGGAAGAACGGGTTGAAGGTGCGGTAAGTAAGCTTAACGATATGTCAAGCGACAAACTGCTCGGCGATCTGCCAAACCGCGTTAAAGCCGTTGAACAGCAGGATGTTGCCAGCAAGGAAGACCTCAGCGCATTGACTGGCCTGGTGGAGCAACTGCAGCAGGAGCTCCAGGAAGGGATCAGTACTGTTTCCCAAGCTGTGGAAGAGAAAGGGGCCGAAAACACCAATGGTGATGCTGAAGTACATCGTCTGTTCAGCTATTTTGATGATACTGCTGATCAGCACAAAATCCAGGAGTTGGTGGAGTCCACCTTGAAAAAAGACATGACCTATGCTCAGGTGATGGATTTCCTTATTGCCGAAATGGGAGCTGAAAAAGGTCAAATTATTGCTGATCATCCTTCACTTGCCAAGGATTTCATCAGGCAGTGTAGACGCGGATAGGTATACCTCCATCGCATCCAACATACAAAAGGCTGTGTTCCCTTTTTGTGGGACACAGCCTTTTGTATGTGCGGCTCATGATTGTTGAAACTGTTTCCAGAAGATACCTGAAAACGACGGTTACAGCATGAGTTCTTTAAAAAATTCTATAGACGGGAAGTCGCAGGAGTATTCGGTCGGCTTGCGGCTACTTGGTTTGGCAACGAATAACAGGTGGCCCATGCCGTATTCACGTGCTGAAAGGAGAACCTGCTCTGTATCATCCACTAAAAGCGTTCGTTCTTTATCATATGCCAACATCTGTTCCAACCTGCTCCAGAACTGGGGCTCTTCCTTGGCAAATCCCACCTCTTCTGCACAAACCACCTTGTCGAACCAGGCACCAATAGCTGTCTTCTCCAGCTTGATGGAAAGGGTGCTTGAATGGGCGTTGGTCACAAGGTAGAGCTTTTTGCGTTTAGACAGACAATATTCGAGAAATTCAATAACATAGGGATGCACACCAATGAGGTGATTAATCCGCAGTTTCAGCTCAGGAATATCAAGCCCCAGCTCACTGGACCAGAAATTTGCATCAGCCCAGGTGAGAGTGTTTGCTACATTGGAATACTTGGCCAGCAGTTCCTTTTTAGCCTCTTCAATGGAAATGTCACGGATCAGGCTGTAGTGCTCCGGCAGGTATTGTTCCCAGAAATAATCATCAAAATGTTTGTCCAACAGGGTGCCGTCCATATCCAGCAACACCGTATCAATATTGTCCCAGGAAAAATCGGGGGCATTTTTTACACAATACTTTTTGTCCATCTTTACTCCCCTTCAAGGATGTTTAATACCGCGTTAATCTGTTGTGGAAGACCTTTTTTCTGGTCCAGCTCAATGATAAGTTTATGATCAGGAGTCAACCGTGCTGCAGGCTGCTTTTTCTTCTTTCCTGAGCCTTGTTGCACCAGCGTGATGAGCCGCTGGGGATCGAGCTGGTTTTGTTCACTGAAATGAAAAACAAGTGCCTTGGACGATTGCTCCAGCCTGGTAACCCACAATAGACGTAAGCGCTGCTTTAACTCGATTATCTGAAAGAGGTTGCTCACCTCCTCTGGTAGTACACCATACCTGTCTTTGAGCTCATCTGCAAGGTCTTGCAACTCCTCCCAGGTGCCGTTACTCAATGCGGAAATTCTGCGGTATGCCTGATAACGCTGTGCAGTATCGGGTATATAGTCATCCGGGATAAAGACGGAGAGCTGGAGCTTGACCTCTGGGTCTATAGCATTGGTAACTTCGCCAGACTCCTGGGCAACTGCCTGTTTTTTCAAATCAGCCACAGTGGCCTGGAGGAGCTCCAGGTAGAGATCATAACCAACTGCAGCGATATGCCCGGACTGGGAAACCCCGAGTAAATTGCCACCACCACGAATTTGGAGATCATTCATGGCCAGCGTAAAGCCGCCACCAAGCTCGGTGTTATCCATGAGCGCCCGGAGTCGTTTTTTCGCATCCCCTGATAAACTCTCCAGAGATGGTACAAACAGATAGGCATAAGCCTGCCTGGTAGAACGACCAACCCGGCCGCGCAGCTGGTAGATATCAGCAAGCCCCAGATGGTCAGCTCGATTGATAATGATGGTGTTGGCGTTGGGGATATCAAGCCCGGATTCAATGATGGTGGTACAGACCAGGATATCGATCTTGTGATTGATAAATTGGACCATCACCTCTTCCAACTGTTGGCCTGTCATTTGACCATGTCCAACACCAATTCTGGCATGGGGCACAAGCTGACGTATGGTTTCAGCCATACGGTGGATCGTCTTAACCCGGTTATGGACAAAATAGATCTGACCACCGCGCTGCATCTCTTTGAGCACTGCTTCTCGAATGACCAACTGGTCATGCTTTGCCAGGAATGTTTTTACTGCCCTGCGCTGGCGAGGTGGAGTGGAAATCACTGAAAGATCACGGATACCCAGCAGCGACATCTGTAAGGTTCGAGGAATGGGGGTTGCAGTGAGGGTGAGTACCTCCACTGAGGCCTTAAGTTTTTTGATTTTTTCCTTATGGCTGACCCCAAAACGGTGCTCTTCATCGATAATCAAAAGGCCCAGCCTCTTGAACTGGATATCCTTGGAAAGTAAGCGATGGGTGCCCACAACCAGGTCAACGGAGCTGTCACTGATTCCGGCAGTGATTTCCCGCTGCTCTTTGGTGGTACGAAATCGATTTAAACACCTGATCTCCACAGGAAAAGAAGTGAAACGATCCCTGAACGTTGCAGCATGCTGCTCAGCAAGTACAGTTGTGGGGACCAGCAGGGCAACCTGGTAACCATCCTCGATCACCTTAAAGGCTGCCCTGGCGGCAACCTCGGTTTTGCCGTACCCCACATCGCCGCATACCAGACGATCCATAGGTCGCTCACTGGTAAGATCATCCAGAGTGTCATCAATGGCCTGCGCCTGGCCTGGGGTCTCGTCGTAAGGAAAGGATTCCTCCAGTTCGCTGTACAGCTCCCCTGGAGGCGAGAATCTGTGGCCTTGACGTATGGCACGTTTGGCGTAAATATCCAGCAGCTCCTGGGCAACCTTCCACACCGCCTCTGTTACCTTTTGCTTGGTTGCCTGCCAGCGTTGGCTCCCCAGGCTGTCCAGCCTGGGTTGCTGGTCTGTCAGCCCTTGGTACTTGGAGACCCAGTGGAGCTTATCCACTGGCACGTAGAGTTTGTCATCATTGCGATAATCAATGACCAGGTAGTCGCCCTTGTTCCCGGATATCTCCATGTTAATCAAGCCGCGGAACAACCCTACGCCGTGTTCACGGTGGACCACAATATCCCCATCATTCAGCTGATCCAGCGGGAGCAGTTCCCCTGTCTGGGGTGCAGAGGCTTTCTGACGCCGTTTTTGGAGCCGCTTATCCCCAAACAGCTCCTGGGCAGAGAGTACATGCAGGTTTTCGTCTGGCAGATCAAATCCCTGGGAAAGCGGATGGTCAATAAGGAGTACCTCGCCAGTCCCTGCCTCCTTAAGCGAGAGGGGAGTGGTTCCATAGCTTGATGTGAGCTGGTAATTGATCAGCAGCTCTGCAAAGTGGCTGGCTTGGCGGTGTGATTTACAGCTTAAAATGACGGTGTCCTGCTTGTTAAGCCAGGGAATGATTCGATCAGCAAGCGGGGCAAGCAGGCCGCGCTTTTTGCGCTGCAGCTCGATCTCCTGGCGCAGCAGGTTGTGATCACCACCCTTGACGTGCAGAGGTGGCTGCGAGGCGTCTGGGTCAGGAAGCTGGAGGATCCGGGAGTGCAACCGTTCAGCAATTTTTGTGGTCGCTTCCTCTGCAGAAAGGAAGAGCTCTGTTGGGGGCAGAGCGGCAATAGTGTTGGTGATGGCCTCGTTATAATTGGCCTCTATACGCTCAAACACCAGTTCCTGGGACTGGTTGATCCCGGTGGGGTCGGCAAGAAAGAGGGCGCACTTTTGGGGGAGGTAATCAAAGAAGGTATCGAGTTTGTCCGTTCCGCCATAGAGCAGGGGGAGAAAAAACTCAATACCTGGAAAGCGAACCCTTTGCCTAAGCTGATCGTAGAGTTGCCGCTTACTTGCTTCAGACCATTGATTATCTTCTGCGATCTGGTCAAAAAGTGTCCTCCAACCAGATTGCGCATCTTCACCCCAAAAAAGAGTGTCAGATGCTGGCAGCAGAATTGCTTCTTCAAGCTCAGTAATGGAGCGTTGGGAAACAGGATCAAAAATCCGCATGGTTTCCAGGGTGTCACCAAAAAAATCCAACCGTAAAGGGCCCGGAGGAAGTTCATGGTGAAACCCTGGAGGATAAATATCCATAATTCCGCCACGAACCGCCAGGTCTCCCTGTTGCTGAACCAGTTCGCAGTGCTGATAACCGCTGCTGGTCAAGGTACGGATAAGCTCATCGCGGTCAAATTCCTCGCCTGTAATGACCAACTCACTGTGGCTGCTCAGTACGGTTTTGGGGAGAATTCTGCGCAGTATTGCTTCTGCAGAGGCCAGGATAATGACAGGAGCATTATTATCCTGCAGTTGATAAAGGGTGGAAAGTCTGGTGCCTACGGTGACAGGGTCAGGTGAGAGCGGGGTGTAGGGTGGGATTTCAAAGCTGGGATACATCAGGACCGGTGTGCTGGTAAAAACACTGATGTCCTGGGAAAAGCTTTCCAGCTGGTCATCCGAGGGAAGGATGCAACAGACTGTGTGTTCAAGCGCTTCCACTGCCCTGCTGAGCAGTAAGGCGGTGGAAGCGTTGTTAAGTCCGGTTACATCAGCAGGGAGGGAGGAGCCGGTACACAGTCGTTTAAGGATCGACTGCATAACTGTTTATGGAGGATGATAAAAGCAACAAGCTAGAACGTGCCGCCCATACTGAAGTCCCAGTTTGAGCTGTCTTCACCTTGTTGTTGATCAAGGTTAAATCCCCAGGCAATTTTAAGCGGGCCAAGTGGTGAAAGCCACAGTATACCAACACCAGCAGTCTTTTTGTAGTCACCAATGTCCCAGTCTTCATCTTCCCCGTAGACATTACCAAAGTCATGGAAGATTTCGCCCTGAATCCCCATATCCTTAACCAGTGGGAATATGACAGAGATTGTTCCATACCACATCTTGTCTCCACCAATCTTTTCCTGGGAAGCAGCGTCAATGGGGCTGATAGAGTAGGAGTCAAACCCCCTGATTGATTTCATTCCACCGAGATAAAAATGCTCAAAAATAGGGAGTTTATCATCTTCATTTTCAAAGGCCTGGCCAGCAGCAGCTTTCACATGAAATACAGTGTCCCACATCATGGGGAAGTACCAGGAGGTGGAGCCTTCAATTTTGCTAAACTGTGCATCCCCACCAAGCGGGCCGCCAGCATACTCAATGCTGACAGCATTTCTGGAGCCACGCGATGGAGCAAATGTTCTGTCCCTGGTATCCCGTACCACTGATACCCGCGCAGAACTGACCATGTTTATCGCTGCTGATCGTTTAATGACCTCAGAAGCATTAGTGGAAATATCGCTGAGTTCTGTGTCTTCAATGGTATAGCCGTAGTAGATGTACCATTTTCCCCACAGCGGATGTCCAAATCTGAGGCCTGCTCCCATGGATTCTCTGGTATAATCAGTATACTCCCTTTCCCAATTGAACATATCTACCCCACCCGACACATTGGAGTCAAACATTCTGGGATTGGTGAACTTGAGGTTATATCTGGCAGACTGGCCGCTCAGGTTGGCTGCCAAGGCAAGGTTATTACCGGTACCCAGGAAATTGTTTTCACTGATTTCACCCATAAGAATAAGGCTCTCCGAAGAGGAGTAGCCCGCACCGACACTGAACTGGCCTGTTGGTTTTTCTTTCACGTTGACCAGTACGTCCATCTGGTCTTCGTTTAAGGTGGGCTTGGGCGTAACAGTAACCTCTTCAAAAAAATTCAGGCGCTGGAGCTTCTGGGTGGACCGGCGGATGGCCTTGGAGTCAAACAGACCGCCCTCCTTAACCTTGAGATCCCGGCGGATAACATTGTCCCGGGTGCGGGTATTGCCTTCAATTTCAACCCGGTTAAAGTACACCAGTGAGCCTTTATCCACCTTGAACAGGATATCAACCCGGTGGCCCGCATCTGGTCTGTTGATTTTTGGTGTGACGACAGCAAAGGCGTATCCGCTTTCAGCGTACACATCAGTGATTCGCGTGGAGTCTTCGCGCAGGGTCTGGCGGTTGAGAAAGGGCTCCTGTCGAATCTGCAACAGCGAGATGAGCTCATCCTTCTCTTTGATCAGATCACCTTCCACCTCAACGGTTCCAACCCGAAAACGTGGCCCCTCTTCAATGGGGAACGTGATGTAAAGCCCCTCTTCTTTCTGCTCAACTATGGGGCTGCCGACCTTGGCTTCAATAAAGCCATGGTTTTGGTAAAAGGCACCCAACCTGGCTGCATCCTGTTTGAGAATATCCATTTTCAGAAGGCCGGAATCGGTAAGCCAGGACGTCCACCAGGAATAGGTCCCGGTCTGGATGATATCTTCCAGCTCATCATCATCAAAGGTGGTGTTGCCTTGGAAAGTGATCTCTTCAACCGTGATCTTCTCCCCTTCCGTAATAGCCAGCCGAATCTCAGCACTATCTTCTGTCGGGTAGCTGATGTTGGTTTCCACCTTGGTATTGTAATAGCCTTTTGATTTGTACAGCTCTTTTACCCTGGTTGCAGCATCGTTGATTTTGGTGGGATTTAAAATGGTGTTGGTGGCGATATTGGCTGCATCAAGGACGTCTTCTTCCTTGATATTATCTGTCCCTGTTACCACCACGCTGCCGATGAGCGGTTTTTCCTCAACCCTGAACAGAATCTGTTTGCCAAGGGGACTGTCTGTTGATTCGATCTCAACATTATCAAAATAGCCCATGGAAAAAACAGTTTTCAGGTCTTTACGCAGGTTGGCAGGGTTGTACAGATCACCTGGTTTGGTGGAAATTTTACGTAAAATAGCACCGGAATCGATACGCACATTACCTGCTGGTGCAATGGAGGCGATGGTAAAACTGCGATGGGTAAAGGTGATGGCCTCGGAAATGGCCTCGCTGAGTAGTCCTTCAAGCTCACCCAGTGAGCTGGTTTCACGAAAAGAGGTGTATGGATTTCCTGGCTGGAGTACATCAAAAACAGTAAAGTCAAAACTGTATTGGCCCCCCAGCTGGGTCAGACTGCCAAGGGCAACATAGTCGTACCCTGTAGCTTGAGCAATTGTATTGATCACACCAGTTGAAGGAGGCCAGGGCTTTTGATAGTTGATCAATGTTTCAGCCGTGGACCGGGGAACCGGGACGTACTGTTTACCACTGAGGGCATCAGCCATCGCTCTATCTACAGGAGCCTGCAAGCTGTCAGCATCAGGGGCATTGATTTTCAGCGGCAGAAAGGCGGTATTTTGTTCTAGAGCCAGTGCTGGTGAAAATGTATACAACACAAAACTGGTAAGAAGCAGGAAAAACAGGTGGTGACGTTGCAGATGAGTAAGTGACCGCATTGAAAAATTCCTATAAAGTGATGTGCTCAGTAGGTGCTTTTATCCGATATGGGAGAAATGATTGATTTCTATATAAACAACAGCAATCATTATGACATGTTCCGCCCCTTTTGCAAAGGGGTATAATGGTTTTAGGTGGTTGGAAAAAGGGGATTGGTAACACCATACAGCTATGTCCTGGTTGTTGCCGTGTAGGGTTAAGATGGGTTTTCTGGTTCCGACCGATACGGTGCATCAAGCAGGGAATTCACGGCATTATGTAAGGACAATGCCAGGGCCTGCTTGTCCTTTGCCTTGTAATGACTGGTTTTTTCCGGCTTGCCAACCCGGATGGTTATGGTACCCGGTTGGGGAAGCGAGCGTCCCTTTGGCAACACAGGATAAGAGCCGTTAAAACCAATAGGAACAACCGGAACTCCTGATTTAATGGCAAGCATGATCGCTCCGGTTTTAAATTCCTGGAGCTTGCCATTGGGGGTCCGGGTTCCTTCAGGGAAGATGAGTACCGAAAAACCAGTGGCAATTTGTTTGGCAGCTTGGTCCAGGCTTTTAAGGGCCTGCCTGCCCTTTGAGCGGTCAATGGGGATATACCCGACTTTTCGCATAGCTTGACCAAAGATCGGGATGGTAAAGAGCTCTTTTTTTGCTATCCATCGAAAGTTGTATGGAAAATATCCCTGCCAGCTGAAGATGTCAAACTGGGAGGAGTGATTGGCAACAAAAATATAGGTTTGATCAGGTTCAATGTTATCAAGTCCTTCAATTGTTACTCTCACCCCAACGATTTTACACAGGATTCGTCCCCAGGATTGAGGAAAGATAAGCGCCTTTTCCTTGGATTTGCGAAAAAAATTGAGGTCAAGTAAGGCCAGTGTGGAGACCGTAATCGTTAAGGGAAAGGCGATCAGCAGGGCAAAAAGAGAACGAAGCAGTTGCATAAGGCGTTGTGTTCAGTGAACTGTTAAACGGAAGTAAGATTGCATTTGAACAGGGAATATACCCCGATGGATAAATTCTGCAAGAGAATGGGAAAAAGCATTGCCCCCTGCTTACAGTGAAGCAGGAGAAAATGAAGCACTATGTCAGATAAACAGGGCAGCCAGAAATGATTGCAGCATACCTGAGAGCACTCCATGACCTGCTCTTCCCACCCCACTGTTTAGGTTGCGGTGTACGGATGGATATTTCCTCCCTGCCGCTGCTCTGTTCGACTTGCCTGGAGCAGCTTCAGGCAATCACGTCCCCTCTCTGCCCCTGTTGTGGAATCCCCTTTGCTGCCGGTGAAGATCATCTCTGCGGCCTATGTCTTGGAGAGTACTACGCCTTTAGCTCTCTGCGTTCAGCTTTTTATTATGGGCCTCCTGTGCGCACCTTGTTACTTGGATTAAAGTTTGGTGACCTGCTTCAGGCCGCCCAGACTATCGGTGTATTGATACGCACTACTGGTGTTGTATCCCATTTTACTGAGCCTGATATGATTATCCCCGTGCCTTTACATAAAAAGAGATTGCGAAAAAGAGGCTTTAACCAATCGCTTCTCCTGGCCGCCCATTGTTTTGCTCCATGGAAGGAGAAGATTAATCCCATGGTTCTGATGCGCACTCGGGATACTGTATCTCAAACTGCTTTAAGCGGTAAAGCCAGGCGTGAAAACCTGCGCTGCTGTTTTGCGGTAACACAGCCTCAGCTTGTTCGGAACAAAAAGATACTGTTGGTGGATGATGTGTGTACCACTGGTTCGACTATCAATGAGTGTGCCAAGGCATTGATGAGGGGGAATGCTGCTTCAGTGGAGGTGTTTACCGTATCCCGGAGTATTACAATGTGATGAGCGCATTGATAAAACCCTGTGATTTAGGGAGGATATGAGGTCTTTGGTGTGTTGTAACCTGTTGATATCGCAATGGTAATAACTCGTCTTAATTGATGGGGCGGCTCATGAGATTTACACCGGGAGAAGAAATAAGCACATTTTTTTTATGCCTCGATTTTTTTAAAAATCAAGTATCCAAGGGTGGTTATCTCTATCAGCTGTTATGTAAGCCTAAAATTAAGGATACTTTAGCTTGGTAGAGTTTTGTTAAGCAATAAAGAGTTTTTGTTTTGTTAAAAAAATGTTGATAACGTGTCTGATTGTTATGTAACTTTTTAAAAAAAACTGTATTTTGTGAAAATGCACGCAAAGGTGACGGCAATCTACGGATATAGGGGCTAACAGGGCTCTATATCCTGAATCTTTCGTAATCGTTAAATTTGTTGAATTCTTCTTGATTTGGTCTTTGAAATTCGGTCATATCGTTTTTGACCTCATTGGGGTTTTTAGGTACAACTATCGCCACTTTAATCAAAGCCATTTGCAGTACCTTCAGCTGTCCACTTTTTTACATTATCACTACAACACATAATCGGGAATACCAGTATTATGATATGGAACACCATCAAATCCTCTTTGCATGCATCTCTTACTCAAAGCGATTTCGATTTATGGATCAAGCCGCTGGAGTGTGTAGAGCAAAATGAGCAGCGAATTGAGCTGGTTGGTCCAGATCGTTATTTTTGTGCCTGGGTGGAAGAGCACTACCTGGCTGGGATGAAACAAACCGCCAATGCATTGGGGTTGAGCAGTGATATATCCCTGCAGGTTGCCAGTGAGCCAGTGCTTCAACTGGAAGATCGGCACAAGCAACAGTTGCGTCTGCCAGGGGTGAGTGTGGACAGGTCCAGCTATAGATCGCTGCATCCGGCCTTTACCTTTGATCAGTTCATGGTGGGTGAATCAAACCTGCTTGCCCAGGCCGCGTGTTCTGCCTTGGCAAAAGGGGTAAATACCTATGGCAACTGCCTGTTTATGAATTCTTCTACTGGTCTTGGTAAGAGTCACCTCACTCAGGCTGTGGTTCATGAGGTGCTCTCTTCAGCTCCTGCAACCAGGATGCAGTATGTAACTGCCCAGCAATTTACTGCGGAGATGGTGAATAATCTGCGTGCCAACTCCATGGAAAATTTCTCCAGGAAATACATCAACAGCTGTGATCTGCTGCTGGTTGAAGATGTCCACACTTTGGTGGGCAAAACGAAAACCCAGGAAGAGCTGAATACCATTTTGGATTATCTGATTAAATCCGGACGACGGGTTATCCTCACCTCAGCTCTGGCCCCGGGTAAGCTCAAGGGATTGGATGAGGATTTCAGGAGCCGGATGACCTCAGGGCTTGTTACCGGGATAGAGTGTCCGGATTACGAAACCCGGGTACGGATTATTACCCATAAGCTCAAATGCAATGATTGTGCTTTGGCTGACGATTTGATCGATTATTTGGCCAGAATGGTCAAGGGCGATATTCGACGGGTAGAAAGTGCCATTATTGGCATTAAGGCTAAATCCAGTCTACGTCAGCAGCCACCAGATCTGGCCATGGTGAAAGAGGTGCTCTCTACTATTGTCTGTTGCAATAGTGAGCTGTCCGGGCAAAGTATTTGTGATTTCATTGGCGAGCAGTTCAACGTGAGCAAAGATGCATTGCAATCGCGCTCAAGAAAACGTACCGTAACCTATCCTCGCCAGGTCGCCATGTACCTGACCCGCAAATTTACCCAGGAATCTCTGGCAGATATTGGCGGACTCTATAATCGGGATCATTCCACGGTGCTCCATGCCATCAAGGTTATTACCCATGAAATGTCCCGCAAAAACAGCACCCGCAAGCAGATTGAGCTGCTCTGCTCAAAGTTAGAAGGGTAGAGGGAACAGCTGGGATTAAAAGTAGACCTTTTTCACTGCACTTTTTTCTGAGACATTGGCCTGATGGGTAATAACCCGTTGAGCCATTTTTTTTGCCTCCTTGGTCATATCATTGAGCCCAATGCCCTTCCAGCCAAATCCGCAGATATGCAGGGTTGGGTCGCTGAGCATGCACTGCTTCCGCCACTTGAGCAACTCGGTATAGCCTTCTTCCAGTTGGGGGATTCCGTGTGGGGAGCGCAAGACAGCGCTGAAAACCGGCGGAGTGGGGAGGTGGATAAGCTCGCGCAGGTCTGTATAGGAACCATTGATCAGTTCCTGGTCAGCAAGCTCCAGGCGCTCTGGGTGACGCCTGCCGCCGACCAGGATTTCCAGCAGCTGATAGCCCTCAGGAGCTCGTTTGGGGAACATGTGGGAGGAGAAAAGGGCTCCCAGGGCAAAACGGTTTTCCTGCTCTGGAGTAAGGTA
>PDWJ01004800.1_pt1 | contig 16657 bp, 11 predicted proteins | sample 1430881 | NCBI WGS metagenome assembly PDWJ01 (sample SAMN01162460, study PRJNA174530) | Oral metagenome, whole genome shotgun sequencing project. | biome: Marine environment; feature: Marine mammal; material: Swab sample of the gingival sulcus; isolation source: swab sample of gingival sulcus... | reverse complement strand
TTACCGGACCGAGCTGCGCGAAGGATGCGGAATCACGGCGTAGGAGCGAGGAGGGCGCCTGCTTTTCGCAAGCAACCGACGAGCAACAACCGCTGTGATTTCGCAGACCAGCGCAGCGACGGGAGGTAAGTGGGTCAGCGCTCTAGTAAACCTGTTCGGCGCCGCAGGTGGCACCGTAGGTCGTGGGTTCGCACTTGAGCAAGCCGAGCCCTGGGCAGTCGATCAGACGGCTGTAGCCGTCGAGGCAGACCTTGAGCTTGTCACCGTCACAGGCGTCGAAGTCCGACGCTGAGCACTCCGTGCCGTTTCCGCGACACTTGGCAGAGCCAGCGACGCAGGTCTTCTTTCCAAAGACGTCGCTGCATTTACGCCGCATCACGTAGCCCTCGACGCAGGCCACCAGGTTGTTGTTGCGCGCGTCGCATTGGGGGCCGGCCGGTAGACAGCTCTCGCCAGTACCCTCGCAGCCGACGCTGTCATCACGGCATTGCAGCTGCCGCGCCACACAGTCGTCGATCTCGAGCGCGCCGGAGGAGCATTGGAAGTAGCGCTTGCCGCGGCACTCGCCCCGAAAGGTGGTCGGGTCGCAGGGGCCACCGCCACAGACGGCCTGCTTGCCGGTGCCGGCCGCCTTCACGCCGCAGAGCAGCCCGCCCCTCTTACAGTCCACGGCCTGGACCCACCGCGCGTCGATATCGCAGTTGTAGGCCCGGCCGTTCTCGCAGTGGGGCTCGTAGTTCTTGTCACAAGAGTCAGGCTTGCTCTTGAAGCCCAGGCACTCCCGGATCACGCCGCAGTCACCCTTGGCGTCGTTGACACACCTGTAGATCGACGACCAGAGCATCTCTTGGCCGAACCACACGTAGCGCCGGTAGTAGTTGTCGACGCAGTCGGCGAGGCGCGCGCGCTTCACCCCGCAAGCGGCCTCGCGTGCGCAGGCGACGACGACTTCATCATAGGTCAGCGGCTTCACTTCCAGCTCGCCGCCGTCTTTCTTTGTATTGGGCGTGGTGGAGTCGTCGCTGCAACCCGGGAGCGCGGCGACCGCGATCACGGCGGCGAAGGACAAGACACGGGCTCGAATCATCTGAGGCTCCTGGCTCTAGGGCTCGTTCTAAGGGCTAGTGCTCTTTGCCGACGCCGACGCCCCGACAGCACGGTGATTGTATACCCGAGGGGCTGTACTAGGAAGGACCGCTGCCGGTGTTTGAAAGGAAGCCGCCGATCTTCTGTCGCGACGGAAAGGCTCGTTCAACAGGCTAGAGCGCTGACCAGCTTACCTCCCGTCGCCGCGCTGGTCTGCGAAATCACAGCGGTTGTCGCTCGTCGGTTGCTTGCTACCAGCAAGCCCTTCTCGCTCCTACGCCGTGATTCCGCATCCTTAGCGCAGCTCGGTCCGGTAAGTTGATCAGCGCTCTAGAAAGCGGCCGGCGGTGCTGTGCCCAGAGACGGGAGGAATCGGTGGGGGTGCTCTTGGCCTCCACCCAGCCCCACAGAAGAAGCAGGCGGGCGGTGCTCCTACCTGAACGAGCGGGCAAAGAGGGCGGCGATCGCGTCTCTGCCTTCGTCGGAGAGAAAGCGGGTGCCGGTGCCGCAGAAGCGGCGGCTGCTGATCGTCGGCGGATCGATCTGGCCCCAGCTGTCGCCGTTCCAGGAGAACCAGCTCTGTTGCTCTTGGTCGAAGACATACACGGGCTTGCGCCAATGGCGCGCAAGCTCCGCCGCCCAGCCGGTGCCACCGCGGACGGTGCCATCGCCCTGCACCAGGCCGACAACGAAGACCTCGCCCGCTGTCTTGACCTGATGCCAGATGGTCTGCAGCGTGCGCTTGAAGAGCTCGGTGTTGGGGTAGCTGCGCTTCATATGCGCCTGCAGGTAGACCTCGCTCACCGCGCCCTGAGCTAGCTCCGCCTCTCCGAGCATCACCAGGTTACGCGTGCGCTCGGGCTTGCGCCCCTCGCAGGTGAAGTTAGCCTCTTTGAGCCCAAAGGCCTCGGCCTGGCGACCGAACTCCGCCTCCGCGCCCTTGGCCCCGCCGGACATCAGCGTGAACGCAGACGGCGGCAGACCCGCTGACGAGCGCGTGCCGTTGACCACGGGAGGACCCTCGAGCATACGCATGGTGTCCGAGTCGAGGCGTAGCTTCTCCTCGGCGATCTCTTCTTTGCGCCCCTTGAGCACGCGCATCTGCACATACTCCGGATGCGGCTCGAGGAAGAACGCCGCGTCGATCAGCGAGCCATAGCTGGCGCAGGGCGGCGGGATCTCGCTGGGCTGGGACCCTGTGGTCTCGCGATGCGTCTGACCGCTGAGCCAGAGCTCGATGCCCCGCATCCGGCAGTAGGACTTCGCCCCACCGACCACCGCCGCGATCTGGATCGGGTCGGAGACCTCCCAGTCGCAGCTGTCGACGATGATCGCCGACGGCTCGAAGCCCAACCGCTCGCGCAGCACCTCGGCGGTCTCCTCGACGCGCCCGAGCCAGAGCCTCTGGTCGGCGAAGGCGCTGATCATCCGGCGACGGCCGAGGTCCGCCCGCACCTTCTCGCGCTCGACCTTCGGCAGCTGCGCCGCGAGCTCGTTGAAGAGCGCGTCGTATCGCGACTGCACATGCTCCACGGTCTGGGCGACGCTGACGTGGAGCACCGAGTGCCCGCGCAGCAGAAAGTCCAGCCCGACCTGCACGAGGAAGGTCGTCTTGCCGACACCCGCGCGCGCCAGGACCACGCCGAGCTGGCCTTTGTCGAGCCCCCCCTCACCCTCACCAAAGAGGCGTAGAGGGCTGTTCGCATTCAATTCCTCGAACTCCGCGATCATCGACTACTTCCCTTTTTTCTCGGCGTCGCGCTTGCGAGCCTTCTCGAACAGCTCCTCGGAGACGCTCTGCGGCACCTCGAGGTAACGGGCGAACTCCATCGTGAACTCGGCCTTGCCCTGGGTCGACGAGCGCAGCGCCGTGGCGTAGCCGAACATCTCGGCGAGGGGCACCTCGGAGTCGACGCGAGCAAAGAGCCCATCTTCCTGCGAACCGATGATCGAGCCGCGCCGCTGGATCAGCGTGGTCATCACAGCTCCCGAGAAGTCTGTCGGTCCTTCGACGACGGTCCTCATCACCGGCTCGAGCAAGCGAGGTTTGGCCCGATGGTAACACTCTCGCCAAGCTCCGCGTGCAGCTTCGGCGAAGGCCATCTCCGACGAGTCGACGCTATGCGCCTTACCGTCGTTGATCACCACCCGGACGTTGACCACCGGGTAGCCCAGGAGGAGCCCCTTTGCCAGCATCGAGCGAAAGCCGTTCTCCACCGCGGGGATGTACTCCTTCGGGATCACGCCACCCTTGGTCTGGTCGACGAACTCGAAGTCGGACTCTGGGCAGGGCTCGATGTAGCCGGCCACGCGGCCAAACTGCCCGGAGCCGCCAGTCTGTTTCTTATGTGTATAGTCGAAGGTAGCGCGCTGACCGAGGGCCTCCCGATAGGCGACCTGCGGCGGCGATACCTCGACCTCGGCCTTGTACTCCCGGCGCATGCGCTCGAGGTACACGTCGAGGTGGAGCTCCCCCATGCCGCTGATCACGGTCTCATTGGACTCCGCGTCAAGGCGCACCCGAAACGTCGGATCCTCGCGGGTGAAGCGCCGCAACGCCTTGGAGAGCTTCGTCTCGTCGGCCCCCTTCGAGGGCTTGATCGAGAGCGAGATCACCGGCTCCGGCACGTGCATCGAGGTCATCGCGACCAGCAGCTTGCCGTCGGTGAAGGTGTCTCCGCTGTTGCACTCGATGCCGAAGAGCGCGCAGATCTCGCCGGGGCCCGACTGCTGGACCTCTTCCATCTCGTCGGCGTGCATCCGCACCAGGCGACCGATGCGATGCTTCTTGCCCGTCCGCGTGTTGACCACGTTGGTGTCGCGCTGCAGCGTGCCCTGGTAGACGCGCACGTAGGTCAGCTGACCGTAGCGCCCGTCCTCGAGCTTGAACGCCAACGCGACCAGCGGCGCCTCAGGGTCGCTGGAGAGCTCGATCTTGTCGGCGCCGTTATCCACCGGCACGGCCTCGTTGATCACGTCGCGAGGCTCGGGGAGGTAGCGCACCACGGCGTCGAGGAGCGGCTGCACGCCCTTGTTCTTATAGGCCGAGCCGAGCAGCACAGGCTGCACCTGCAAGCTCACGGTGGCCTGACGAAGCGCCTCGATGATCTGCTCGGTGGTCACCGACTCCTCGAGGATCGCCTCGGTGAGCTCGTCGGAGAACATCGAGACCGCGTCGAGCATCTCCTCGCGGGCCGCCTGGGCGTCGTCGAGGAGCTCAGCGGGGATCTCCTTTTCGACGATCGTCTCGCCGTGTTCCCCATCAAAATAGATGGCCTTCATCTCCAGCAGATCGATCACGCCCTCGAACTCTTCGCCGAGGCCAATCGGCAGCTGCAGCATCACGGGGTTGAGTCCGAGCTGCTCACGGAGCTGGTCGCGGACGCGCAGCGGATCGGCGCCTGTGCGATCGCATTTATTGACGAAGGCCAGGCGGGGCACGTTGTAGCGCCGCATCTGACGATCGACGGTGAAGGACTGACTCTGTACGCCGGCGACGGAGCAGAGCACCAGCACCGCACCATCGAGCACGCGCAGCGAACGCTCGACCTCGATGGTGAAGTCGACGTGGCCAGGGGTGTCGATGATGCTGATGTGGTGCTTCTGCCACTCACAATGGGTCGCCGCGCTCGCGATGGTGATGCCTCGCTCGCGCTCGAGCTCCATCGAGTCCATCTTGGCGCCGACGCCGTCCTTACCGCGGACATCGTGGATGGCGTGGATTCGGTTGGTATAAAACAACACGCGCTCGGTGAGCGTCGTCTTGCCGCTGTCCACATGTGCGGAGATACCGATGTTCCGCACTCTCTCGAGCTCGAAGGTCACAATCTGACTCCAGCTATGCCCTGCTCTATCGATTCGGATGAACCTTTAGGACGAACCTTTAGGATGAACGTAGAGGGCTGGTCGCAACGTGGCACCCCAAGCGGGGCAACCGCGGCGAATACCTGACCCGCCTGCTATGGCGCGTCAAGAGCTAGTTTTCAAAACTTTCGCAATCTTTATTCGCCACCAACGCCCCGCCTCGGCGCTGACGCGAGCGCCCAGGTCCCCGGCGGGCGCAGCGACACGGCCGGGCCGGGCCACCTTGAGAGCCCCCCTACACATTCCTTCTGTCGCCGGGCACAGCACTGCCGGCCGCTTTCTATACCTCAGAGCGTTCGCCGTACCACCCATATGGCTCATGTCTTCGGCTATGAAGTCGGCTCGGCAGCTCAACACCCCGCTCGGTCCCGAACGTGTAGGGGTGCTCTTGAGGCCAACCTGAAGGGTGTAGAGATCGACCTCGCCGATGAGCGGGTCGACTGAACCAGCCCGTGACGGTCGTTGTCGATAGCAAGAGCGTGCACCAAGGGATGCTCCCGCGCGACCGCAGCTTGGCCCTCGAGCGAGCACGCTTGCCCAGCGAGCGCGCGATGCTCTTCGCCGCGGAGGTCATCCTCCCCCCTCTGCAGCGCACCAGCCGTCCATCACGCGCCAGCTGCATGGTACGCTGGTGGTCTTTCGTTGATGGCGGCAGCGTGTTGGGCACGCGGCCTGGTTTCTCGTCAGCGGAGCAACGCGAGCAGCTGTTGGGGGGTTACGCCCACCACCTCGAGCAGCTTCTTCTTGCCCCGCTCACCCCGGACGATGCGCACAGCCCCTTTGCCCACCCCTAGCCGCTTGGCGACCAGCTTGGTGACCGCGGCGTTCGCCTCGCCGTCGACCGGAGGGGCGGTGACGGCGACCTTCAGCCTGCCGTCGACGACTGGCCCGAGGCGCGCCCGGGAGGCCCGCGGCGCGACCAGGATCTCAAAGCGGAGCGCGCCCTCCTGCTCGCGGATCGGCAGATCTACGTCCACTCCAGCCCTCGCAATTCAGTCATCGCCCTTGGAGCCGAGCTCGGCGGAGCGCTTGGCCGCCACCTCGACGGCGTTGATCAACGTCGTACGCAGGCCTCCCTCCTCGAGCGTATGCACCGCGGCGATCGCCGTGCCCCCGGGGGAGCAGACCATATCCTTCAGCCGCCCCGGGTGCTCCTTGGAGTCGATCACCAGCTTCGCCGCGCCCATCACCGTCTGGCAGGCCAGCGCGTGGGCATCCCAGCGTGAGAGGCCGACCTTGACGCCCGCGTCGGCCAGGGCCTCGACGACCATGAAGACATAGGCCGGGCCGCTGCCCGAGAGGCCGGTCACGGCGTCGAGCTGCCCCTCTTCGAGCACGACGGTCATCCCGACGGAGTCGAAGATCCGCTTGGCCAGCTCGAGCTCGGCCTCGGTGACGTTGCGCCCGGCGGCCAGCGCCGTAGCGCCCTGCCCCACCGTCGCGGCGACATTGGGCATGCTGCGCATGACCCGCGCCTGCGCTCCGAAGCGGCGCTCCATCGTGTCGATCGCCTTGCCCGCAGCGACAGAGATGATCAGCGCATCCTCCGAGACCGCCGGCTTGATCTCGTCGATCACGTTCTCGAAGATCTGCGGTTTGATGGCGAGCACGATCACCCCGGCGCCGCTCACGGCCCGCGAGTTGTCCTCGATGGCGTTGATGCCGTAGCGCTCGCGGAGCTCGACGCGGCGCGCCTCGCGGCGCTCTCCGACCCAGAGCTGCTCTGGCTCGACGAGCCCTGCGGCGAGCATCCCACGTATGATCGCCTCACCCATGTTTCCCGCGCCGACGAACGTGATCTTGCCCTGGATCTTCAAGGAGCCCTCCTCAGCAGGTCCGAGAGCAGGGAGTGTAGCAGCGGAGGCTACGGGTGGAGGCCCCAAGGCCAAAAAACCAGTGTAAGCTGCCGCCGATGTCGACGCATAGAAACACCCTGCTCGCGCTCTCCTTGGCCTGCTTTGCCTCCTCGGCCGCGCTCCTCGCCGGCTGCGGCAGCGAGGGGACCCTGGAGCTCTCGATCGTGCTGCCTGAGGGACAGGATCCGCTCGCGGGCGTCGACCAGCTCTCGCTCAGCATCACCCGTCAGAGCGGCCAGACGACGGCGCAGGTCAAAGACAGCCAGAGCTTCAGCCTCGAGCTCGAGGCTGAGGTGGCGTCAGAGATCTCGTCGATCCTGCTCGAGGGCCTCAAAGGTGGCAAGCTGGTCGCCCGCGGCGAGACGCCGCGGATCGTGCTGCGCCCAGTAGACGACGCCTTCAAGCTGCTCGTCGGCCCAGCTGGCGCCTTCGCCGGGCTGAGGCCGCGGCTACAGCAGAGCGGCCTCGACCCGGCCTCGGCGGTGCTACGCGGCCTCGGTGTGCTCTTCGCCGGCGGACGCGACGCCCAGACCGGCGCCCCGCTGGCCAGCGCCGCGGTCTACGACGTCTTCGAGCACCGCCTCGTGCCGACCACGCCCGCGCTGCCCGAGCCGCGCGCGGGTGCCGTGGCCGCCGCCTGTGGCGCCGAGTGTGGCGTGGTGGCGCTGGGCCGCCGCAGCGCGAGCGAGCTGTCCACCAGCCTCTTGCGGTACATCGGCGGCAGCTGGCGCAGCTACGATGACGGCCTTGAGGCGAGCCAGCGGCGGGAGGGCGCGGCGATCGCGGAGCTCTCCTCGGGCGACAGTCTGGTGGTCGGCGGCCTGAGCGCCGCGGGCGTCGCGCAGGCGACCCTGCTGCGGCTCAGCCCCGGCAGCAGCGCCACGACGCCATCCATCAGGGCGCTGGCGTCCCCCGCGCGGGTCGCTCGCAGCGCGCCCGTGGTGGCCTCGAGCGGCGCGATCGTGCTGATCGCGGGGGGACAAGCAGAGGGCGAGGCCCCTGTGGAGCTCTTCTTCGCCAGCTCGCAGAGCACACAGGTGCAGCCGCTCTCGAGAGGCCCCGTGCCGGCCAGCGGCAGCGCGGCCGTCTCCCTCGGCGATGGCCGCTTCGCGCTGCTCGGCGGGCAGACCGCCACCGGCGACTTCATCGCCGATGGTTGGCTGATCGACGCCGTCGCGCAGACGGTCAAGCACGTGCCCAACGCGCTGAAGACCGCCCGCGCCGGTCATCGGGCTGCGCGGGTCGGCACGCAGCTGGTGGTCGTCGGCGGGCAGACCACGACAGGCCTCGCGGCGGACGCGGAGCTACTGGGCACCGACACCCTCCAAGGCGTCGGCACGACCCCGCTGCAGGCGCCACGCGCCGGCCACTGGCTCTGGTCGATCGCCCCTGGCACGCTCCTCGTCGCCGCGGGCGCGGCCAACGGCGACGCGGTGGAGCTGCTCGAGACCTTTCAGAGCGGCGTCACAAACTGACCGCAAACGGGCCCTAAGACGGCTTGCACCGGGTCGCTACCCGTCGCCCATCAGGTTGGTGTAGGCCAGCTCACCGAGCTGATCGATCATCAACCGCTCGACGATCTTGTTGATGCTGTCGCGCTCGGCGTCGTCCTCGTAGACGAACTCGATGCCCATCCCCGAGGTGGGCTTGGCTCGCGGGCGCGGTGGATCCGGTTGGTCGCCAATCCAGCGAACGACCCCACGCAGACGCAGGGGCCTCTCGAGGTGCGGCACCACGAGAAGAAAGATGAACTCCGTGCCCTCGGGCAGCGGCTTCGGTGTCTTGATGAAGGTGCCGCCCTTCGAGATGTTGCGAGTGTAGTCATAGAAGAAGGTGTTGACCTTCTTGTACTCGACGCGGAGCTCGATGGGTGCCCGGGGGTGTTGCCGACGGTTGTCGCCTTTGCTCACATAAACCCCTAAATACCTAAAAACAAAGCGATAATACCAGAATCTAACCTCTTGGTCAACTTTCTCTGCTTACGCGAGAACGCTTTCACGTGAGGCGACAGGGGACTGGGTTCGTGGCATGGTGTTTGGCACGAGTTGCCCCTATGCCGAGCCTCCGCCACATCTTGCTGCGTCGACAAACCCTGCTCTGGGCAGCCCTCCTGATCGCGGTCGCGAGTGGGCTCTGTTTCGTGCCGCTGTTCAACGTGCTGGGCTACGAATTCTGCCTCTTGCTCGGCCTCGTCGCCAGCGTCGCCGGGGCACACCTCGGGGCCCGGCTGGTCGCGATCGCCCGCGAGGCCGACGAGAGCCTGCTCCTCGCGACCCACTCGCCCCACGCCGTGCTAGCCAGCTTGCTCGGACGCGCGGTGCTCTCTTTGTGGTCTCTGCTCACGCTCCCCCTGGCGATCATCGCGCTCAACGCGCTGCGCGTACGCAACTGCGATCTGGCCGAGGGCTTGGCCTTCTTCGCGATGATGCCGATCGTGTCGGCCGCCATCGCGGCCTGCGTCGGCGTGCTCTGGGGGCTGGCCCTGCCCCACAGCTGGCTGGCGACCCTCGCCGCTTGGATGACCGTGCTGGTCTCGCTGGCCTGGGGAGTCTACCGCTTCTACGCCGAGCCCGCGGTCTTCGGCTACGACCCCTTCGCAGGCTATTTTCCCGGCACGCTCTACGATGAGGACATCGCGATCCGCGCCCCCTTCTATTGGTCGCGGCTGCAGCAGCTCTGCTGGCTCGGCGCCGCGCTCCTCATCGCTCCCCGGCGCCTCGACGTCGGCGCCTTGCGCCTGCGCCTCGCCCCACCTCGCGTGGGACTGCACCAGGCGTCCGGAGTGGGAGAGCGGTTCGTCGCGACCCTTCCTATCGGCGCGCTGCTGATCGGCGCGATCACCCTCACCGCCTATCGTGCGGAGCTTGGCTACGCTGTGGACGCCGAGCAGATCCACCGCGACCTCGGCGCCGTCCGCTATACCCGGCACTTCGAGATCGTCCACTCGGCGCAGCTGAGCCGCGACGAGGTCAACCGCCTCGCCGAGGATCACGAGCTGCGCTACGCTCAGCTCAGCGCCGTGTTCGGCGCCGGCCCGCGAAGGATCCGCTCGTATATCTTCACCGACGCCGAGCAGAAGCGCCGCTTGATGGGTGCGGCGCGGGTCTACATCGCCAAGCCTTGGCGCCGCGAGGTCTACCTGCAAGAGCAGGGCTTCCCCCACCGTGTACTCAAACACGAGCTGGCTCACGTCTTCGCCGGGCGCTTCGGCGATCCGCTCTTTCGCGTCAGCTTTCGCTGGCGCTCCGGCCCCCTCGGCCTGCCCGTCCCACACTTCAACGTTGGCCTGATCGAGGGCGTCGCCGTCGCAGCAGACTGGCGCTCCAGCGGCGAGCTCGACGGCCATCAGCGCGCCGCCGCGCTCTTCGCGCTGAAGCTCGCGCCACCCATCGAGGGGCTCTTCGGGCTCGGCTTCCTCGCCCAGGCGGGGTCACGAGCCTACGCGCTGGCGGGCTCTTTTTGCCGCTACCTCCTCGATCGCTACGGGATGGCGAAGCTCGGCGCCGTGTATCGTAGTGCTGGCGACTTCCGGCGGGTCTACGGCAAACCCCTTGGCACGCTGATCGCCGAGTGGCGCGCCTTCATCGCCAAGGTGAAGGTCCCGCCGGCGCAGCTCGCCCTCGCCGCGGCGCGCTACCGCCGGCCCTCGATCCTGCGCCGCGTCTGCGCCCACGAGATCGCCAACCTCCTCGGTGAGGTCCGCGCCGCCAACGACGGCGGCGACCGCGAGCGCGCGGTCCGGATCCTCGAGCGCGTCTGCCGCTTCGAGCCAGAAAACCCGGCCCACCTGATCGGCCTGATGTATACCCGCGCCGCCGCTGGCGGCCCCAGCGCTGGCCTGGCGATGGCGAAGACGGTGCTGAGCCACCGCGCCCTCTCGAAGCCCCAGCGCCGTAGCGTACTCGAGACCATCGGCGATTGGCGCACCCTGCAGCGAGAGCCGCTCGAGGCAGCTAGAGCCTATGGCGAAGCCGCCAAGCTGCCCGCCGGACCCGGCGGTCGGCGGATGCTGACGCTGAAGCGCTGGGCCCTTGAGCAGCGCGATCCGCTGCGACGGCTGCTCTTGGCCTACCTGATCACACCCCCTGGAGAGCCGCGTAGCGCGGCGCGGGACGTCCACCGCACCCACCAGCTCCGTCGGCTCCTCGACCAGCTGGTGCCGGCGTCTTCGTCGCGCAGGGCGTCGCCGCTGGCGCCCTACGCCGGCCTCGGGGGCTACCTCCTCGGCAAGCAGCTCTGGAACCGCGATGAGGCCGAGCTGGCGATCGCGCCGCTTGAGCGTGCCCTACGCCGCGGGCTCCCCGCAGGCGATATCCGGGCCGAAGCGCTGCGCACGCTGGCGCTCTGCCAATATGAGCGCGCCCGCTTCGGCGCCGCCGCCGAGACGACGCGCCGGCTGCTCCGTCAGGCGCCGTCGGCCGGGCTCCGAGGCTGGGCGAGAGACTGGCTCGCGCGGATCCACTGGCGCCGCACCGGCAAGCTACCGCGCAAAACCAACCCCCTCGCCTCCTTTTAGGAGCTTCCCCACACATTCGGGACCGAGCGGGGTGCTGAGCTGCCGAGCCGATTTCGTAGCCGAAGAAACGAGCCATACGGGTGATCTGGCGAGCTTTCTGAGGCCTAGAAAGCGGCCGGCAGCGCGGTGCCCGCCAACAGGTGGAGTTCGGTTGCTTGCTACCAGCAGGCGCCCTTCTCGCTCCTACGCCGTGATTCCGCATCCTTAGCGCAGCTCGGTCCGGTAAGTTGATCAGCGCTCTAGCAGCCTGTTGAGCTAGCCCTCCCGTCGCGACCAGCCCTTCGAACCGAGCTCCTCTATCGAAGAGCCTCAGCGTCGCTAACGGCAGGCGACCAAAGAGAGCGCGCGAGGGCGCCGCACAGGGTCGCGGTTATCCGGCGCCTCGCGGCCGTAGATCGCCACGCCGTGGGCCTCGGCGCCGTCGGGGACGCGGAAGCGGAGCCGGTGGGCGCCGCCGCGGAGCCTGCGCAAGAGCCGCTCCAGCTCCACGGGCAAGCGGAACCAGCGCCCGCGGCCATCGTCTGGCGGGACGACGATGCGCGCGACGGGGTGGCCGTCGAGGCTGACCTCGACCAGCGAGCTGCCGTGGGGCGGCGCGGTGGAGCCGGGGTATTCAGAGGAGAGCCGGGCGTGGATCGTCAGCTCCCGCGGAGCGAAGCCCGGCCCTCGAAAGCGGTAGTCGAGGTAGCCTGAGCGTCGCCCGTAGGCGTGCACGAGCACACCCCCGTCCCAGCTGCCGGCCTCCTCGAAGTAGCTCTCGGCGTAGCGATCCACCGGCACCTCGAGGCGGCGACAACGCAGCCCACGAGCGATCTGGGAGGCGGGCGTCGGCGGACGCGGTACGAGACGGCGAGGTGGCGCCGTCACCCCGGCTTTGCCCGGCGAGCTCAGCGCTCTCCAGCGTCGATGGAGCCTGCGGTAGCGGCGCTCCCGCACATGCGTCGGCGCGAGCAGCGCGTCGCCGACCTGCGGACCGAGCCGTGGGTTGCGCAGCCGCGGCGCTCGGCGCGCGATCAGGCGAGCCTGCCGAGCGAGCAGCCGACGCAGTGGTCGATAGCGCCGCCGATCGATCAACACCCCATAGGGCCGCTTCCAATGCAACGAGGGCTGATAGATCCAGACCAGCGCGCCGTCGCCGCCATCGCGAAAGAGCTGGCGGAGCAGCACCCCATGGCGCCGCGCGCGGCGGGCCGAAGACCCCCGATCGGCGAAGCCGAACTCGCCAAAGACGATCGGCTTGCCGACCACGTGGTGGGCGAGCTGCACCCGATCGTCGACGAAGCGCCGCAGGCCGCGCGCGCCACGGGTCAGCGCGTGCTCCTCCGGGTAGACATGCTGGTCGCAGTAGGAGACCGCGGGGAGCTTGCACATCTGGATCCAGGGGCGACGCTGGTGGCGCAGGAAATAGCCAAGGACCCCCGGTACGACCATATGGTTCGGGTCGAGGCGTCGCACCTCGGCGGCCATCGTCGTGACCCAGCGGCGTCGCGCCGCCGCCACCTCGGGCACGCCGCTGAGCTCGTTTTGCAGCTCCCAGGCGAAGATCGTCGGATCGTCTCTATAGGGCACGCCGCTGACGCTGTTGACCCGCGAGACGACGCGCCTCAGGTGCGCCAGAAAGAGCGCCCGCGCCGCTGGCAGGGTGAAGAAACGATCGTGAAAGCCGTAGGCCTGGCGGTCACGCTGGCCGAGCCAGCGCAGGTACATCGGGATCCCCCCGTAGTCTTTCCAGCGATTCGAGAGCGTGATGATCAGCCTCAGCTTATGGCGCCGCGCGGCGACGAGGACGCGATCGAGGTGAAGGAAGGCGGCCTCGATCCAGCCCTTGGGGCCAGCGCGAAAGAGCGTATGAGCGCGATCCCAGCTCGAGGCGTCGGCGTTGCCCTCACCGAAGGCCCAGATCCGCCCTACGCGCAACCTGTCGCGCGCCGCGGCCGCGATGGTTCGCTTGGCCTGGGCCCGCGCCGTCGGCCCATGCATCACGTTGAGGTTGGCGCCGACGAAATAGAAGGGCTTGCCGTCGAGCTCGAAGCTCTTGCCGCGGACCCGCACGAAGCCTCGCTGTGCGCCCCGGCTCGCTCGTCCCCCGCTACCGGTCGGGAGAGAGAGAGGTGCGGCCAGAGCCGTCGCCTCGACCGCGAGGAGAGCGAGCCCGAGCACCAGCGTGACACGCATAAGGTGGGAGGAGGGTCTGGTGGTGCGCTCAGGGTTCATCGGCCTCGGCGGCCTCAGTGCTGCGAGCCGACGGATCTGTTCGGGCCGTAGGGGCCTCCTCGGCCTCGTCGATCGCGTCAACCTCATCAGCCAGCGAGACGTCGAGCGGCGGGATGTCTTGGCCCTCCTGCTCTTGCTGGCTGGTGGCCAGCTGCTCGCCCTCGCTGCTGGCCACCAGCACCGCCGCGGACATGTCGCCAGTGACGTTCAGCGCCGTGCGAAACATATCGAGCACGCGATCAACGCCGAGGATCAGCGCCACGCCGACGGTCGGCACCTGGATCGCGGTCAGCACCAGCGCCAGCGTGACCATCCCGACGCCGGGCACACCGGCGGCGCCGATCGAGGCCAGCGTCGCGGTGAGCACGATCGAGAGCTGATCGGCCACCGTGAGCTCGATGTCGAAGACCTGCGCGATGAAGACCGCCGCGACCCCCTGGTAGAGCGCCGTACCGTCCATGTTCACCGTGCTGCCCAGCGGCAGCACAAAGGAGGCGACGCGGTTGGAGATGCCGAGCCTCCTCTCTGCGCACTCCATCGTCACCGGCAGGGTTGCGCTCGACGACGAGGTGGAGAAGGCGATCAGCTGAGCGGGACGGATCGCACGCCAGAAGACCACCGGGCCGACCTTGCCGAAGACGCGCACCACCACCGTGTAGACGACGGTGGCGTGGAGCGCGAGACCGACCACGACGCAGAGCGCGTAGAGCGCCAGCGCTGAGAGCACCCCGACGCCGCTCTGGCCTATCACCTGCGCGACCAGCGCGAAGACCCCGAAGGGGGCGAGCTTCATCACCCACTCGACGACCTTGATCATCGCGTCGTTGATCGCCTGGAAGACGGCGATCACCTGCTGCGCGGTCTCTCGGCGCAGCAAGGTCAGGGCGAAGCCGAGCACCGCGGCGAAGAAGATGATCTGCAGCATCTCGCCCTGGGCCAGCGCCTTGACGGGGTTTTTCGGCACCATGCGCAGCAGGTTCTCGACGCCGCTCGGCTGCTCGGCGGCCTTCTCGGTCTTGGCCCGAGCGGCGGTGCCATAGTCGGCCTCGAGCTTGGCCTTGTCGGCCTTGCTGACCGAGCGCCCGGGCTCGATGACGTTGACCACCGTGAGCCCGATGCCGATCGCCAACGCGGTGGTGAGCAGGAAGTAGCCGAGGGTTTTGCCGCCGAGGCGACCCAGCTGCCGCGGATCGCCGAGGGAGGCCACGCCGCAGAGCAGCGAGGCGAAGACCAGCGGCACCACGACCATCATGATCAGGCGCAGAAAGAGCGAGCCAATCGGCGAGATGAACCCGATGACCGTGTCGCCGATCATGCTCACTGGCGGCGAGACCTTTTCGGCGGGGACCCAGCCCCGAACCGCCAGCTGCGGGGTCAGCCGCCCCGAGCGATCTTTGAGCGCCAGCCGCGAGTCGACCTCGAAGCCCACATGATAGTAGCGCCGGTTGGCGACGCTGCGCTCGCCGAAGACGCTCATCCGCAGCCGGTAGCTCGTGCCGAGCATCTTTGGCAGCGGCAACACAGGATGCGCCCCGCCCTCCGGCGAGACCTTCAGCGCAAGCGAGCCCGGATCGGGCACGACGATCATGTCTTGCGCCAGCCAGCTCGACTGGGGCCCGAGGGCCAAGCCCACGACGATCCCAAGCGCCATGCCGATGAAGATCTTGGTGTAAACCTGCACTGCGCCGGAGCTTAGGAGCTTCCCCACAAATTCGCCAGAGGGTCCCGTGGGGACGTATCAAGCGCTTGAAGAGGAAGCGAGCGAGTCGATACTCGGCAGAGGGTGGCAGAGCATCGGCTGCCCTCTTCTCGGTCGAGCTTCGAGAGTATCGGCACGCTGTCGGGACACGCGACGTGTCGACGCATGCGGAGGTCGATCGGACGCTGATAATCGAGCTCGAGACCCCAGAGGCCATGGCGACGGTCAGCGTATCGCTCGACGGGGTGCGCATTCCAGTGGAGGAGCCCTGTGCGCGTCCCGTCGGGCGCCTCTGCAAACGTGGCCTGGTGCTACGGCGAGTCTGAGCGACAAAGAGCTCGGTTCGAAGGGCAAGCGTCGCGCCGGGAGGGCTCGATCAACAGGCTGTTAGTTGGCCTCTTCGTTCCGGATGGCGACGAATGATTTGGGAATAAAGCATAGTCTTTCCGTTACAATGACTGCATCCGGGAATAACGCCTGCATCATCTTTTTGTTTAGAAGTCTGGCGCTTTCCAAGATACGCACAGCATCACTAGTAGAGTCCGCCTTTGGCCAATGACCCAATTTATAATGCGAAACCATCCATAGCTTGACTGGCATTGGCAACCAATGAAAAAATGGAATCATGCAGTGCGGTTCAACTGGGAACCAATAGTTCGGTGTTTGACAAAAATAGCTCCTCGAAACCCTTTTGAGTTCCTTTGCAAATTGAACCATCCGGCCCCAGTCGCCAACATGCTCAACAACGGAATTTGAGTGCGCTATATCAAACTGATTATCTCTAAAATCAACAAGGTTGCATGCGTCTGACTCGACAAAACTATATGGACCACATTTTCTAGCAATTAATTGCCCCGGAAGATTAACAATAGTAATATCCACATTTCGTTCGCATAGATACTCATAAGGAACAATCTTCCAGTACTGAATCGTTCCACCAACATCTACGATACGAACTGATTTATTCTTATTATAATAAACCTCTATCATCTCAATCAGAGGCCCGATCCGCCTAGCCCGCATCTTAGAACCAGGTGATTCCAGGCTATCGTAGTTAGATATCGCACTGGCCATTATTCGAGTTATACACATCTCATTCTCGATGTCATTTAGACCACGACCCGTTTCGTCCAACATTCCGCCATTTACTCTATCACTTGGCAGGGAAGCGTGTTGCCACCGTTTTGGCCGGTCAGCCGGACGCCTCCGGTCCGGTCACCGGCCATTTGGGATCGAGAGGATCGGCTCTGAACAGCAAGCCTTCGGAATCGCAGCGCTTGGCGAGGATGCGGGGTCTGGCACAGCTCGTGCTCATTAGGGGCTCATGAGCAAACCACGCAAGATCGAAAAAGGGGCCACCTATCTGATCACACGGCGCTGCTTTCAGCGCCAGTTCTTGCTTCGACCGTCGGAGCTCATCAA
>PDWJ01003194.1_pt1 | contig 16659 bp, 17 predicted proteins | sample 1430881 | NCBI WGS metagenome assembly PDWJ01 (sample SAMN01162460, study PRJNA174530) | Oral metagenome, whole genome shotgun sequencing project. | biome: Marine environment; feature: Marine mammal; material: Swab sample of the gingival sulcus; isolation source: swab sample of gingival sulcus... | reverse complement strand
ACGGCAAAGAATGTAATAATTTTGTCAAGCAGATGTACAAAATTTCAATGTCTGTATATGGTGATAGTTTTATGAACCTGCATTACGAAAGCCGAAATAGTAAAATGCAGGAACTTATTGATAGTGTCATAACAGCAAATCAAGGAAAACGAATTGTTGTATTAACAGGTTGTGAACATAAACATTATTTTGATATTGCGTTATCAAAAAGAAAAAATATAAAAGTAATTGATTTTGAAAGTATTTTGCCTTTGCAGAAAATACAAATATCTCCTAACATAAATAATTTTATCGAAAAAAACTTAGCCAAAGGATATTATGATACTTCCGATTCTTCTGCTATTGATATAATGTATCACGGAGCTTTAATACCTCTCGTACACGGATTAGGTATGGATGATAACCCTACTGTCATTCCCGCTGAAAATATAAAAAAAGCAAAGCCAATACTTCAAGAGTGGGAACAATTAAATTCCAAATCTGTTTATTTACAGTTTGAAAAGGCTTGGATAGAATTTTTAGAAGAAGATTATGAACAAGCAATAATAACATTACAATCTGTCTCGGAAAGATTAGATGAAATTCCACAAAGACTGCAATGGTTTGTTAAAGCTTTTTATTATCGTAATCTTGGTTTTTGTTATGACCTTACAGAGCAGAGAGAGAAAGCTATTCTTGCTTATAGAAAATGCAAAGAAACGTGCAAAGAATTAAAGCTTAATGAGAATTTTGCGAAAAGTATTTACAAGGAATACGAACTAAAACCTTACGAAAAAAATAAAAAATAGAAAAATGAAAATAAAGATAGATATAGGCTGTAACAAAATTGTGTCATAAATCGTCTTACAGTAAAAAAATAATAATTATGAAAAAGTCAATTTTAATATTCGTAATGTTTTGCATAGTCGCAACGGTTAATGCCCAAACCTACAAAGGTACGGTAAAAGACCAAGCCGGCAAACCGATACCTTTTGCTAACGTAGTACTTTACAGTTTACCCGATTCTACCTTTGTTGAGGGAACAATAACAAATGATTCGGGTGATTTTTCACTTGAAAATAAAACAAATGTAAAAGCTTATTTAGAAATAAGTTGTATTGCTTACGAAACGCAAACTGTTCCGGCAAAAGAACATCCGGGAAATATCACACTAAAAGAAGCCATGAATGAATTAGGCGAAGTAGTAGTAAAAGCACAATTGCCTAAAATGCAAGTCAAAGATGATGCTTTTGTTACTACGATACAAAATTCTGTATTAGCAAAGGCGGGAAGTGCAAATGATGTTTTACAACGTTTGCCAATGCTGACGTGTGATGATGGAAAATACACTGTCTTTGGAAAAGGTGAAGCCAAAATTTACATCAACAATCGAGAAATGCGTGATGAGTCGGAATTGGAAAATCTTAACTCAGACGACATCAAAAGAGTAGAGATTGTAAGCAATCCGGGTGCAAGATACGACGCATCTGTAAAGGCGATTATTCGCATTTACACCCTAAAACAAGTGGGCGATGGTTTTAGTTTTGATGTGCGTTCGAGCTATTACCAATCCGAAGAAAATGCCGATTGGATCGAAAAACTGAATATGAATTACCGCAAAAAAGGCTGGGATATTTTCGGCAGGCTTTATTATAAAGACATCAACAGTGTAGAAGAAAATGATTTGGAGCAGTTTACTTATGTAGATACGCTTTGGACACAAAAAAATACTGCAAAATTTACATCTCAAAATAAATATTTAGGACTTACAACAGGTATAAACTACGAATTTTCTCAAAAACAATACGCAGGTTTAGAATACACTTATGGCAAAACATTGCCAAGCGAAGAAATGAGTTCCTTGGAAAATAGGATGTATGCAAATGGAACATTTTACGACCAATGGGCAACAAACGGACTAACCAAAGAGAATACTTTGCCCAGACATATCATCAATGGCTATTACAATGGAAGTTTTGGAAAATTAGACATCAATCTTAACGCTACTTATTTTGCTAAAAAAGCAGGTTCTACCACAACCGTATTAGAAAAAAGTCAGAATTTTGCCGATCGTACCATAAATTCTCAAAATGATTTAGACAACACAATGTTTGCCTCGAAATTGGTGCTGACTTATCCTGTTTTGAAAGGGAAATTTTCTGTGGGAGGAGAATATACCAACACAGAAAGAGATGATGCTTATTGGGCAAATCAAATCACGCCCTCCTCGACCACACGCATTGAGCAAATGAGCAATAGTTTCTTTGCAGAATACCGAAAAGATATTGTTGTTGGTCAAATTACGGCAGGATTGCGTTATGAAAATATTCAACCGGACTATTTTGTAAATGAGGATTTTGAGAAAGAGCAGAGTAAAGATTTTCGCCAATGGTTTCCGTCTTTTTCATTTTCTACAAAAATTAAAGAAGTAGGCTTACAATTAAGTTATTCTTCCAAAACAAACCGTCCAAATTATTATCAATTAAGTAATAATACTAGTTATATCAATCGTTTTACATTAAAAACAGGAAATCCGTTTTTGCGTCCGTCTATCACGCACGATCTTACTTTGGGAGGAAGCTGGAAATTTTTCCAATTAATGCTAAGCTACAAACATAAAAAAGATGTGATTCTTGAATATATGGAACAAATGAAAGATAACCCCTCTATATCCATTATGACAACAAAAAACTTTGACAAACTTCCTCAGTTCACGGCATTTGTAAGTGCTTCGCCCACTTTTGGTATTTGGTCGCCACAATTAAGCCTTGGAGTACAAAAACAGTGGTTTGAGTTGGAAAACAACAAGAAAATTATTGAATTGAATAAACCTATGGCTGTTGTTTCTTTGAATAATTCATTCCGTTTTCCGAAAAAGTTTTTATTCACGCTTGATACTCAATTTCAAAGTAAAGGAAATAGCACCAATTGCTATGTGGGAAAAAGTACATTTACAGTAAATTTCTCATTAACCAAAACCTTTTTCGACGATAATTTAAGCATTTCAATAAAAGGCTATGACATTTTCAAGGAGCAAAAAAGGCAATTTCTCGTTTATAACGGACAAACGGATTTACACTTGTTCCAAACCAGAGATAACAGAGAAATTTCACTTACTATCCGTTATAAATTCAATTCAGTAAGGTCAAAATACAAAGGCAAAGGCGCAGGAAACGCAGAAATTCAAAGATTGTAAAACTTAACACAATACAATTTTATAAACAATCAGTTCTTACAAAAAAAACGCCCCTCAATTTTCTGCTGTTAACAAAAAAAACATACCTTTGTCGTTGCAATTATAATCAAATTCTGACTATCATGGCAGAGAGGTTCTCGAAATATTTAGACCCGAAAAACGATTTAACATTTCATAAAGTATTCGGCAAACCAATTGACGATATAAAAAAACGAGATTGAGAGAAGTTGAAATAAAAAAGTAAAAAAAATGAAACAGCTATTTAGTTTATTCGTAATTGTTAGCATTATAGTATTGTCGGCTTGTAACAACAAAAAAGAAAGTACGACGACAGCAAACAAAGAAAAATTGGAAAGTAAAGAAAATATGGAAACAGATACTGCTGAACATGTTTTTCAGTATGGAATGTTTGTGGCGAGTAAAAAACTGCCGCGTCAAGGAATGCCGGAACAAAAATGTTTGATGGTGCGTGCCGGTTGGGAAACTGTCTGGACACCTCTATTGGGCGAAATAGAAGGTTTTGACTACAAACCCGGATATGAATATCACTTAGAAGTAAAACGCACGAGCCTTAAAAATCTTCCGGCAGATGGTTCAGCATTTCGTTATGAATTAGTGCGAATTATAAATAAAGAAAAGAAAGAAAGTGATTTACGACCGGAACATGAAAAACCTACTTTTGAAAGTACTTGGAATTTAAAAACATTGAACGGGAAAGATGTATCAAATTACAAAGCATTTGTTTTCTTTGAGAACAATCGCATGTCGGCTTATTCCGGCTGCAACACAAGCACAGGAATTCCCTTTCAGCAAGGCAAAGATAATACGCTCTCGTTTGATGATAATTCCTCATCGCCAACGACACTAATGGGCTGCCCGCAAGGACATATCGAAGATGAATATTTCAAGACACTTCTTACATGTAAAAAATATGATGCAACAAGCAGAACCCTAAAACTCTATAACAAAGAGGGGGAAATGATTTTAGTTTTTGAGAGATAAGCTCTATCATGAAAGCAATGTAAAGCGTGTAAAACTTTACTCTACACGATATTAAATAAGTTAGAGGCAAATTTTCCCCCGACCCTGTCAGGGTTCGAAACCCTGACAGGGTCGGGGGAAAAAACGGTATTGGCATTTGATTGCCGTATTTTATTTTTCGTTTTTATTATTCGTTCACTTGATATATATTTGTCCCGACTTTGCAGAGAGCTGTAATGTCTGAATTTGTATAAACACACATACACTTAATTTTTAACTATGATTATTGAAAAAAACAAGCTTGTATCGTTGAAATATGAACTAAGATTAGAAAATAAAGAGGGCAAAATTGTTGAGATCACAGACGAACACAAGCCTTTAGAGTTTGTCTTCGGAAGCGGAAAGATATTGCCCAAGTTTGAGGAAAATCTGGCAAACAAAAAAGCCGGTGAAACTTTCGAGTTTCCCTTAGCTCCGGAAGAGGCTTACGGACAAGTAAATCCTGATTCAATTGTAGATTTGTCGAAAGACATTATGAAAAATTACGAGCATATGATAAAAATAGGCGAACAAATTCCGCTTCAGGATCAAGCCGGAAATAAATTCGTCGGTCAGGTAACACAAATCAAAGAAGAGACCATCACGGTAGATTTGAATCACCCGCTGGCAGGAAAAAATTTATTTTTCACAGGCACAATCTTAGACGTTCGCCAAGCAACAGAAGAAGAAATAACAAGTGGCTTGCCACATTCGTCTTGCAATCACGACGGCTCTTGCCACTCGTGTTCCGGCGGCTGTTAATTCTACAAACTAAAATTGATTTTTTTTGATTTTTTTCATGTCTTTAAAGCTCAGAACTTATTTTTTTATTTATTTGTTTTGGGCTTTTTTTTCAACAAACAAATACATAAAACAGTGTCCATGACCGGATTTGTCAGGAAAAAATAAAAAGCTAAAAAGCAGAAAGGTAAAAGTGGAAAATTAAAAAGCACCACAAATTATTAGCTATCATCACTAATCACTCATAAAAAAACAAACACATGCAAGTTAAAGGAGTTGACTACAAAACCGTTTGGATGGAAGGTTCAAAAGTGTTTTTGATAGAACAAAATCTTTTGCCTTACCATTTTCAAGTATTTGAATCTGAAACATATGAGCAAACTTGCGAAAGCATAAAAAGTATGCTTGTACGCGGAGCGGGTGCAATAGGCGTTGCTGCTGCATTTGCCATGTCTCAGGCAATACAGTCTGCTCCGAAAGACGATTATAAACCCTATTTGGAGCAAGCCAGAAAACAAATTGAAGCAACTCGCCCAACGGCACAAAACCTGTTTGTGGCGGTCGCTCGGGTTTTCGACGCAGCCATGAAATCGCCCGAAGAAGGAATTGCCGAAGCACATAAAATTGCAGAAAAAGACACTGCCGACAGCTATAATATCGGGAAATACGGTGCAGAGATTATAAAAAACGGATACAAAATAGCCACGCATTGCAATGCCGGTTGGCTTGCATTTACAGATTATGGAACAGCACTTTCGCCCATTTATAGAGCAAAAGAACAGGGCAAAGAAATTTTTGTTTACGTCGATGAAACGCGCCCGCGAAATCAAGGCGCAAAGCTGACTGCATGGGAGCTTAACAATGAAAATATTCCTCACACAATCATTCCGGACAATGCCGGCGCATACCTTATGTCGTTGGGAAAAATAGACATGATCATTGTAGGCGCAGACCGCATTGCTGCAAACGGCGATGTGGCAAATAAAATCGGGACGCTTGAGAAAGCCATTGCCGCAAAAGAATACAATATCCCGTTTTATGTGGCAGCGCCGAGTTCAACCTTCGACATTCGCTGCGAAAACGGAAAAGATATTCCGATTGAGTATCGCACGCCGGACGAAGTAATTTTCCAAGAAGGAATTGATGAAAATGGAAAAATGCACAAAATCATGGTTTGTTCGCCCGGCTCCGACGCGCTCAACCCCGCGTTTGATATTACTCCATCGCAATTTATCACAGGAATAATTACAGAAAAAGGAATTATAAAACCGGAAATTCAGGCAATTTATTCGCTATTGAAAAAGTAATGCCGGGCATTCTATGCTGCAAAACAAAAAAGTTTATTGCCTTTTTTCTATTGCTTTGTTTACATTTGGCAGCGAATTTTCAATTATTTTTTTAAATTCAGTCAAACTTTAAATAAATTTTCCAGATGAAAAAGTGTATAAAAACAGACAAAGCGCCCAAAGCCATAGGACCTTACAATCAGGCGGTTGCTGCAAACGGTTTTTTATTTGTTTCGGGACAATTGCCTGTAAATCCGGAAACAGGAAAAATCCCTGAAGGAATTGCGGCACAAAGCGAACAAGTATTGAAAAACATTGGCGCAATACTTGATGCGGCAGGAAGCGATTTTTCAAAAGTGGTAAAATGCACTTGTTTCTTGTCTGACATGGACAATTTCAAGGCAATGAACGAGGTTTATGCAAAATATTTCGACCGAAATCCGCCGGCAAGGGCTGCTTTTGGCGTAGCGCGGCTTCCGCTCGATGTCATGGTTGAAATTGAATGTATTGCTTGCGTATAAAAAAACCCCGATTTCGGGGTTTTTTTATGTTTTATTCAGAAACTACCTCAAATTCCACTTCGAGTTGTACTTCTCTATGCAGTTTTAGAAGTGCTTTGTATTTTCCAACTTCTTTGATACTTTCTTCGTCAATCAAAAAGATTTTTTTCCTGTCGATATCAAATCCTTTTTTATTGATTGCCTCAGCAAGTTGAATATTATTGACTGAGCCGAAAATTTTTCCGGTAGAACTGGTTTTTGCTCCGATTTTGTATTTTTTGTTTTTAAGTTTTTCAACCAATTCAAGTGCTTCCTGCTTAATTTTTTCTTCTTTATGCCGGCGCTGCTTTAGATTTTCGGCTAAAACTTTTTTTGCTGATGTAGTTGCCTGAATAGCAAAACCTTTAGGGATTAAATAGTTTCTTGCATATCCGTTTTTTACTGTAACTATTTCATCAGTATGTCCTATGTTAGGCACATCTTGTTTTAATATAATTTCCATTACGATTTCTCCTTTATTAATCGATAAACTTTGATTGTTTGAGATTTGCTAATCTCCGGTGTTTTATTTCAACATGTCGGTTACATAAGGCAAGAGTGCCAAATGTCTGGCTCTTTTTACAGCTTTTGCAACTTTGCGTTGAAATTTCAAAGATGTACCGGTTAGTCTTCTTGGTAAAATTTTACCTTGTTCGTTTAAAAACTTCTTTAAAAATTCCGGATCCTTATAATCAACGTATTTGATTTTGTTTCTACGGAAACGGCAATACTTTTTTTTCTTTACCTCAACTGATGGAGGAGTTAAATATCTGATTTCGCTTTGATTTTGTGCCATGGCTTATTTGTCTTTTTTTTCTTCTGTTTTTTCTTCTTGTTTCTCTGCTTTTGCTTCTGCATTCTTTTTTCTTCTTTTTTCGCCGTATGCAATGGCATATTTATCCATTGCGAAAGTAAGGAAACGAATCACTTTTTCATCTCTTCGGTATTCTGTTTCAAGTTTTTTGATAAAACTTCCTTCGGCTTTAAACTCAATGAGTGTATAAAAGCCATTTCCTTTGTTCTGAATAGGATAAGCCATTTTTTTAAGCCCCCAATTTTCTTCATGAACAATTTCTGCTCCGTTTTCTGTAATAATTCTTTTGAATTTCTCTACCGTTTCCTTTACCTGCGCATCAGATAAAACGGGAGTAAGAATGAAAACGGTTTCATAATGATTACTCATAATTCCAATAAAATTAAGTTGTTATAAATTTTTTAAAAATTCGGCTGCAAATTTATATGTTTTTACATTAAAAACAAATGTTTTTCAACAAAAGATTTGCTAAATCTTGGAGATTTGGCAAATCTTCGTTGGAGCGAATTAAGATTTAGCAAATCTTTGTTGGAACAAATTAAAATGAGTTCATTGCAAACAATTTTTTCCGAAAAATGATATATAGTATTTTCAGAAATTCGTAATATTGTAAATTATGAAAGCAAGCCTCATGTTTTTTCGCATAAAATTATAGAATGTTTTACTTTAAAATTAAAAGATTATGAATTCATTTGGAATTTTATTATTGTTTTTGGGAATTTTCGTATTTATTTCCGGTTTGATTTTTTCAAAACAAACAAAAAGTACGGCAAAAAAAGATTCGGTCTTGAATTTGTTTAAAGGCTTTCTTGGCAGACACTATTCAAGTCTCAGCATTTTTCTTTCGTCAATCGGCATTATGCTCATTTTGATTCCGTTTTTATTTTTCTGGGCAGAGCCGGGCTATCAATATCTTGTTGTTTATCCGAGCGGGACGAAAGATGCCGTTCTGTCCGAAGGAATAAAATGGAGAGGTTTTGCAAAAATTACGCCATGGCAAAAGTATATTGATGTTAAAGTGGTTGATGCCGATGAAGATATAACCGAAATTGAAGGCGATATGGCTCCGATTCCGATTCGTTTTATCGATCAGGTAACAGCACAAACGAAACTATCAACACGTTTTCAATTGCCAACAGAAAAAGAGTCGTTTATCAACATGGCTATTGAGTTTCGTTCCTTGCAAAACCTTGTTCAAACAACCCTGATTCCGACGGTTCGCGAGGTGGTTTCCAATACGGGATATATGTTTGCTGCACAAGACTATATTTCAGGTTCGGCATCAGACTTTCGCGTTGCTATTGACGACCAGCTAAAATACGGAACTTACAGCGTAGAAAAAACCGAATACAAAGACACGGTGCTTACTTCTACGGCGGAAAACGATAAACAAATTCGGGAAATACAAACCCGATATGAAGTGAAAAAACGAACAGACGAAAACAATAAGGTGTTGCGTATTCCGCACGATATTAACGAAAACAATATTATTGTTGCCCAAGTGATTGTTGATGACGTAATTTTGGAACATGCCTTTAAAAAACGTCTTGAAGCCCAACGCGATGAATCGGCAAAACGCCAACTCGAACAGCAGAAAATAAAAACCGCAAAAGATGCTCAGGCAAGAATTATCGCAGAAGGGGAACGCGACAAAGCTGCCGAACGTGTTGCTCAGGAAAAAGAACAGGTAAAGGCACTGATTGCCATCGAAACCAAACTGAAGCAGGAAGAAACCAATAAAAAATTGGCTGAAATTGCCTTAGAAACCGAAAAATTGCGCTCGCAGGCGAAAAAAGTGAAAGCCGATGCAGAATCATACAAAAATGCAAAATTGGTAACCGCCGGACTTACGCCACAGGAAAGGGCTCAAATTCAGAAAGAAACAGCAATAGGCGTTGCCGCAGAATTGGCAAAACTTAAATTCCCGCAAACAATGATCATGGGCGGCTCAAAAGGAAACAGCACGCCTCTTGAAGCACTTATCGGCGCTGCAATGACAAAGCAACTTACCGCAGGAACAGGTAGTGGAGGGGCAAAAAAATAAAAAGCCTCAACGACGGAAGTCGGGAGAGATAGAACGTAAAAAAAACAAAAGTTCATTTCACCTTAGAAAAAAGGGGGAATGAACTTTTGTTTTTTTAATCCCCCAAAGTATTGAATCCTTAATTTTTTTGGGTTTTTGCAAGTGTTAATATTTGCATGTGTTGTTGGGGAACCAGCTGAATTACAAGGATTAATTTCTCGTCCGTTAGTTCTTGAATAATGGCGCGACCAACAGCACTGCTTTGTTCCGAGCGCATGTTTAGTGCCGAACCGTTTTCGCTCAAATAGTACATTCCCTGATCGGTATTTTCGCCAAGGTTCAAGCGGTATGTTTTGTTGCGGTTGAAAACATAAGAGGCGTTTTTTATCATGAAATTTTTGTCGGTTTCGCTCATGCTTTTGGTGCCTTTTTGTGCTAATTCTTCGGAAATTCGTTCATCAATATTCACAAATCGCCATGTCCCGACTATTTTTTCGTCTTCGGCTGACGTGCAGGAAAATAATAACTGAAATACAAGAAAAACAAGGGAAAAAATACTTAATTTTTGCATGGTTTAAATTTTGTATAATTTATATTTTTTTATCATCAAACGCTGTTGATTTCATCACTAACGAAAGTTTGATTTGATTTAGTGTAAATTTCGGTGCTGTATTTTTTTTCGTGCGTGCTGAAATCAAAAAAATCTGCTAAAAGACCTCAAAAATATCAAACAATTGAAAAAAATCAAAAAATGAAACGAGAATTTCCTTGTTTGAAAAAAACAGAAAACAAACTTTTCTTTAAAATTATTTTATTTATTTTTGTAATAAAACTGTAGTTTTGACAGTTTTGCTATTTAAAAGCCTGTGTACAAGGAATCCTAAAAAAAACAATCTGTATTCACCAAATTAAAATAGATAAACTATGGCAGAAAAAAAATTGAACTCCATTTTAATTACACTTCTATTTTTAAGCCTTTCGATTTACAGTCTTGCTCAAAAAAAATATGCACTGAAAACTCTCGAAGAATATCAGCAATATAATACAGTATATCAAAATTGGTTAAAAAATATAGGGGTTGCGGATATATTGAGTGTAAAACAAATTGAAATCTATGATAATCAACTTACTTTGTATTTGGAAATTTTGGGTGAAAATCAGAATGATAAATTGAGTAAATGGTTTGGATTATTAGATTATTATAAGAAAAATAAAGATTTTCCGCTTTATAAGCAACTTTATAAAAACATGATAAATATTTATAAGGTTTCGCCCGACAAGGCAAATATTCAAATTTGGGAAGGGGCGTATTTTTACGGCATATATTATGATGATACGCTGCGGAAGATAGATTATAAGGAGAATACGGTTAGAAATATTGTAACTCATGCCGAAGTTGAGCTTAATAGTTCTAATTATGCTGTTTCCCAAATACGGGGAGGAACTACAAAAGCTATTTATGATAGAATTTTAGTTTTTTCTAAAAGATATTTTCAAAATAAAGTTGAAAATTTCAATAGAGATTTTAGTTATGAGAGTACAAGAAGAGGAACAAGACCTCTGAAATTTACAGTAAACAATATGCGACAAGAAGTTTTGTATGACGAAGATAATATTTTTATTTGCGATATGATAAATTGGTTTATTGATACAGACAAAAAAATAGATTGTCGTCCGAAGGAATATTTAGCCTTTACGATAACTGTTAAAATAAACGAAGAAGATAAAATTGCTGAAATAGAGATTGATGTAGCAGGAAAATATGCTGCGTTTCTTTCTAATAACGATCCGCGATATTATAATGATATGGAAGAAGATTTTTCTTATTATCTTAAAATTTATACAAGAAAATTTACAAACGAGATTGAAAATTACTTAAATAATTGAAAATGAAAGAAAGTAAACTAAAAAAAAGGGTTTTTATATTTTTTGCACTTGCTAAGGGTCTAACAATATTGGTAATATTGTTAGAATGGCAGTTAAGAGCATTTACCAAAATGGAAATGTTCGGAACTTTCACGCTGGTTTTACCATTGTTTATGGTTTATTTAACCTTAATGTTTAAACAATTTGTGCAAAACAGATACGTAGATACAGAAAAAAATCAAGCAAGCAAAGAGCTGACTTCCACTTTTAGGACTACCGTATTTTTTGTTTTACCGATTTATGTGTTATTGATAATCGCAGGTATTCACGGAAAAGCAACTCATACTTTTAAGTATGAAGAAATGCAAACTTTTTTGGGTTTAGTAGAAAGCGGTTTTGGTGTGTATGTAGCCCAAATTGTTTTTGCTCTGTTTAAAACAGACGAGGAGAAAGAAGAAAAATAAATAAAACCTTGAATGAAGCAATCTCTTGAAGCTCTTTTTGCAAGACGGTATTGCGGACAGGAGAGATTGACAAGGGCAATTTCAGCTGAAAATAAAAAAATAGATACTAAAAAACAACATTTATGAAAAAAGTATTTTTAATTACAATAAGTTTGATGTTTGTTGTGCTAGGTTGTGGAGGACAGGAGAGTGATCGTTCTTTTTCGCCTAAACCGCCGTCAAATCCACTTGATGGAAATTCTGTTAAATCCGGCAATACGCAACTTGATAATACAAAAAGACTCGCTCTTGTGATTGGTGGGAACTCTAAATACAGTGATCATAGCCTAAAAACTCCTATCAATGATGCCAAAGATATGAAAAAAACTTTGGAAAAGTTAAATTTTAAGGTTTTGGAGTATGAAAATTTGAATCAAGTAGAAATGAAAAAAAGATAGATGATTTTGGTGAAAAAATGAAAAATTATGATGTCGCATTATTTTATTATGCAGGACACGGTATTCAAACTGATGGTATAAATTATCTTGTTCCAATTGATGCTACTTTGAAAACAGAAAAACAAGTTGAGTTTCAATGTGTAAGAGCAGACCGTATGTTTAGTGCAATTGAAGGTGAAAAAATACATATTGTTATACTTGATGCGTGTAGAAATAATCCTTTTGAGCGTTCTTGGGGTAGAAATACAAATGGAAGTGGATTAGCATTTATGCAGACTCCTTCCAATTCTTTTATTGCTTATGCGACCGCACCGGGACAAACAGCCTCTAATGGTATTGGTAAAAATGGACTTTATACAGAGATTTTAATTCAAGAAATGTTGAAGCCTAATAGAACAATTACACAAGTATTTCAAGAAGTTAGGCGAAAAGTTGGAAGCAAATCTCTAAAAGAATTGGACAAAGAACAAACTCCTTGGGAAAGTACATCTTTGTATAGTGATTTTTATTTTATTCCACCTGAAAAAGACATTCTGCCTCTACCCGAAGAAACCACTCCGCCTCTACCCGAAAACCCCAACTACCCCGAAATGGTCAAAATACCCGGCGGCACATTCCAAATGGGAACTAATGATTGGAATTGGGCAAAACCCGTACATAGCGTAACTGTCAGTGATTTTAGTATAGGTAAGTATGAGGTGACTCATAAAGAATATATTTATTTTTTGAATGCAATAAATTGTGGCAGCAATGGTAGCTATAATGGGAAAGAATTGATAGATATGGACGATTCAGATTGTGCTGTCGGTTATAGAGGTGGTAATTTTTATTTTAAAGGAAGTGGATATGCCAAAGATATATTATGTCCTGTAATAGAAGTAACATGGTACGGCGCGAATGAATATTGCAAATGGTTGAGCAAAAAAACGGGCAAAAGTTATCGTTTACCGACGGAGGCAGAATGGGAATATGCCGCGGGTGGAGGCAGCACTCATCAAAAATGGGCAGGCACCGATAGCGAAAGTTCACTAAGTTCTTACGCTTGGTATGATGATAACAGTGGCGACAAAACACACCCTGTGGGACAAAAACGCCCCAACCGCTACGGCTTATACGACATGAGCGGGAATGTATGGGAATGGTGCAGTGATTGGTATGCATCAGATTACTATAAAAAAAGTTCGAGTCGGAATCCTCAGGGGCCGAGTTCGGGTTCTTACCGCGTGTTTCGTGGCGGCAGCTGGGACAACGACGCTTCTTCCTGTCGTGTAGCTGGTCGTAGCACCGGCAACCCTACTAACGGTGACTACAGCATGGGGTTCCGCGTCGCTGCTCGCTTTTAATTCAATGAATGCTATTCCGGTCTTTTTTTCCTTTGAGTTAAATTTTTGTTGCAATTTTGGCAGCAATGCGAAGGGACGAAGCATTGCAAGCCAAAATTGAAACAAAAATTTGTCAGATTTTCCAAATTTTATAAATTTGGAAAATCAAAGAAACCCGGATTGTAAGCCTGCGTCAGCCTTTCGACCGCCAAAGGCGGTCGAAAATTTTTTTTAATTTTGTTATTTATTGTTTCATTTTTATATCCAAAACATTATGCAAATAAAATTATTTACAATACCTATAAATAATATAGAAGATTACAATGATGAATTGAACAAATTTCTATCAAGTCATAAAATAGTTCAGTTTGAGAAACATCTGGTTCAAACAGAAAATTCTTACAATTGGTGTTTTTTTATAAGTTATATCGGTTCGGAAATGCCGGCAAAATTTTCTTCAACCAAGAAAAAAATAGATTACAAAGAAATTTTAAGCGAAGCAGAATTTGCAAAATTTTCAATATTCAGAGAAATACGTAAGCAAATGGCAAAAAATCACGGCGTTTCGGCTTATATCATTTTTACCGATGCCGAACTTGCCGAAATAGTACGGCTCGAAAAACTAAGTCTGGCAAATATGAAAAAAATAAAAGGAATAGGCGATAAAAAACTTGAAAAATACGGCGAAGAGTTTATAGAAAAATATAATAAAACGCTTATTTAGTTAGAAGTAGGGAGTTGGAAGTTAATAGCCCCAAAAAGCAACAGTCAATGAAGCGTGTCGGGAACTTAATAGAAGAGATAGCAAGTTTAGAAAATTTATATTTAGCTTTTTACAAAGCCAAAAAAACAAAGTGGCATAAACAAAATGTTTTGGATTATGCCGATAATTTAGATGAAAATTTACAATCACTAAATCAACAAATAATTACCGGGAATGTAAATGTCGGCGATTATAATTTTTTTAAAATCTACGACCCCAAAGAGCGTCAAATCTGTGCAGCATCTTTTGCCGAGCGTGTTTTGCATCACGCCATAATAAACGTTTGTCATCAATACATCGACAATCGTTTAATTTACGATACTTATGCAACTCGCATAAAAAAAGGTACTTATAAAGCGTTGGATAGAGCCGGGATTTTTTCTAAAAAAAATAATTATTTTGTAAAATTCGACATACGCAAATATTTTGACAGTATCGACCATAAAATTATGAAACAAATTCTTCAAAAATATTTTAAAGATAAAAAATTATTGAATATCTTTGACCAAATAATTGATTCGTATTCTGTAAAAAAAGGAAAAGGTTTGCCAATCGGCAATCTGACAAGTCAATATTTTGCGAATATGTATTTGGGAGAATTGGATAATTTTATAAAACACAACCTGAAAATAAAATATTACATTCGTTATATGGACGATTTTGTTTTCTTTGTAAACTCAAAATCTGAAATACATTTTTTTAGTAAGCAAATAACAGATTTTATTAGAGAAAAATTAAAATTAACGGTTAAAATTTTTTATTCCAATAAAACTTCAAATGGTTTAAGTTTTTTAAGTTACAGAGTATTTCCGAATAAAATTTTATTGAGCAAAAAAGCAAAAAAACGCTTTAAGGTAAGCATAAAAAAATATGCATATTTGTTAAAAAATAATTTAATAAGTCAAGAAGAATACGCTTTACATATCAGAGCATATACCGCTTTTGAACAGAAAGCATATTCTAAAAAATATAGAAATTTAGTTCTGAAAAATATAGGATAATAATCAAAAGGTTCTAACCGCGTGAATCGTGGCGGCAGCTGGAACAACAACGCTTCTAACTGTCGTGTAGCTAATCGTAACAACAACAACCCTACTAACAGTAACAACAACATAGGGTTCCGCGTCGCTGCTCGCTTTTAACTCAAAGGAAAAAAAGCCGGATAGCTTTTTCGTTGAATAGATTATTTTCCTTTTTCAAATGCAATATTTGAAATGAAACGAAGAGTTATCAACTCTCTAAAACACTATTTTAGTAGCTTTGTGCGAAAATTTAGTGTTTTTTTTGTAGAGACGTTGCATGCCTTGTCTCTACGGGGGGGGGCGGTTATTGCTAAATTGAACTTGTTTTAGTTTTTGTGAAAATTAAAAATTATCATGTATCTTTGTAAAAAGAGGTAAAAACTAAAAAAAAGATTTACGATGAAAATAATCAATCCGATGTACGACAACGCGTTTAAATATTTGATGGACAATGAACAAATAGCGAAAATAGTCTTGTCGATAATTTTAGACACGAAAGTAGTTTCACTTCAATCCAAACCGCAAGAGACACCTCTTTTGTTGGGCGACATAAACATCTCAAGGTTTGATTTTAAAGCTATTATTCAAAACGAGTCGGGCGAAAACCGAAGCGTCTTAATCGAAGTACAAAAGTATAAAACACCCGATCCCATAATCCGATTTCGTCAGTATTTGGCGAAAAACTACTTGAAAGAAGAAACCATCATCAACGCAAAAGGCAAAGAAAAGACGCTTCCTTTGCCTATTATCACGATTTACATTTTAGGTTTTGATTTGCCGGAATACAATTGTCGTGCAATTCGGGTTGATAACAAGCCTTTTGATATAATCAAGCAAAAAGAACTGCATGAAAAAAGTGCTTTCGTCGAGCTTTTGACCCACCAAAGTTTTATTTTGATTGCCGCAAAAAAAGAGAATATCGAGAAAAAGAACACTCGTCTTGAGAGATTTTTAGATTTATTTATCCAAAAATTACAGGGCGAAAAATCAAATACGATTATCGAAATAGAAGAGGTCTTGTCGGAAGACGAAGAGCTAAACCAAATAGTTGATTATTTGAATCATGCAACTTTAAACAAAAAAGTTGTAGAGCGTATTAACGCAGAAAAAGATTATTACAAAGGAATAGAAAAACTTGAAAATCAATTGGAAAAAGCCAAAGCACGAGAAGAGAAAGCCAAAGCACG
>PDWJ01005445.1_pt1 | contig 16665 bp, 13 predicted proteins | sample 1430881 | NCBI WGS metagenome assembly PDWJ01 (sample SAMN01162460, study PRJNA174530) | Oral metagenome, whole genome shotgun sequencing project. | biome: Marine environment; feature: Marine mammal; material: Swab sample of the gingival sulcus; isolation source: swab sample of gingival sulcus... | reverse complement strand
TGACGCAACGCTTGTTCTTAAATTCGCTAGTTAATTTTTGATGTAAACCATTTTCATTTTATTTTCTTTTCTTTCATTACTCGCCAGCTAAGGAGTCGCCAATTCTCGTTAGCTGGCATTTTTTTTAGAAAATTCAGGAAACTTGGAGGTTATTTTGAATATAGGTGGAGATTACAAAACCCTAACAGCTTTAACTCAAGATAAACACATAGGAATTAAACTTCGTGATTATTTGAGAGGAGATATGGGTTTATCTTCGAGGCTTGTTAAAAGCGCCAAGATGAATAAGGGCATATTTGTTGATGGAAAATCTGTAAGGGTTAGTTATGTATTAAAATCTGGTCAGAATGTAAAGGTGGTTATGAAGGAAGAAAGCGGTATTCCACCTCAGGATATTCCAATTAAAGTATTGTATGAGGATATAGATGTATTGGTGATAGATAAACCTCCTTTCACTGTCGTTCATCCTACCCATACTTACAAGGATTTTACCTTATTAAATGGGGTTCGCAAATACTCTCTGGAAAAAGGGGAAGATTACAAGCCACACGTAGTAAATCGTTTGGATAGGGATACTTCTGGGCTTATGATAGTAAGTAAAAATGGATATTCTCACTTTGAACTAGTGAAGGATATGGATTCAAGGAGTATAGAAAAGATTTATTTGGGTCTTGTCTATGGAAGATTGGATAAAGAATCAGGTAAAATTGAGGCTCCAATTGGTATTAGGGAAGGGGATATAAGGCGTGTTGTGATGGATGGTGGAAGGGAAAGCTTAACTGAATATAGGGTTTTAGAATATCTAGGACCTTATACTCTCTGTGAGTTTAAGCTTATAACTGGAAGGACACATCAGATAAGGGTTCATATGTCTCATATAGGTCACCCTTTGGTTGGGGATACCCTATATGGATGTGATACAGATCAGCCTATAAATAGGCAGGCGCTTCATTCCTATAAGCTTAGATTTACAAGCCCTAGAACGGGGTCTGTCTTTGTAGAGTCTGAAATACCTAAAGATATATATGCTTTAATTCAAGAATATAAAAACAGATAATTGAGCAAGTCTATAAGCCGAGTTCTGTATTAGATGATTATCTATCTGGGCCATTCGTTACCGAATTGGCTCGTTGCGACCCACCATCGGAGCGGCGGCGAGCAGCCGCCTCCTTTGCTCCTACTTGGTCTTGCTTCAAGTGGGGTTTACATGGCCACACAGTCGCCTGTGTGCCGGTGAGCTCTTACCTCACCTTTCCACCCTTACCCGACAAAATCGGGCGGTATATCTCTGTTGCACTAGCCTTGGAGTCACCTCCACCGGGCGTTACCCGGCACCATTGCTCTATGAAGCTCGGACTTTCCTCACCATTGGCGCAATCATCTGACTTACTCAATAACTGTTTTATAATCTTATCAATCTTGGTTTACTATAGCTTCTTCTATATATTCTTCTATGTCTCCCAAAGTTTCAAATTTTGCTATAACTTCGTCTGGGAATTCAATTTCAAATTCGTTTTCTAATTCCATTAAAATTTCTATTGCATCTACAGAGTCTGCTTTTACGTCATCCTTAAGCGAAAGTGATGGATCTAATTCGTAGTCTGGTGATAAATCCATATGTTCTATGATTATTTCTCTTATTTTTTCAAATAACATCTAAGTCCTCCATAATTTGATAAAGTGTCTCTTTTAATCTTTTATAATTTTCTGACTAATCCTCTTTTTTGGAAACTTCGTCATTTAAGTTTTCGGCATCATTTGATTGTCTTTTAACCCATTTTTCAAGTTCGTCTATTAAGTTGCTCTTTGCGTATTTTTCAGCGTATTTAATAGCATTTTTGATTGCGATTCCATTTGAACTTCCGTGGGCTTTTACCACAGGGTACTTTGTTCCCAAAAATGGAGCTCCCCCAAAGGTTGAAGAACTCATAGATTTTTTTAACCCCATCATAGAGTCTTTTAGCAGAAATGCCCCAATTTTAGACTTAGTAGATGAAAGCATAACTTCCTTTATCATACTAAGAAGTGTAGATGAAACGCCTTCAACTAACTTTAAGGTAATATTCCCGGTGAACCCGTCGCATACGACAACGTCGACCTCTCCCTGTAAAAGTTCTCTGGATTCTAAGTTTCCAGCAAAGTTTAACTTTGTATCTCCCTTTAAAAGAGTGTAAGCTTCCTTGTATACCTCAGTTCCCTTGTTTTCCTCAGTTCCTATATTCATAAGTGCAACCTTAGGCTTTTCTACTCCCAATATCTCCCTTGAATACAGTGTAGCCATAATCGCAAACTGGTGGATGTTTTTTGGAGTACAATCAACATTTGCACCTATGTCCGAGAGTACTGCAAAGCCTTTTTTAGTTGGATATACACTTGTCAAGGCAGGTCGCTTTACTCCCTTTACCCTACCAGCTATAAGTGTTCCTGCTGCTAGCAGAGCTCCGGTACTACCTGCGCTTACAAAGGCGTCTAATCTTCCAGTCTTTAAATCATTGCAAGCCTTTACTATCGGTGAATCTTTCTTCTTTCTTATGGCTGCCACGGGCTTTTCTTCCATAGAGATATTATCGCTACAGTGAACTATACTCACCCTATCTGGAATATCTTTTTTTGCCAAGAACTGCCTCTGTAAAAATATATCATCCCCATACAGAACGATATCTGCATCCAATCCTTCCCTTAATGCAAGTGTAATTCCTTCTATAATTGCTTCGGGTGCGTTATCGCCACCCATAGCATCTACACCGATTCTCATATTCACCTCCATCGGAGTATAGTTTACATACTTTTCCCCCCCCCTGTCAATAAATTACTTGCTCTTTTAATTTTTTGCTGTGTCAACTAGCGCAGAAATCTCGCAGTCGAGTAGTTACTACACTCCTTTGAGATTTTGCTTGTTTCCTTGCAGAAACTTAAAATAGCTGCGTAATTTGGGTTTGGATAGTTTTACTTGATAAGTTTTTGAAATCCTCAAAATCCCTGCGTAATTTGGTTTAGTATTAATATTAAAAAAACTCCCAAGAACTAGACTCTAATAATTTCATTTGAAATCTTTATAAATTTTGCCTCTGGGTTTTACCATTAAAACTGTAATGACTTTTATTTCGCCATTTTCCAACTTGTAAATAACTCTATAATCATTTATTCGCATACGATAAATACCCTTATGATTTTTCATAGCTACTATATCAATATTTTCATTGTTTTTTAGATAAAAGCCCTCTAAATTACTTAAAAATTTAGAATAAATTTTTTTGTGTTTTTTAAAAAATTTTTCGGCAGCCTTATGTATAATAATTTCCAAATTGATATTGATATTTATCTTTTTCATAAAGTTATTTTCTCTACTTTTGCTACTTGTAAATCATCGTCACTTAATTCGGATAAAGCAGACATTATTTCATCTTCTTCTTCGTCCGTTGCATAAGGAACATTACTCATCCTGTACATAAAATCATCTTGTTTTTCTTTGATGGCTTTTTCTAATGCATTCCTAATAAAATCAGAATATGAAATATTAAAGATTGAAGATATTTTTTTTATTTCACTGATGATTTTATCATCCAGTTTTACACTCATCGTTTTCATATAGGAACTCCTTTTTAACTGTATTATCATATTATCGTAATACCATAATACACTAAAAGTAATCAAATGTTAAGTTTGCATCTAAAAGTTTATTAAAAAATATATGAAATATAATCAAAATATAAGATTTATATACTCGATAAGTTTTTAAAATTCTCAAAGTTCCTGCGTAATTTGTGTTTAGCATAATAAATAACCCCAAAGTTAGACCCAAGATGGATTAGGGCTTTAGGTTTCAGGTTGACACCTATCCGCATCAACCTCAATAAAAAAATACGCCTTTTAAAAGCGTATTTTCCCTAAGATAATCATGAACTAGTCACAATATTCAGACTATGAAAAATGGATGATTTTTTAGATAGTGTGTAGAATATAGCTAAGACAGTCAAGAACGAGTTATTTCTAGGAACTAGAGAGAGTTCAGGTCGCAGTGTACCAAAGACGTACATAAGAGTTGAACTCTCTCGTATTCCTAACACGCTTTAGTTTGAACGTGAATCATAGTCTAGTACAACCTTCAGACTAAGATAAATGAGTGAGATTTTCAGAAACTAGAGGGTTCTGGCTCGGAGTTTACTAAGAAGCTAAATGAGAGACAGAACTCCTTGTACTTTCTGAGAAGGTCGCCATTTATCGACGTCTGAATTAGAGTTTGAATTTTGAAACCTCCTCTTGCAACTCTCCTGCAATTATAGCTAAACTGCTACTTGCATTTGAGATATCGTCTATAGACTGGGTTTGGGTGTCTACACTGGCAGTTGCCTCCTGTGTTGTAGCGGCGTTTTCTTCAGCAACAGCAGATAGGTTTTGTATAACGTTTACTATCTCGGCGTTGTTCTGTTCTATACTTCTCGAGCTTGCTATTACGTTTGTAGCTATTTCTTTAATTGTTACAACTGCTGACTCTATTTCATCGAACTTGTCTATTGTTATTTTTGTCTGTCTATCTTGCTCTGAAACTATATTTCCAACCTTTGTTATACGGTTGACTGCAGTTTGAGATTTTTCTTTTAATTCTTCGATAATGAGTCTGATTTCCTCTGTAAACTTAGATGAGTCTTCGGCTAGCTTTCTTATTTCTTCTGCTACAACTGCAAATCCCCTGCCCGCATCTCCAGCTCTTGCTGCTTCAATAGCTGCGTTTAGGGCGAGTAGGTTGGTTTGATCGGATATGGATTGTATCATTTCCGACGCCTTGAATATGCTTTCAGCACTTGTGTTAGTTTCTATAATTGTACGGTTTACAAATTCGGCTTCTTCTTTGCTATCTTCGGTAAGATTGGTGAGGCCGTTTAGGGCGCTTTTACCCTCATCTTTTTTCTCATCTATATTTTGGATTGCTTCTCTTAGTTTGTTTAATACTTCGATCATTTCATTTAAGTGTTGTGTGTTAATCTCCACATTGTTTGCAGCCTCTGTAGTATTTTGAGCTTGTCCAGTTGCTCCTTCTGCTATATTTCGCATAGCGGAGGCGACTTCCTTTGCAGATTCGTTTGTATTTTGTGCTGTGGCGGTTAATTCCTGTGAGGTGGCGGCGGTATTTTCTGCATTGGAAGAAATGTGTATAATCAAAGATCTTAGGGTATCTTCGGTTTGGAGTACTGTGTTTATCAAACGACCTATTTCATCATTTCTATTCCTATATTTTAAGACGTTCGCGTCTTTTTCTACCCTTAGGTCTAAGTCTTTGAGTTTTGAAAAATATTTATCTATTTCAGCTATTGGCTTTGCTAATATTTTTCCAAATATAAATCCAACGATTGATATGACAATAAGTAGTAAGATATTGCTTATCGTAATTTTCCAAGTTAAGGCCCCTATCATAGCATCAATTTTATTTCTGTATATAACAGATACAAATGCCCAATTGGTATTTGGTATTTTGTATATATTTGCGCGTACATTGTTGCCTCTTACTACATAGTCGCCAGAAGCATTTCCATTTGAAAAGGCTTTTTCAGTTATATCTATTAGGGATTGTAATTTAGAATCTTCTTTTACAAGTTCTCTCAACTTACTCCCTACTCTTTTTGGCTCCTTGTGAGCTATTATCTCCATGTCTTTATTTACTATAAAGGTATATCCATCTCCTCCAACGTCCTCATCCTTTAAAAAATCTGATAAGGTTTCTGTTTCCAAGTCTATTCCAAGTGTTCCATCAACTTCTCCATCCTCATTTCTACATGGAACGGCAATCGTTATACAGCTTTTTCCAGTGAGACCATCTGTGTAGGGTTCTGTTACGCAGTCGTTTCCATTGAGTGCGTCCTGAAAAAAAGCTATGTTAGGTGTTTTTGCTTTCTCTATTTTGTCTTTAAACACTATTGATTCCGCATTTTTTCTTACGTAATAAAAGTTTAAGTAATCGCTATTTTTAAATATGTTCTGCATTTTTTCTTGAGTTTTTTTATCTTCAAATGAATTTATTAAGTCCGCACTTGAAAGTATAGACTTTAATTTATCTATTTTCGAACCGAAGAATACACTAAAGGCTTTAGCGTTTGCCTTAGCATGTTGATTTACGGTTTCATTTTGTGTATTAACAAGATTTTCTTTGGAAACGTTGACGCTTATAAACGTTGAAAGAACTATGCTTAAAATGATTAGAGCTAATATTATAAGTGTTAGTTTATTCGCTATCGAACCGTTTTTTTTGTGTTTGCTATTATTTTTTGCTGACATATTTTCCCTCCCTATAGCCGTACATAAAAACATACGCTTTAAAAAGCGATAAGTATGATTAGAGAATAACTAGCTTTTTGGAATATGTTAAGAGATTTAACTTTTGTATAATAAAATTTATTTTTAAAACAAAGTTGTCTGTAGAAATATTCCTCTATATATCGCATGTCGTTCCCTTGCAGGATATCAAATATTGAATATCCCAGATGTTTTTTATTACACAGCTGTGTTATCGGCATAGAAATTTAAAGTTTTTAGTACTAATTTTCTATTTTATTTATGATTTTGTAATGATGTTTGAAAGAAAATGATTTTTTATTTTTTGGAATATCTAACATATACCTAAGATAGTCAAGTGAGGCAAAAGGGGGTTCAAAAGAACAGTACCCTTTGCGCATTCCCTCGCCAAAAAAACTAAATGCACCATATGATTCGAAAGACTAAATGCACCAGTGTTTGCTGGGGGAGTGCATTTACTTTTGCAAATAACATGCAATAATATTCGCGGCAAAAAAATAAAAAAAACATTCTTAATGCTTTACAAATACTAGTTAATTATGTACAATACTCAAGTGACCCGTGTACTGTAGGCTGTATGCCGTGGCTGCACGCATTATTTTATGTGCTTTTAACAAGCTTAAGATCGGCCCTCTACCGTTTTGTAAGATGTTAAGAATCACTTGTGCACATACAGTTTATTTACATAGAGTATTGGAATGCAGGTTTTTATTAAGGAAATGGAGAACGATAAATGGCAAGAATGAGAGAACCGAGGTTCAAAAAGAGCAGAAGGCTCGGCTTAAATGTTTGTGGCCATCCAAAGGCCATGGCTCGTGCTGGTAACAATCCAAGGGAAGCCAGAGATGCTAGAAAATTGAGCGAGTACGGCGTACAATTATTGGAAAAACAAAGACTAAGAGGATACTACGAAGTAATGGAAAAACAGTTCAGGCGCTATGTCAAGACAGCTCATAAGAGCAGTGGAATGACAGGTGAAGTTCTGATAAAGCTATTGGAAACTAGACTTGATAACATGGTATATAGGTTGCAGTTTGCTAATTCTATAAGACAGGCAAGGCAGTTTGTAAGCCACGGACACGTATTGGTAAATGGCAGAAAGGTAGACATACCTTCATATGCTATACAACCTGGCGATGTCATTACAATTAAAGATAGGCTTCGTAAGAATGAACTTGTTAAAGCTAATTTTTTAGATGGCAAGCTTACTCTACCCTACTTGTCTAAGGATGAAAATGCGTTTTCAGGGTCTCTTGAGAGATGGCCTGAAAGGGAAGAAGTTCCAATACAGATTAACGAGCGTCTAGTTGCGGAGTTTTACTCAAGACTCGTTTAATGTATTTTATCCGTATGTCGGAGTTAAACTTGAAATTTATGTGGGCTTCTGCGCTTTACGTAGGAGCCCTTTTGTCGTATTGCCACTAGGTGATATTGTTTTAAAGGCGGTTTTAATATGAAAAAAGTAATTCTGATTTCTATTGCTATACTGTTGTTTTTTCAGCTTACTGGTTGTGTTAGCGAAGAATCACTTGAGGCTGTAGATCCCTCTTCAACTGAAATGATAGTGTTAGAGATACCATCTGGCTCTACTGCAAAGGACGTTTCTGAGATTTTGGACAATGCAGGACTTTTAAAGAGTAGGGGTTCATTTATATACCATTTAAAGAAGCAAGAAATAGCGGACCAGATCAAGGCCGGTAAATATGAATTCAGCAAGTCTATGGACGTGGCTACCATTGCTAAAAAAATTACAGAAGGGGATGTCTTTATTGATACCGTAGAGGTTTTAATACCAGAGGGGTTTGAGTTTAGAATGATAGTTGACAGGCTAGTTGAAACAATGAACATAGATAGGGCTAGGTTTATGGATCTTGCGGCAAATTATAATTTTGAATATAGATTTTTAGATGGTCTTATTGACAGTAAATATAGGCTTGAAGGATTTTTATTCCCTGCAACTTATGAGTTTGAAAGGTCTGCCGACGAGCTTGAGATACTCACTGCCATGCTAGATAAGTTTGATAGTGAATTTAAGCCTGAATACTATGACAGGGCAGCAGAGCTTGGTATGAGCATAAGTGAGGTAATTACTATGGCTTCTATAATTGAAAGGGAAGGGGCATCTTTAGAAGAATTTCCTAAAATATCTGGAGTATTTTACAACAGAATTGCTGATTCTATGAACTTTCAATCTTGTGCAACAGTTCAGTATGTACTTGAAGAGAGGAAGGAACAGCTATTAAATTCAGATATAGAAATAGACAGTCCCTACAATACCTATATAAATCCGGGGCTTCCACCAGGACCGATAGCCTCACCTGGATTAGCCGCAATAGACGCTGCCCTATATCCAGAAGACCACGACTATTATTATTTTGTTGTCAGCGGTGATAACGACGGAAAGCACGTATTTTCAAAGACCTTGGCAGAACACGAAAAGGCGGCTGAGGAGGCGTATAGGAAGTTGGGCTACTAATTCAGGCTGCTTATAAAGCCCTGATTTCTTTAGGAATACGAGAGATTCCAACTCTTATGTACGCTTTTAAGTACACTGCGACCTGAAATCTCTCTAGTTCCTAGAACTAAGGGTTTCTAAACAGCCTGAAAATGAATTAATAAATCCCTGATTTTTTTTAGGAACTTGAGGACATATGAATATAGAAAATTCTAATGAAAATACCTATATAAAAAAAGTTTGTTACGAACCCGATTCTCCTTTGAACTACCTTAGGTCAATTGCAATCAAAGACAATATTCCGATAATTGGTGATGAGGTTTTTAGGTTTTTGAAAGTTTTTTTGAGCGTTCACAAACCTAGTGATATTCTCGAAGTTGGAAGTGCTGTGGGGTATTCTGGTTCTTTGATGCTTATGAACTCATCTGCAAAACTCACTACAATAGAAAAAAACGAAGACCATTATGAAAGGGCGATTAAAACCTTTGAGGAAAATTCTCTTAGGGATAGGGTTGATCCTAGGTGCGGCGACGCAGAAGATGTGCTTAAAAACTTAGTTTTAGAGAAAAAAACCTTTGATATGTTTTTTATTGACGGTCCTAAGGGTAAGTATTATGAGCACTTTAAACTTGCTGAGCCCATGTTAAAAAAGGGTGGGGTAGTCATGTTTGACAACGTGCTCTACCAAGGGCTTGTGGCTGGTAGAAGGAGTATTAGGCGAAATAATACCATAAGGCAGAGGATGCGGGTATTAGTTGATGAACTAATGAAGTCTGAATTATATATAAGTAGTTTGGTAAATGTGGAGGGCGGCTTATTAATTTGTAAAAAGAGATGAGAGAAAAATAAATGAATATGAATAACATTAAAAAAGTTGAACTGTTAGCACCTGCAGGTGACTTAGAAAAACTTAAGTTTGCAATAGACTATGGTGCGGATGCCGTTTATATAGGTGGAGAGTTTTTGGGGCTTAGGACTAGCACAAAGAACTTTAATATACCAGAACTGAAAGAGGGGCTTGACTATGCCCATTCTAAGGGACGAAAAGTTTATTTGACCCTAAATGCTATTCCCCACAATGACGACATAGAACTTTTAAAAGATTATCTCGAAGATTTAAGACCACTTAATATAGATGCTGTCATACTATCAGACCCAGGGGTTTTCTCGGTAGTTAGGGAGAGCCTTCCAAATATGGAAGTCCATTTAAGCACCCAAGCTAATAATACCAACTATATGTCTGCAAAGTTTTGGCATTCACAGGGTGTATCCAGAATAATCTTGGCTAGGGAATTATCTATAGATGAAATCTCTGAGATGAAGGTCAAACTTGGTTCTGAACCCGAACTAGAGGCATTTATCCACGGGGCAATGTGTATGTCTTATTCAGGTAGGTGCCTACTTTCAAACTATATGACTGGTAGGGATTCAAACAGGGGAGCCTGTGCCCAGCCTTGCAGGTGGAAATATAAGATAATAGAAGAAAAACGCCCCGATGAAGAATACGAAATACAAGAAGATGAGCGAGGAACCTATATATTTAATTCAAAGGATCTATGCGGGATAGCGCTTTTAAAAGAACTGATAGAATCTGGTCTTTCCAGCTTAAAGATAGATGGATAGAAGAGCTAAAGTCTGTAAGTCACAGGGAGTATACAACTGGTTTCTTAACAGGCAAGCCAGGAGCGGATTCACACCTCTACGGCACGAGTGCCTACGTTAGAAACTACGAATTTTTAGGAGTTGTAAAAGGCTATGACCCTGAACTAAAGAGGGCTATAATCGAGCAGAGAAACAAGATGCGTGTAGGTGATGAAATAGAGATAATAGGTCCGGATTACTTTTCCTATAAGATGAAAATAGAAGAATTATATAACGAAAAAGGAGGGCCAATCGAAAGCGCTCCCCATCCAAAACAAAGCATAAGCTTCCCCGTTCCAAAAGAACTAGGAAATGGTTTTATTATCAGAAAAAAACTATAACTCTTAGGGCGTTGGTAAAGTTGATTATATACAGACCGTTACAGACTCTTGAAAACTCCCTTGCAGACTGCCTGTAACGCCTTAGTTCTAGGAACTAGAAAAATTTCAAGTCGCAGTGTACTAAAAGCGTACATAAGACTTGGAATTTTTTGTATTCCTAAAGAAATCAGGGGTTTTTCGACGGTCTGCTTTTTTAATTTTTAGGTCTACTATCTAATGACGCTACTACAAAATAGAGCGTAGGTACTACAGTGACAGTCATAAAAGTTGCAGTTATAAGTCCTCCCATAAGAGCTATTGCCATCGGAGGGAAGAAGGCCGAATTTCCAAGTGCCAGGGGTATCAGACCAAATATAGTGGTTATGCTGCTGAGAAGTATCGGTCTAACCCGCCTTTCCACGCTTCTAATGCAGGCTTCTTTTACTTCTAAGCCGTCTTTTCTCGCCCTATTTATATATTCTATTAGGAGTATTCCGTTATTTACTACCACGCCCATTAAACTGGCTGCCCCTAGACCTACTGTAAATGTGAAGTTGGTCTTTGTTAGTATTAGAGCTATGACTATTCCTATAAATGCTAGCGGTATTGTTATAAGTATTATAAATGGTTGGCTAAGTGAGTTAAACTGTACTAGGAGTATGAGGTATATTATCGCTAACGCTACTATAGCTGCCTTGTAAAGCCCGCTTAGGTATAAGTCCATGGTTTTTTGATCTCCACCGTAGTTTACGGTAACCGCTGAAGTATCTAAGCTGGAGATGTATTTTTCTACCTCTCCCTGTATTGAACCATGCCCCGGTCTGACGTCTGCCGTTACATTTATGAAGGGCTGCCTATCGTATCGGTATATAGAATCTATTGATTTTTCCAGTTCTACACTTGCAAAGGACCTAAGAGGAACCTTGTTTCCAGTTATGCTCGACTTAATGTATAGGTTTCTTATGTCGTCTATGTCGTCTATGTCTGAGATTACAAATATCTCAAAACTCTTTGTACCTGTAGTAAGGGTTCCCGCCTTTGAACCATTGAGCGCTATGTTTAATTGGTTTTGTATCTCGTACTTGTTAAGACCTAGTCTCAGAGCTTTTTCATCATCTACATTTACCCTATATCTGTATTTATAGGCTGACTTTCTCTTTTGTACGTTCATTGTCTCATCTCTTTTTAACATCCACTGGTATAGGGGTTCAGCTATTTTATCCAGTTCTTCAGAATCTTTTCCGGATATTCTAACATCTATATTTGGACCTGGGATATTGATTTCCAAGAGTTTTGCAGTAGCGTATCCACCTACAAACTCTGCGTCAAATTTCTTTTGCAATTCGTACATAAAGTCGTCTCTTTGGTGGAAGTTTTCAGATTCTGATAAGTCAAATTTTGCCAGAATTAAACCATTGCTTTCAGCCGGCATCATATAGTCTGCCATCATGTAGTACCTTGGGAGTCCGCCGCCTACAGAGTTGATTGTGTCAGTTATTTCGGGATAGGCGTGTAGCATCCTGTCCGCTTCTAAAACTAGCTCCTCTGTCTTTTCTATATCTCCTATTACTTCGTTGCTTATATTTACGTAAACCCAGTCTTTATCGACATACGGGAACATTTTTACCTCTATTTGCGTAATTCCGAGCCAAATTGTAGATCCAAGTATTATAGCTGTTATTCCTAGGCTTATAACGGGCTTACTTATGTTTATCCTCATCAGTTTGGTGTACGCCTTCTGTACGGATTTCAAGGGATCTATAGCCTTTGTTCTGGATTTTAGGAAGAGACTGCTTATCGACGGGGTCACAAACATCGCCACAAAGAATGATGCACTGAGTGAAACTATTACTACTAGTGGAAGGGATGATACGAATTCACCAGCGGATCCTGGCAACCCCATAAGTGGTGAAAATGCAGCTACTGTTGTGAGGGTTGATGTAAATATTGGAAGAGCTTGTTCCCTAGCGCCCCTAAATGCTGCTTCTTTCTTTGAGAGGCCTTCGTTTATATGCACCTGTATGGCATCTGATATTACTATTGCGTTGTCTACGAGCATTCCTAGGGCTATTATGAGGGCTGATATAGAAACCTGTTGTAGTTTTACACCGCTTTGGAACATATATATAAAGGTCATGGCTATAGACATAGGTATGGCTAGAGAAACCACGAGGGCATTTCTGATTCCCATTCCTATAAATATTATAATTATTACGAATATAATTCCTTCAAACAGGTTTAAGATAAAGGAATTAACCGATAGTTTTACGTCTTCTGGAAGGAACAAGACCTCGTCTATATCCAAGGTGTCTGGGTATATTGGTCTGAGCTTGTCTATTTCTTTTCTTACGTTTTCCCCTATGAGGACTACGTTTTTATCAGTTTCAAAGTAGGCAGTTATCAGGACGCTCGCCTTGCCGTCCTTGATGTAGTAGTTATCGCTCTCTACCTCTTTTATTGATATATTGGCTACATCCTTGAGCTTTACCATAGCGCCAGTTTCTGGGGATATACTTACTACCAGATCTTTGAAATCCTGTAGCTTTTCAAAGGATTCTGGGACATTTACGTTTATTTTTCCGTTGTCAGTTTGTATGGAACCCGCTGGAATAACCAAGTTTTGGGCTCTTAATAGCTTGTGTATATCTGATATTGACACTCCTATTGGATCCAGTTTTTCTTGTATTATTTCTATCTCTATGCGATTTTTTCTTATTCCGTTTATATCTACTCTTTTGATTCCGTCTAAAAGAGACATTCTATCCTTATAGTCCTCAGCAAAGTCAGCCAGCCTAGTGGAATCGTATTCGGTGCTGCTTAGGGATATTATTATCCCTGCGGTGTCTGTGAGGTCTGTATTTATTTCTGGAGATTGGACTGCTTCCGGAAAGTTTGGTTTAAGGTCATCTATTTCGGTCCTCAGCTTGTCCCATTGGACGTCGTAATCCACATTTGTCTTTAATAGGCAGAATATTATAGACGCGTTATCTTGGGAGTAAGATTCTATAAAATCAACCCCGTCTAGTTGGGCGAGTTTGTCTTCTATCTTTGAGGTTACTAGTTTTTCAACAGATTCAGCTGATGCGCCAGGGAATGGTGTTACTATAATGACTGCAGGGCTAGCTAAATCAGGGTTTTCCTGTCTTGGCATATAGTAATAGGAATAAAATCCGTATATCAATATGAATATAGAAAATAAAATGGTGACCTTCCGTTCGGATATGGCAGATTTTATGAGCTTATTCATCGTCACTGTCCCCTGATTTTTTGTCGTCATTTTTTTCTTTAGAATCTTCAGAATCTTCGTCGTTTACTATCTTTATCTTATATCCATCTGAAACAGAGGCATATCCAGCAACTATGAGTTCATCCCCGTCATCTAAGCCATTCACTAGTGCTTTATCACCTACAATCGATTGGATTTCTACGTTCTTTTTAAATGCCCTACCGTCTTTAACAACGTATACGTAGTCAAATCCATCGCTTAAAATGTAGTTTATATTTACCCAAATCCCCTTTGCGCTTCCGGTTATTATTCCGGTTTCTATCAGGTCTCCTATGTTAAATTTGTCTGGTTCGAGTACGGATAGTTCTGCTTCGTAGGTATTTGTATCTTGGTCGGGAACGGAATTTATGCTCGTAACCCTTGATTTTATCTTTATTCCATCTATTATCAAGAATGCAGGGTCACCTACACCTATTCGGTTTTTATCATCAGAACTCAAGGCTATTTTTACTTTTAATTCCTCTGTTCTAATAACTACTACAGGGTATCCAGGTGGAGCCAACTCGCCTTCTTTGTACATGACCTCAACCACATAACCGTTTATATCGCTGAATATGTCTGAGTCGCTCTGGAGGGTCTTGTTGTATCTGGTTTGTTCTGCTGCACTATAATATACTGACTGAGCTTGGGCAAGGCTTTTTTCAGCTAGGTCTAGCTTTAGTTTCAAGTCATCTACCTGTTGTTTAGAAACCGCTCCCGCATTAAATAAGGTCTCTGTATCTGCATATTGTTTTCTAAGGTAATTGACTTGGTCCAACGCTTTCTGGTAGTCTTGGTATGCAGCTGAGGCTTGAGAACTTGAAGAGCTTACTGCTATATCAGCCTTTTCTGCATTTAGGCTCGCTAAACTTTGACCTATTTCAACCTTGTCGCCTTTTTCTACGGAGATAGTCTGTATTGTTCCTCCTGAAACGAAGGATTTTTTTAATATATCTTCAGGTACAACTGTTCCTTTATATTGAATGACATTGTCCCTCTGTTCAGCTTTTAGAATCATAGTTTTCACGGGCTTTTCTTTTATGATTACTTCCTCTTGTGTATCCTGACAAGAAGTCATCAGCGAAAGTGCTATAATTATAAAGATTATTTTTGTAAGTCTTTTCATGATACCTCCGGATAGGCTCTGATATTAGAATTTATTGTCAGTTGAATTATACTATAATTTCAGACTGTCGACAAACCCCTAATTTCTTTAGGAATACGAGAGAGTTCAATTCTTATGTACGCTTTTAGTACACTGCGACCTGAACTCTCTCTAGTTCCTAGAACTTAGGCGTTTTCGGCAGTCTGTATATAATTGACTTTGTTGGGTGCTCTGGCATTATACTGTAAATCAAGATTTAGGATTCAGGGTTAGGGGGGTTACATAAAGTGTCTTTTGTTTTACGTATATTACCTTTCCTGGTTTTGCTCCAGAGGGTTTTGATACGTTTTTGATTAAGGTGTAATCCACTGGCACGTTTTCTGAATTTTTAGCCTTTGAATACAGTGCGCATACCCCAGCTGCATATACTAAGTCTTCATCTGCCACCTCTTCCATTGTAGCTTCCATTACTACGTGAGCTGATGGGATTTCCTTTGTGTGAAACCATATATGGTTTTTGTGAGATTTTTTAAGGGTAAGCTCGTCGTTCTGTTCGTTGTTTCTTCCGACCTTTATTTTGAAACCACTCGGAGATATGTGTTCCCTAGGCGGTAATTTTTTTTGTTTTTTATTTCTGCTTTTTGAATTAGCTCTTAGTACCCCTACGGATTCTAGTTCTGCCCTTATGCTTTCTATTTCTTCAGAATTCTCAAGCCCTTCTAGCATGTTTAGTACGCTATCTAGGTGTTCTATTGAGTTTTTTGCATTTTCTATTTGTTCCCTTGCAACCACTAGAGTTCGTTTCATTTTTTGGTACTTTTTGTAGTGTTTTTGTGCGTTTTCATTTGGGCTTATGTTTGTCTGTAGTGGTATATCTATATATTCTCCTGTGTAGTAATTTAAGATATTTGCGGAAGACTCTCCGTATTTTATTGCGTGAATATTGGCTGTTATTAGCTCTCCGTAGAGTTTGTGTTTTTCAAGCTTTTCTGCCTTTTTAATATCGGATTTTAGGTTTTTTATCCTCTTTTCTTCCCTTTTTATAGCTTGATTTATTATGTCCTTTAAGCTCCTGGTCTTCTCGCTAAGTATATCTATCTTTCCCTTTGTTAAAAAGTACCTTTCTGCAATATGGCTATAGGTTTCGCTTGCTGTAATGCTCTTTAAATTCTTTAGTTGTGTGAGTTCTACAGAGCTTATATCTGATATTTCTCCATCTTCAAAATAAATATGGGGTTTCATTCCCTTAGATATTTCTTCTGCCATCTCCTTTATTGATGTGACCAGCAAGTCTTTGCACCTACACCTGTCGGCATTTTCTATCACCGTATATCCTTCGATTCCAGCTTTAAACAGTAGGCTCTTTGCTACCTGTGGGCTGAATCCCGCTAAGTTTTTATATAACAGCTGTTCTTTGGAATCTGATTCTATAAGTTCTTCGGCTAGTTCGCTTATAGCCTATTTAAAACCATTTAATGCACATGTTAATCTAATACCATATAATATTGTAGCAGGTAAGCCATATAAGACACCTAGCATTAAAGCTAGAAAAGATTTTTACAATATGTTAAAATCAGCAAAAATAAATGTT
>PDWJ01003111.1_pt1 | contig 16667 bp, 16 predicted proteins | sample 1430881 | NCBI WGS metagenome assembly PDWJ01 (sample SAMN01162460, study PRJNA174530) | Oral metagenome, whole genome shotgun sequencing project. | biome: Marine environment; feature: Marine mammal; material: Swab sample of the gingival sulcus; isolation source: swab sample of gingival sulcus... | reverse complement strand
CTATGAGAAAGAGCCGTATCAGCCAGTCCAAGCAAGACCGCTTGATTGAACACTTCATTGCAGGCACGACCGCGCGGACTGCGGCCAGTTTGGTTGGGGGCCACCGCAACTCTGCCGCCTTCTGTTTTCACCGGCTGCGTGAGGTCATCGCCTACGAGCTACAAGCCGAAAGCGAGGCAATGATCGGCGGTGAGATCGAGGTGGACGAAAGCTATTTCGGCGGCAGGCGCAAAGGTAAACGCGGGCGTGGCGCGGCAGGGAAAATCCCTGTATTTGGGTTACTTACGCTGCCGGACTAAGCATTGGTGTGTCTGGAATGCAACCGCGCGGCCCTGGGTCTCAGTGCTTTTCACTGCAACGAAGCGCCGATGTCGCGAAAGCTTCCATCGCTACAATGCAGGTTGGTTGCTCGGCCAGAAGCGCCGCCAAGCGTGTTCGCGACAGCGCCCGATTGTATAGAACCGCCCCATCCGGCCCAACAGCACAGACCTGAAAACTGCCTTTTGCCAAGTCGATCGCCAGAATGCTGATATTCGTCGTCATGGATGTGCCCTCCAGTTTTGGTTTCTATAGAACCGTCATGGCACAAAAGATGCCGTCACTGGGGCATCCACCGCATCAGTTCAGGTTGCCAGCCAGATGGTTGATGCAGCGCGAACCGAGGCCCCTCGCATCCGCGCCTAGAACGCCCAAGAGTTTGCCGAGGCGTGCGCTGAAGGCGAAGCCGCCCTGCAAGCCCTTTCGCAGCGGCTGGCAAGCCGTGAGGCCGCCCTATCCGCAGATATCGAGGTTATGGGGGCCGAATTTGTGCAGCTTGGTGCCGACCGAGATTCCGCCCACGCTGATCTCGAACACTTTGCAGACCTGCGGCGGTAAATCGGATTTGAGCTACCCCCCTACCGTTTCCAGTGCCTCAGCGACCTGCTGCAGCCGTACAAAGCTCTGAATTGTCGAAGGGCGGCGATTGGGCAGAATCTCTTCAGCGGCCTCTGTTGCGCCGCTGGAACACAGTCTTCGAATGTCCCCGAACAGCTTTTTGATCTGGCAACGAAGTCGTTCGGCCTCATGGTCTGCTGCGCAAGCCACCTGTGAACGTGACGCGGTGCAACCTCACGCGCAACGGTCATCCAGAAGTGGCGCAAGTCTCCGGGCTTCGTCAGGCTCAAGGCATCCATCTGGCCAAGGTGCCCGCGACGTTCACCGACAATGCGGCGAGATGGGAATACCCAATCGCAGTCGTCATACTGGATTTTGCGCAGGCGCTGAAACAACCTGACCGTCTCGTCCGAAATGGCGATCACTCGGTCGTAGGTATGCTTGCTGCGCCGAAACGTGACTGTGCCAGCCTCAAGGTCGACTTGATCCCAAGTCAGCGTGCGAAACGTTTCCTGCCGAAACCCAGTGTACCACGTCAGCATCCACCACAGGCGAATGTGCTCATTGCCGACCTGTTCGATTTCGGCCCAGCGATCAGACCACTGGACAGACATGTCGAGCTTACCTGTCTCGACCCGGCTTTTGATTGTGGTGTTGTCGAGCAGCGACGGGATCGGCAACGCAAGGGCGCATAGACGGTTGATGAACCGCACGACCGCACCAGCAACGACCGACGCTGCTCTGGCCCCATGAGGGCGCGTGAGCTGCAACGTGTTCAGGTATTGGTTGATCTCAAGGATCGGCAGTTCATCGACGTAGGTGTCTGCCCACCGCGTGAAATGCAGGTTGAACGAGTTGCGATAGTCTCGGGCTGTCTTCTCGACCATCGGAGCTTTGCCCGACGCCCGCTCGCTCGTCCGGTGTTCAATGTACTGATCCAGAGCCTCAGCGAATGTCGGGATACCAAGACGCGCCTTGTCAGCCTCGCGCTCGTCGCGTGTGTGGACATTGCCTTCCTGAATATCGAGGAGAGCAGCACCCATCTGTTTCTTCGCCCAGGCGCAGTGCGTGCCTTTGCTGGCCCACTGGCCGAGCCTCACCGCCCGTGTCTTTTGCGACTTCGGATCCCACTTGTTGACCCACCAGGTTTTGACACCGCCCTTGGTGACGCAGAGGCGCAGGCCTTTGACTGTTGGGTCTGTGAACCATGTGGCCTTGTCCGCCGACAACTTACCGAGTGTCGAATCCGTGAACTTGATTTGAGGCATGTGATATTCCTTGTAACGGCAACGATTTTACAAGGTTCACGTTATGTTCTAACCGCGCTCAAACCCAACCACAGATTTGAGAAGCACCTCAAACTATTGAGGAAACTTCTTATTCTTCCGGTGTTTGACTGGTTGTGACGAGTCACTATAGTTGACCACAGCGCCTCTGTAACCCATTGAAAAATATGGGCCGGATATTGGCGGGAATCAGGGCAACTGTCATTCGACTCATCAATTCTGGTCACTCGTAGGTCGAAAGAAAACCGGCCAAGCCGGTTCTCTGATCTTTCGTTGATGGAGGCTAAAGGAACTCGTCTGGTAAATCACGCCTTCGGTAGATGACACTCATGTTCCGTTCGACATCCAGTGGTTCCAAGCCCAGCTGCTTCAGTTGCTTAACGATATAGGGTGGCTTTGTCGCGAACCGATGGCTCAATCGACCCACGGTCTCGTACTCCGCAAGAAACTTGTCGATCTCATCGTGTCGGAACAGTCGGATCGACTTTCTCGTACGCGGATGAAGGGCCATTTCAGCCTTCAGAAACCCGTTTGAAACCAACCATGGAGTCGTCATGCAATTGATCCGCAGGTATTTTCGGAGCTCTTCGCTTCCGAGCCCCGGCAGTGGTGGTCCTTCCAATTCATCAAGCAGCTCTTCTTTCGAGACGCATAGTCCGCTGATGCCAACTTGACCTTCTAGTTTCCCAACAGTTCTCAACCGCTGGTCTACGAGAAGTTTGAGTACGGAGCTTGTGGTCGTTTTGCATGAAGTCTGTACCGAGCCGATGGCCAGCATCCCGTCCGGGACGGCATTCAACGCAATGGCGTTTCCAGTTGCCGCCTCGATCAACTCATCGATCTCCGAAGGCAGATAGCGGGGAGCCATCTCGGGAACGGATGCAAGCGGTTTGAGAAGACCATCTGAAGCCAAGCGCGAGAATGTCGACGAACAAACGCCCAACCGGCGGGCAGCAGGCTTCAGTGTTATTGCGTTCCCAAACTCTTCGAGCCACACATCCCACTCAGCCGTTCTGACCCAAAGGTTGTGGTCGGGTCGCGGAAGGTAAGATAAAGCTTGCCCTTCTCGCGCAGCACCCAAGGCTTTTCTCATTCTTGGAAAGGGAACTCTGGCCTTCTCCGCAGCAGTTGAAATCGAGTGGACCTCCCGTCTCTGCACCACCTTGCCATAAACGACCTCACCGACATCGCACGGATAGTTCTGGACCACAAAGTCGTGCATCACGTCACACACAGGAGCACAGCCCGGGCGGTGCTGGATGCGTTCGAGCCAGCGGGAGAACGGGAAAAAGTCGGCGTAAAAACCTCTTTTGGAAGGTTTGGGTCGGAGCGTCTCCAGCTTTCGCAGAAGACGTGCTGGCCCTGCCGACAGTGCGTTGAAGCCGTGAGCCGTTGCAGCAATCAGCACCCTCTCATCGAAGGCCTTATGGCCTCGCGTGTTGAAACCCAATGCGACAAGCCCGAGTTGTTCACTCGCACGAATGACCGTTGCTAAATCAAGGCCATCGATCCAGCGGAACGACTGCGATACGCCAATCTTTAGTCGGTCAATGATGTATCTCTCGAATTCGCCCGCCACGAATATTTCCTCAGAGTCTCTGGCAGAATTGATAAGCGTAGTGTTATCCCGGATCCGTCCTGCATAGTCGTGCTTGCAGCGCCCTCGCTCGGGTGGAGGCAGGCGCAACAGCGCTCTTTCATGGACAGTGCAAACCCTTAGCCCCTCCATGTACCACCAGACCGGCGCGCCTGCCTTCAGCCCGTTGTCGGCTTCGTTCCTCGCCTCGGCAACGCAATTTGGGCAAACACTTGGAGAGTCAAAGCGCATCAGCTTCGGTGCGATCCATTCATCGCCGATCCACTTTGAGGTTGCTGTCTCACCCGTTCTATAGGTGGATTTGAGGAGCTTTTCGGCATCCACGTCAGTCAATTCGCACAGTGTGGTGATGGCTGCTGTATCGCCCGCCCGAAAAGTCTCCCAAGAGATCCCCATGTCGTGAACAAGATCTTGGACCGTTCCGCAGCCATTCCTTTCAGCAAGCCTGGACGCCCAAGAGGTCGCCGGTTCACCTTCTGAAGGCTCTACACGAAGGGCTAGTCTACTCATGACCTTCCCTCCATCCCGACCGTACTGCATCCAGCACCGTCAAGAAGTTTGCGGGCATCTATACCGCGCCAGTCATCAGCCAAAAACGGGTTGCCAAGATGTGAGCAACCGGATCGTCGTGCGAAAGCGTGGGCAAATGCATCAATATTGAGTTCCACGGCGACCTGCTTCAACGCATCTTCGATGGCAGCCACGATCAACTCGATTACCAGCCCGAGTTCTCGGGCGGCAGCGTGAATTAGGCGCCTTGCGAACTCGCTGCTGTTCAATTCGCCAGCATTCACCTGCAGTCCGGCGATACCGGCGTAGTGTGAAACGATTCCTTTGATCTCTTTTGCGTGCGTGGTTGCATCAATCGAGGGGAATTCTACTGGTGTCAAACGCCGACTCAGTTGCGGGTCCATGTTCACGAGAGATTGCAGCTCCCTGGTGCCAGACAGGATCAAGCCGGTTGGCCAATCGGGTCGTTGCATCAAAGATTTAAGCGTGTTGACAACGGCCTGCGACTCTTTGTTGGCCCTCTCGTTGTAGAGATGCTGCACCTCGTCCAAGTGCAGAAAAAGTACCGTTCTGCGGCTCAGGAGAGTTTGAACCTTTGACCAGATCACCGCGCCGGTTCGGTCGCGATTCAGCGGATAGCCAAGGCTTGTGAGGCAGTCGTACCCTACGGATTTCAATGTTGCTGGCGCTGGCACCAGAAAGCTTACAACATCGGCTTGCTCCACATCCGGCTGCGGCAAATGCAGGTCCGGGTGTTTCGCGAACAATCGTCGAATTGCTGTGGTCTTGCCGGAACCGGAAGCCCCGATCACGACAAGCCCCCTCGCTTCGGACTGAAGGCCACCCTCGATCTCGGCTCGCCGTCGATAGAGCAATAGGTCGAATTCTTCAGCAAGGCGAAGGTATCGTTTGTGCTTGACGAAGCGCGTACGCAGGTCGGCCGTGACGCGCCCGATTTCTCGGGCGCGTTCCATATTGTGGGGCTCAGTCATCTTCGACCTCCCACCCGGCACTGTCGCCGTCCGAAGGTTCTGAGTTCGCGTCGTCAGCGCCGGGCGTATCGGTGAAGGCGATCAACTTTCCGAATGCGTGATCCTGAGCGTCAGGCTGCGCCGCGTCACCTGAGTTCCAAGTTTTGTTTTGGAACAGATTGCCTTCGAGCCTTTCGATAGCTTCAGCGTTGATACCCTCAGCACCGGGCAAGAGTTGGTCCAGGCGGGATTGAACCGTGTGCCGAATGCTTCTTAGCGCCTCTGAACGCAGCTCTTTGCTTAGCTCAGCCTCCGCCGCATACTCCCGAGCGATTTTTGCAAACTCCGCCTTCCACGCTTCAAGGGTGATGCCGTCGAAGTCGGCATCCCGCGCCGGAGCGTCATGCCAGAGACCATCTTTCAGGTAGGCGACACCTCCGATATCGTCGGGATCAATGCGCACCCTGAACTTTCGCTGAGACGAGTGCGCAAAATGCTTCTGCAAATCCTCGGATGTGTAGAAATTGCTGAAAAGCCGCAGTCCGTGCTTGGTCAACTTTCGCTCGACCTCAATGCCCGTCGCGACACGACGTGTCAGTCGATCTGGCGGACTAGGAACGAACCTTTCCCTAGCAAGCTCTTTCCAACGAGCTGCAGGCGTCTGCCCCTGAAGGCCTGAGTGTGGGGCATGATGATAGTAGTCGACGATCCATCTGATGATGATCCGCAGCAGGTCTTCATCGTCCAGCACCGCTCGGGCATCAGCGTCATAGTCGCCGCGCTCCGTGACATCAGAGAACGTCCTACCCGGTAGCAGAGACGCAAGTGTGGTCGCGAACGTGCCGAATGTTCTTTCAACAGTTGCTCTGAGCTCAGGCACGCCGACCGGACCAAAGTGCAGATGTCCGCCCAGATCATTGACCGCCGTCTGAAACTCGGTTGAGAGAAAGGCAGACCCAGTGTCGCACGACACCGTACAAAGACCCCCGTAGTGATCCCACGCTGCCTGCGCGCCGACTACACGCGCGAACTCGCTTTTGTCTGAGACCGCCATGGCCAGTGTGCGGATCGCGTCGAAGGCGGAAGGATTTTCGACGACCCGAATGCCAACAATCACCCTCGTCGCTACATCGACGGCCACACAAATCCATCGACGGGTTTTAGGCAGAGCCGCGATGGCACCAGCGGGCAAGAGATCGATTATCCCCAAGCGGGCCAGAAAGGTTCTGACGTCGACCTTCCACTCATCCAGCTCGATCCTCTGCATTGGATAGAGTTTGGCCAACCCGCCAGAAGATGACGATGCCAACGCACGAGCACGTTCCTGCCCCAACCGCCCAGCATTCACGAAGAATGGGTCGAGTCCTCTGATGTGACGCAAAACGGTGGAGTAGCTGAAGGCTTTAAGTGCAGGCTTTGCTTCTCGCCGGCGTACCGCGTTTTCTTCCCGAACGTCATCCTGGTGTCGCTTGAACACCTCTCTCTTGGTTGGGCGCTCCGCTGTTGCATACCTTAGGACAGATCGCCTCAGGAATTCTTGGGACTCATAGTCATAATGCACGGGCCTCCGCCCGAAGCCCCTCCTGGGCAAAAAGGGTGTCATGGATCGCCCAGAATTGCGATACCTGCGATGAAGCCGCAGCAGCGTCGAATTGGAGGGGAGCATGTGAACCTCTACCTTCGCACCTCCACGAGGTTTTACTTTGAGGTTTTTTCTTTCGATGTCGCGCTGATTGACGAGCGCCGTAAGCGTCAGACGATTTGCGGCGAAACTTTCGTGGCTGAGAGACAAACCGCTGTATTCGTGCAATTCATCGATGGCGCCGAAAACCATTCTGAGCCACGCAAGCTTCTCCTGTTCCTCGACAGTGAGCGCTGACACCATGGTCTCGGGCACTTTGGCAGCCTCAATAGGAGCAGCGCTCTCCGCAAACCATCCCTTTTCGTGCCGCCAGCCTGAGCGTTTTCGGAGCTTTTCAATCTGGTCGTAGCTGAAGTCCTCGCTGACGTCCGTTCTGTCAAGGCGCTGAAAACGAACGGTATCGTCGGCTTGACCGATTGGCTGATAAAAGGTTCCGTCGATAGTGATCCGATCAAAGCGCGAGAATTCAAACCGAGGAGTGTTCATTGGACCACCTCCCGGCGAACCATCGTCTTCGGTCCAATCAGTCTCTCCCTGTTCCACTGCAGCGAGCCATAATACATTGCGCGTATGACGGCGGGATATCCTCCCGGCAGAAATGGATCTGATAGCTGGGGCCATAGTCGATCCGGCCCCAACTGAGCAGTTACCTTCCTTCATGCGAAACTCAGATACTTGGGAGCCACGGCGTTCGTAAGCCAGACACCATTGTCGGCGCGCCAGAAAGGTATGCCATCAGCGCTCATACGACCGGTTGCAACGATCAAAACGATTGGTCGACCATGTCGCGTTCCGACTTTGACGGCGGTTTCAATATCTGGTGACAGGTGCACGTGTCGACGTCGGCCAGGATGCAGGCCATCGTTCCAAATAGAGTCGAGGTTGGCGCTCGCTGTCCCATGGTAGAGCACAGCGGGAGGAGCCATCTCTGGCAGTTCCAGATCGACCTCGACGGAATGCCCTTGTGCGGCGCGAATTCGGCGCCCGTCCTTTGACAAGGTGAAACGACCTTTGTCGTCCTCGGCAACGACGCGGCTAAGAGATTCACGCTTAAGAGGATGCCCGGCCCGTTTCATGCCACGCAGAAGCTCTTCCACCTGCAACCAACCACCACGACCTAGACGCAGCCCGACAATTTCCGGCTGATGCCGCAGAACGCGAGACAGGAACTTGCTTTCTTTGCTCATGTGGTCCTCTCGCCCTCGCGGCTCGGCTTGGGTTTTCCCCGCTCTTTTATCAACCTGTCGATCTCAGAGCGAAGTTTATCTACGCGTTCTGCATAGCCCTTAGACCAAACTGACAGGCCACCATAGACGCATCCTGCAAGCAACAAGACGTAGACCTGCAACGCGGACGCTGAAAACGCCTTGTCGCCGAGGCCTATCGTATCAAGGATTGCAAACCAAGGAATAAGACCCGGCAACGCACAAAGAAGGCTGATGCCAAAGGTGTCCACCAAACGAGCAGGCACGGAGGTCTTTGTCGTCAGTTCGCGATCTTCATGAACCATTCCAGTCGCATGGTTGGCGAAAGCGATTGGTTTCCCCGTGCTTTGGCGAAGGACGACCGTGGCCTCATGACCTGGCTGGGCTGCTTCGAACAGATCGCCCTGATACCGATGCTCTCGACCCGCTTGATCCCGCAACCAAAGCTCAGGGGACTTGTTGACTTTGCCATATCCGGTCGAACGATCCACCCGCACCGAATACAAGCGTTCATCGCAGGCCGTCACGATGCCCCGGACCGCCGTTAGCTGATCGCGCTCGATGTTCATGTCGCACAGAGCCCGGTATTCGCCACGAGCATCTTTTCCTCGCGACACTCGACGAGGTGGGCGACCTCCCGCGCGAAGCGCATGCTATTCATGTGCCACTCATGGCTTGAGGAAATGGAGCTATCGGCAACTCCCGACGAGGCCACAGCATCGCAAAGCTTGGGTTCGAAGGGCAATTCTGACGCCAGCACCGGCAGGGGCGCGAAAGCGTCGCGGACCGCCCCTGACTGTTCTGAGCCCGCTACGACGCCTCTCAGGAGATGATAACCATCCAAAAACTCGTCTGGTAACGCTGCGCCAACAGCACGTGCATCGGTGGCGTTGCCCGCCGGAACAAGTAAGAACGAGGACTGGCTGGTCGCCTCGAAAACCGATGCGGTCGGATGGGCCGGTGTGTCAATGATGGCGTAATCCCAAGCTTCACGCCACAACTGCTCCATAACCGTCTCAAGATGTGCAGCCGATGAGACCCGGATATATTGAACGCCGCCTTTCGAGGTCATGTCCCGAGCGAAGTTCTTGACCCATTTCGAAAGAGGACTTTCTTGCGGTGGAGTGCCGCGACCTTTGCGTTCGGACAGAACTTGCTCCTGCAGCGGAACTGCATACCCGGCGTCAATCAGAGCCACGTGATGGCCGAGCCCGGCCAATCCATGAGCAAGGGTGGCTGCACAGGTCGTGCGGCCTATGCCTCCTTTGAAGCCTAGAAGCGTGATCGTATGCAGTGTTGCTCCCATCTGTCATCAGCTCCGCTGACGGTCGCATTCGTTGCCATGTGCGATGACGTTTTCGTCGAACTGGCCCCGCGGTTTCCGCCTGAATGTCCGTGTTTGCGCTATGACTATAGTAAATTGTTACTATAGTCATTAGAGATATTTTCTCCGTTCCCCGACAGAGTTGGGATGGAACGGAAAAACCAAGCCTTGATGGCGGCTTACGCGCGGGTTCTCCGCGAGAAACGTAAGGCCGCAAACCTTTCGCAGGAGGAACTCGCGTTCCGAACGGATCTGTCCATGAGCTACATCTCGTTCTTGGAGACCTGTCGGCGCCAACCAACCCTGACAGTGATGGATGCGATTTGTCGCGTGCTTGACGTGTCGCTTACGGAGTTTGTCGGAGAAGTTGAACGCGCGGCGGCGGCGGGAGCTTCTAGGGGGGACGGATAGCCGGACGTGTTTTCTTGAGGACGCTTGACTAAGCCAATACTCAAAAAAGTTTGGAGGGCTAGACTGAGGCAGCACGAGTCAACTCATGCACCTAGGGTCGAGAGCGGACATTCGTTACGGCAGGGCCACGAGCATTTTCAGGTAACCCAAGCGGCCCTTCATTGTGCCTCTAGAAACTTCAAGATCTTCGTCCTACGTTCAGCAAGAAACGACGCGTAACCGCTCAGAAGCACGACAGCGTTCGGGTCATTTTCAGAACTCGCTCGCCTCTCTTCGACTACTTTGTGTGCCTTCTCTACGGACGGTGCCCTTGTGTCCGAAGACACTAGGCGATGCGCTAGTTCAATGTCCATTTTCTGAGCTTCCTCGGTTGGCAGCGAGGAGCGGCATTCAAAGTAACATAAGCGCAGCGCAAGTTCTTTGAGGCGGTCGTCTTCAAAGCCCTGTGCAGTTCTAGGTCTTTCGCCCCAAGGTGCGGCGTGGAATCGATTACAAAGCGTGGCGTCGTTCCAGCTCGAAAACTTCGTGTACAGCATCTCTTCGACATGAGTTGGCTCAGGATATTCCGAGCGTGCCTCACAGAAAATATCTGTTAGCCTAGCCTTGAGGCTCTCATCTTCCACGATCTGAGTGGCACGATCTTCCAGATCTTCGCACGAAAGACCTCCAAATAGTTCTTCGGGGGCTTCCCAAAGAGGCATCATCGTAGGACCAGCGTTCGTCCTCACTCTTCGTATGGGACACGGCAGGCTTTTTAGCTTGGCGGCCAATTGCTCATCTGACATTGATGCGAGGTCGCCCGGCAACTCGGTAAGACTGCAACATAGCATGTTATTCGGCCGATCGGGTTCAATTGCGACGAAAACTACAGGGATGTGGTAAGCCTTGTTCGCAAAAGACTCGGTAAGCAAGAAGGGCTCGTCCGACGCAACGAAATCAGCAACCGAAGCTTTGTTTGAGAAACGCACAAACCTTCGCCAAAGTTCGGGGTTCAAATCCTTCACAAGTCGACAGAGTTCAAGTGTCGCTTGGGTGTCGGACAGAGCATCGTGTGCATTGAGTATCGATATGCCGTTGGCAGCAGAAAGGTCGTGCAGACGGAAGCTCGGGTCACCTGAGTCCTTGAGTGGCACGCGTAGCGCGTTGTCACCCGATGCCGAGCAGGCCAAAGCGAGCGACATGACGTCATTCCGAGCGTTCCCATGAAGGCTCGTAAGGTAGGGAGAGTGCAATGTTCGATACAACGCATGGCGAAGAAACTCTTCGTCAAATCTTATGGAATTGTATCCTAGAAAAATGGCTGGAGACCAAGACACCAGCCGCGCATTCAAATCCCGGATCATTTGATAATGGGTGGAAAGGTTCTGGTCTGTCAGCGCTTCAATTGACAAACCATTGGCAAGCATCGCCTGAACGTCCGGAACAACGTTCGGATCGATTCTTGATCGCAATTCGAACCGATCGGTTTCGTTGAGTTCATTGTCGGTCTTGATGGCGGCAAACTGAACAATCTGGTCGAAGGCAGCGTTCAAACCAGTAGTTTCAGTATCAAAAAAGATGAACGACAAGTGGCCACCAAAATCACATGAGGCTGGCCAGCCGGTATTTCATTGCAGACACGCTGACCCGAAATTTCTTGGCGAGCTTCTCGACCTTGGCCTCATCATCCAAATCCAAGCCTTCTTTGCCACAAGCATCCAGCAGTAGTTGGTGAGGCATTAGAAGTTCCGAAGCGAATGTATTCGCTTCGACCTCCAACGGGTCTGTGCCTTGCGAAGATACTTGATCGCGCCGCAATGCCCGCAATCCCTTGGAAAGGTGAACTTCGCCATGCAGTCTTTCCTCATGCAATACGTGATGAGCCAGCTCATGCGCCGCCGAAAACCTTTGTCGATTGGGATGGTGCAAAGCGTTTACCCCGATCATCGAAACACCGTCTTGGCTATAGGCCATACCCGATAAGTCCTCATCAAGAGGCGCGTAATCAAGCACTATGTTCCGGTTCTTGATAATGCGCTCTACGGGAACTGGCGCTCGTTGAATATTGTGCTCTTCAAGGATTCTGCGCGCCGCCGTGATTGCTCGTTCTTTGTCCGCACTCATCGTCTGGTACTCTGCTTCGCGCCCTGTTTCAAAGCGTTGCGGATGAGTTGCTCTACACCTGCCTTGCTGGCTTCAGACAGTTTCTCGCTAGTACGCATTTGCGGTTCTTCCTCCCTATCCTGACCAATACTCAGAGGAGGTAGCAAGTCAGATAACGAAGAAACTTCGAGTGCGTTGGCTATCGAATAAAGGTGATGGAGGCCAACATTCTGTTGACCGCGCTCTATGTTCGCAATCGACGCACGCGAGAGCCCCGTTTTCTGAGCGAGCTCCAATTGGGTCATGTTGCCTTGCTGCTTCCTTCGGGTCGCCACTGCACGACCAAACGCCCTGTGTATCAGTTCCCTTGACATGCGCTCCGTTACCATTTTTGTCATTGCCGTGTCAATATCTCAAACATAAGTGTTTGTATTTTAAACATATTTATCTACCCACGTGCTTGCATTGACAACACACTGTTAACCATCCATCCTAAGTATGACCAACAAGAATCGGGCACTGGAAACGAAAGGGGCAGCTCATGGCAAACCAGGGAAAAGGTGGCGGCGGATACCGCAGCGCGAAGTCGGGTCGCTACGTCACGAAGGCATACGGGAAATCGCATCCACGGACGACTGTCCTAGAGGCGCCCGGAAAGAGTGGGTCCACGGGCGGGAGCTACCGAAGCGCTGTAAGTGGTCGTTTTGTGACGGCGAAGTACGGGAAGGCCAACCCGAAAACTACTGTGCGCGAAAGATAGCAATTTCGCCTTCGAAACCTCCTCGCGGAGTAGATGGGCAGAAGCGTATGCAGGAGAAAACATGGGAACTAGGGAAATGAGCAGATGCTAGAATTTAGACGCAATGGGTGCAAAATTTCGAGCCAACAGTTCTTTGACGGCATCGAGAAGGATATTCTTGCCAAGGCCGAAGGCGAGGTGGAGCGCCGCCTGCAATCTCTTCGTGATCCCGAAACAGGGCGACCGGTTAAGGTCACTAAGCAGGTTCGAAATGGCAAGGCGACTTGGAATGTCGAAGGTTCGCCGAAAGCCATCGCAGCAGCAAAGAAAATCATGGGCGCAAGCTGAGGCCAAGCCCTGCGATCGGGCGGTCTTGGTGTGTGCTTCCAGAAGAGAAGTTGAGGTCAAATGAGCATTTCCGACGATTTCAAATCGTTTCTGGAAAACATCCAGGTCGATAACGCCGAAACTATTTCGCTACGGTACGGCGAGGTTACAGCTGCCCTTAACAAGCAGTTCCGAGATACCGAATCCAAGATAACAAACAGCCTCCAAGTTGGGTCCTACGGACGGTGGACCGCCATCAAGGGTGTGTCTGACTTGGACATGATTTACATCATGCCCGCCGGAAAATGGGACGACTATAAGAGCAGTGGTCAGACCAAGCTGCTCCAAGACACCAAAGAAGCTATCAAACGTCGCTATCCGTCTACGACGGTACGTGTGGACCGTTTGGTTGTTCGCGTCCTTTACAAGGACTTCCACATAGAAGTGATGCCAGCGTTCAAGCAGGATGATGGTAGTTACAAATACCCAGATACTGCGAATGGCGGATCGTGGAAGTTCACTAAGCCGCAGGCAGAAATTGATGAAATGCGCGAGGCCAACAAGCGCAAGAACCGCAATCTTCGTCGACTTTGTAAAATGGCGAGGGCGTGGAAAAACAAACACGGTGTCGCCATGGGCGGGCTGTTGATCGATACCTTGGCGTACAATTTCCTAGAATCGACAGACGAATACGACGATCGAAGCTATTACTATTATGACTGGATGTGCCGGGATTTTTTCAAGTTTCTGGCCGATCAACCGAAGCAATCCGAATACGCCGCATTGGGTAGTCGGCAACGAGTGCGGGTCAAGAAGCGCTTCGAGACGAAGGCCAAGAAGGCCTATGACTTGTGCGTCAAGGCAATCGAGGCCAGCGGTCAAAAGAATGAGCGCCAAAAGTGGCGTGACGTGTTCGGCAATGCCTATCCAGCACCTGTGACGAAGAGCGCAGCGGGAGAGTCCGCAGCGTATTCCCATGTCTTTAGAGACACTGAACAGTTTGTTGAAGACAGGTTCCGTGTCGATATTCGCCATCATCTTCGCATCAACTGCGAAGTTACGCAGGATGGGTTCCGCCCTACGATGCTCCGTGAGCTACTAGAAGGGTACGGTATCCTCCGACCGCAGAAAGAACTTCGGTTTTTTCTTTCCGACACATCGGACCTGCCAGATGATATTGAGCTGTACTGGAAAGTCCTGAACCGAGGTGACGAAGCCGAGCGCCGCGATATGATCCGGGGTCAGATCGTACGCGACGACGGACGCGGCGAGCGTCGAGAAACGACAAATTTCCGCGGCGATCACCTCGTCGAGTGCTACGCCGTCAGCCGTGGCGTTGTCATAGCAAGGGACATGATTCGTGTACCGATCCGTGTGCGAGACGCCGAGGACGAAGACTATGCAGCCTGACTACGATATCGCATTTGAAGACCAAGTCAGGGAATGCTTCGGACGTGTGGTCTATACCCACAAGACCCATGAACGTATGGCCGATCGTTGCGCGGCTACTTTGCGCAGATATAAGATTGCCCAGATTGCGCTCTCAGCGCTTACCAGTGCCGGCGCAGTCGGGGTCATAGCAAGTGACCAGAAATGGGTAGAGATCGCGACCGTCGTGGTCTCTTTCTTGACGCTGTTCGTGGCCGCGTACCTAAAAAACTTCGACCCAGGCGCCATCGCCCAAAAGCACCGCGACGCAGCTGCAAAGCTCTGGAATATCCGCGAGTGTTATCTGTCGCTTCTGACGGACCTCGTAAGGCTTGAGCACGAAGCCGCAATCGAGCGTCGTGACGAACTGCAGGCGGCTCTCGCAGCCCTTTATGCAAGCGCACCGCAGACTGACGGTAAGGCATACCGGGAAGCGCAACACCGACTGAAAAAGCTAGAAGATATGACCTTTTCCGACGATGAAATCGACTGTTTTCTTCCTTTCTCCCTAAAACGGTCAGGCGGACGTCCCAAACCAATTGAAATTAGTCCGGACGAAGGCAAAAGCTAAATCATGACGAAGAACATCTGCATATTCTCGGACGGAACCGGCCAGATGGGTGGCGCCAGGCCAGACCAACGGCTATCGAATGTTTACAAGATGTATCGAGCCATGCGTCCCGGCCCAGATTCACCAATTAGCCCGAAGGACCAAGTGGCCTTTTACGACCCGGGCCTGGGAACGGGAGAACACGGTGGGCTTTTCGGTCGGCTCAAGCCGATCCTTGAAAGCGCCGTCGGAACAGGCATCGATCACAACATCATTGATTGCTACGAGCAGATCATCGCCCATTACGAGCCCGGCGACCGCGTAATACTGTTCGGGTTCTCTCGCGGAGCCTATACGGTCAGAGCACTCGCCAACGTCATGAACCTTTGCGGTGTCCCGACGCAGATGCCCGATGGTTCTCCGGTGCCACGACATGGTCCCGGCCTACGCAAGATCGCCAAGGACGCTGTAAAATTCGTGTATAATCACGGTGCTGGAAAACCGCGCGGACAAGATCCTTACTTCAATAACCGTGAAGAGCTCGGCAAACGATTTCGCAAAAAGTATTCGAGCTTTCCCATTGAAGGCGAAGACAATCAGGGAAACGTTCAGCCAACATTCATCGGGGTCTTCGACACGGTGGCATCATTGCGAACGGCTGTTGTCCGCACATTGGTCTGGGGCGTCACGTTCGGGGTCGGGTCGGCTTTTGCCGCCGGCGTTGCATTCGGGTGGTCTTGGCTTTTGGTTGTCCCACTCGGCGCACTACTACTCGCGCTTCTTTGGCAGCTCGGTTCCCTGTTGCTCGACAACTTCAAATATTTCTCCGACGATCCCGACCGCACCCTGAAGCTCTGGCGCCCAACGGATTGGCCGCAGCTCCTCAAGACGGGTCACTTCGCGGCGTGGAACAAGCGCAACTACGACAAGTGGCTGGATCCCGATGTCCAACACGCCCGTCACGCCATGGCAATCGACGAGGACCGTGCGGACTTTCCGAGGGTCGGATGGGCATCGAAGGCGGCCGCGATCGAAACCAAAGATCGAGAGCCGAAGTGGCTGAAGCAGGTCTGGTTCCCGGGCTGTCATAGCGACATCGGCGGAAGCTATCCCGAGGCAGAGTCCCGCCTGAGCGATATCGCCCTCGATTGGATGGTCGACGAATTGAAAGACTGCGTGCCGTCGATACAGATCAACGAGAACGTCTTGAACCGCGCCCCTGACCCTCTGGGTTTGCAGCACCGCGAAGACGCGATGGTAGCATTTGGACCATTCCGCATCGCTTGGGCAAAGGGAATTCGAAAAGTTGGCGATGATTTCCCTCTCCATCCCTCGGTTAAGAAACGTATGCAAGCAACGGCGGTCGCACAATGCGGAGAGGTCAAACCATATCGACCAAAACAATTGAGCAATCGAAAAGATTTAAGTTGCTACTATGACCAGTGACTGACTAAGACTGAGTCGTCTCGCAACCACCTATAGCCTACCTCAACTTCTTGCACGCGGTGAATGTAGGCAACGTGGACTGCACATGCAGCAATCAGACATCAAGTTGAATGACGGCTCAGGGCCGTCCTTCTCGAACCATACGATACAGGTATTCGCGATGCGCGCAAATGAGTAACCGTCCGGTCTCCCCGCTCTGCCGGAGTGCGCTATGACCAGATACTGTCCAGTTAGAGATAATGGACAGTAACGAGGTAAGGCATGGGCAAGAAG
>PDWJ01005291.1_pt1 | contig 16672 bp, 21 predicted proteins | sample 1430881 | NCBI WGS metagenome assembly PDWJ01 (sample SAMN01162460, study PRJNA174530) | Oral metagenome, whole genome shotgun sequencing project. | biome: Marine environment; feature: Marine mammal; material: Swab sample of the gingival sulcus; isolation source: swab sample of gingival sulcus... | reverse complement strand
GCCTGCAAAATGTTCCATCTGTCAGTTCCTCTCTGAATGTTACCAGTCCAATGTACCGGACGTTGAGCAGAGACAGACCGAGATTACTCCATGTGGAAACGCCAGCAGATACGGGGCGAAACGGAGGGCCGGAAGCCCCGCCCGGTCTGCATGGCGGTCACGACGATCACTTCTGACGGCGACACGCTATTGTTCATTGTTCCCATCACCACGCAGCCGCCTCTGGACGGGCGGATCGCGGTTGAAGTGCCGGTGATCGAAGCCAGACGCGTTGGCCTCGACACCGAAAAGCCCTGCTGGGTGATGCTGGACGAATTCAACAGCGATGTGTTCGAGCGTTCCTATGTCTTTGAGGACCGCACCCCGCTCGGCGCGTTCAGCCCAAGGTTCACGGCGCGTCTGCAAGGCATCTTGCTGGCCGCTGCCAAGGGCGGCAAGGCCCGCGCCGTGAACCGGCAGGACTGACGTTGTAGGGGCCTGTAAGTCAGGACGAGGCGTTGTCGTCTCCGGGTTTAAGAGGCGGTTTGGTTGCCGGGAACGCACCTTCATCCTCCCCTTCCGCTTCGGGGTCGTTTGCCAGCTCATCCAGAAAGCCCGTATCCTCCATTTTACCCAAGGCGTCCTGTATCTGATCGAGGATGCTTTTTCCGTTGTTCATGATGATTTCCTTTCTATTTGCTCAGAGTTTAGGGTCGTATGAGAGCGGTGCGGCGGTGGGTTTGTGCTGCACAGGTTCCTCCCGGCGTGCAGATCGCCGGGTTAGCGAGCCTGCAACAGCCGCCGCAGTTCGTCCTGTTGCCGCTCCAAGGCGGTCAAGCGTTTCTCCAAGTCGGTCGCGAAGCGATTGAATGCGCGATGCAAAGTCTCGAACTCGCTCGGCAAGGCGCTGGCGCTCTTCAAACCAGCCTCGAATGTCATGTTCAGTTCTTCGACAGCCCGCAGTAATGCGGTCTCGAAGGGCGTCAGTTGCGGATGTGCCATGGTTTACCTCGTGGTTGCGGTCTCGACGCAGACTTCGCCGCCGTTCAGATTGGGGATCGGACAATCGGCTAGCGTGACGCCGCGCGGCAGGCTCAGCACCCGGCCCAGACCGCCAGGGCCACGGCTCAACCTCGCCCCTTCGAGGCCGAGCATTGCCAGCCCCGGTTCGGGCGTCGTGTTCTGCAGCCTGGGAAACGTCAGCTGCACCGCCATCAAGAGCACCCAGAAGGTCAGCAAGACCCCGGCTATCTCGCTGAGCTTTTCGAGGTCGCGCATATCTTGCATGATTTTTTGCTGCACGTCGTTCAACGCTTGCGACAAATGCTGCTCGAAGTCGTTCAACCTCTCTTGGGTCTGCACTTCGGTCGCATGGCTTTGTGTCTCGACCTTCGCTTGCAGGCTTTGCAGCAAAGTATTCATCTGCGGTCCAGTCTTCATGGAATATCCTGTCTTCAAGGCGGAAAGTGCTCTGGCTGTCCGAGGTGCCCGCGACGCGCATGGTGATGCGGGTGTCGCGCTTGCGGCGCTTGCCGCTCAGGGCCTCTTCGGCATCGGCCTTGCGGCGTTTCTCAAGCTGTTTTTCAGAGAGCGGTTTGAATTCGAGGCCGTCCAGTTCAGCAAGTGCGGCGCGAACATCGGCATGGTTGCAAATATCACCAGCTTCGATCTGCTGGATGATCAGCGTCTGGATCGTTTCCTTGATCTGCTTCCGGTCGCCAAAATCGAACACCGGCTTGATCATGCGCTTTCGCGCAGGTTCCTCCGGGCTGATCCAGCCCGCGCGGGCATTCCAGTAGTCGCGGAATGTGTTGAAATAGGTCTCCGATCCCGGAGGTGCGGGGTTGAAGGAGCGGTTGCCGTAGAGTTCGACACGCGGAATCAGGAAATGCAATTCCACATTGCCCATATGGACATGGCGCACCCAGAGGATATTCGTCTGATCCCTCTTGAGCCCCGCAAAGGCGGCTTTCTCGAAATCGGCCATCACAGCCGCCTGTTGTGCCTCCGAGGGAGCATCATCACCATGGAAGGCGACCACGCCGCTGGTGTAGCGCCATTTTCGGGTGTTGCTGTCGATCAGCGCGCTGGTGAGGTCAGGATCGCCAGCCAGAACCACAGGCAACACGTCCCGCCGAACAGTCTGGCCGGCGATGCGTTTGCGGTCTGCAGTGTAAGCGGCGACCTCCTCGGCCAACAGGTAGTCCACCGCCGCGCGCCCCGAGCCATCGCCGTGTTTGAAGAAGCGCACCATCATCTTGAGTGCTCCGCAACGATTTCGGCAAGCTGACGGTCCAGTGTCATCAACAGCGTGCGCACCGCGATCAGGTCGATGCAGCGTCCGGCCTTACGGTCAACATTGAGGGCGCGAGAGATCTGGTTCAAGTTGTTGCCCGCACGTCCAACCGCCGCCAGCAGCATGGAATCAACCACCGGAGGTAGCGCCCGCCGCTGCATCGGCTCACCGGACAGAACATGGCGAGCATAATCCGACAGAGATCGCTCCTGAGCGCGGGCCTTGCGAAGCCACTCAGCACGCTCTTCCTCCGAACAGCGCACCCGCAAAACCAGCTCCCGCACCACGCGCGATTTCGGCTTTCTCTTACTCATACCAACCACCTTTGATGTAGGGTTTGGGGTGAAGGGGAAAGGGTTTGCCCATTCCCTTCCAAGGTGCAGGTGGCGTAGCTACATGCGTAACCTTGCTCGTGCCAATCTGCACTCTATGCCTACCCATCGTCACCGCTTCCTTTCACTCCTTGCAAGCGCGCTTTGCGCGATCTTCGAGGCAATGGTTTCTGGGAGTGGTTGCGCTCTAGGCGGCGAGCCGTTTAGTTCTTCGTTTGATTTCGATTTTGTATGGATTTGGTTTGAGTCTGGTATCTGTCTTGTTACGTGCTTGATAGCCCCTTGCAGGGGACTACCAAGGGGCTTGGGCACGGTTCCATCTGCCAGGCGCTCTGCGTTGCATTCGCCTTCGATGATTCCGAGATATAGGTCTTCGAAGCATCGCTGAACGGCGGTTCCGTTCAGGCGGATTTCCTCCACGAGTTGGGCCTCCAAATTTGGGTAAAGCGGGGTGGCTGCGACGAGGAAAGAGCGAAGTTCCTCTGTGACAACCGGACCATGTTCGCTCTCTGGACTGTATGCTTTGACGTTGAGCAGCGTTGCTACGACGAACTCGGCAATAGCCTTGCCAACGAAATCTGTCCGAGGCACCCCACGGTCAAGAAAGTCCTTGGCTGCTCGCTTGACGGTGTTCTTGCTTAGTTTGATGTTCGAGGAGTAGAACCACTCGACATGACGGATGAATTCGTCGGTCTGATCATAGGATATCAACCCAACTTCTTGCAGTCGCTCGATGAGCGGCATTGCCTCGTCGAGGGGCACGTCAGCCTCGTGGGCAAGCAGCCACACCGGATAGTGAAAGATCCCGATGTAATTGGCGCGGCTGCTCAGTAACGTTATGAAATAGGCATTGCGCTGGCAGCAAGTCTCCAACTTTCGGAACCGGCGGCATTCGAGCAAACTCGTATTGATCATGACGAATTTTTTCTTGGACATTAGGCATACCCTTAGCTGGTGCGGAACGCTCTTTGCGCTCGCGTCTCGGCTTCTAAGCCGGTCATTTTCGGTTGAACCGCAGGAGAGGTTTGCCTATTCTCAGATTGCTGATATCTAAGCGGCAAGGCCCTGCGAGAGTGGGGCTTTGTTGCGTCAGGCAGAGGCTTCCGTCTGGACAGTGTTCCGTTCGATCCACCGATTGAGCGCTTCGCCGCTATATTTTACGCGCCTGCCCATCTTGATGTACTCGGGACCGAAACGACGGTGCCGCCATTGCGCACGAAGAGTGCGTGTGGCGACAATTTCCAGCTCTTGATCGTCATCATCATACAACCGGCCTGGGTCAAAGTACGTGATCGGCATTGAGGCATCTCCTTTCTTGTCGATGCCTCATCTATGCAAACCATTCGAAACCAGTCTATTGCCAACCGGGTGGCGGAAACTTGGAAAGTTTCTTTGAGAATTCTTCCTGCGTCACGAAATCGAGAAAGGTTGGATCTTCTATCACGATCTGGTGTGTCGTCTTGTGCCTGAGGAAGGCGCTTGTCATCTCATCGAAGAAGGTCTCTCCCTGACAGAGGGGAATTAGCGGTTCATTCGCTACCATCCGAACGTGATTAAAGGTGTAAAGGCCCACGTAGTGTAGCACATCCTTAAACTGCGCCCATCTCCGTTGGATAGTCCGCTCACTAAGGTGTCGTGTGGCCTTTGGCAGAGCCATTCGTTCTTCATGTGATTTGCCGTTTTGGGCGCCAACAAATGTCTGTTGAACAATTTCGATTGCATGTCCCATGGTCCGGCCTTTCATCACCTCATAGACGACCTGTCCGATAGGAAGAACTTCGTTCATGATGATCGAATGAGGATCGTTCTTCGGGTCTTGGAGCATGATGCGGTGCTTTTCGCATTTTCTGACGAATGAGAGCATCGACGAAGCCGATTTCCCGTCGATCTTCTCGATTTGCTCTTCGATCCACGCGCTGAGATGAAATGAAGTCAGTCCAAAATACGCGTCGTAGACTGGGATTTTCGCGCGAGCGCGCGAGATAAGCAGCGCCTCTACTGCACACATACGAGCAATACCCGCATCGAGGAAGAACAGTTCTTCTGTCGGCATGGGAATTGTGTCCATTCTCATGTCACACTCCCGGCGCTAGCGATGAACCTGTTCCATTCCACGATCAAGGCACGTCGCTTTTCCAACAGGTCTGACCGCGCGTAGGCGCGCTCGACATCTGAGCCCACCTTGTGGGCCAAGCTCATCTCGGCCACCTCGCGGGACACATCGGGCCGCTCTGCCGCCCAATCGCGGAAGGTTGAGCGGAACCCGTGCACGGTAATTCCCTCGATCTTCATGCGCCGCAAAAGCATCAGCATGGCCATGTTTGACAACGGCTTGTGACGTTTCTGCCCCTCAAAAACCACTTCGGAGTGAAGCGCCTTTAATGGCTCCAAAATGGCGACCATTTGGGATGTAAGCGGAACACGATGTTCTTCTCCGGCCTTCATGCGCTCATGTGGGATTGTCCAGAGCATCGCATCGAAATCGAACTCCTCCCAACGGGCCTGCAAGACCTCACTGGTCCGGCTTGCGGTCAAGCATGTGAACATCAGTGCCTTTGCCGCCGTGGCGTCCCGCGTGGCGAGGTCGGCGTAGAAGGCGGGCACGTCTTTCCAGTGCATCGCCTTGTGGTGCTGCACCTTCTGTTTGACGCGGGGCAAAACCTTGGCATCGCGGATCGTGTTGACAGGGTTTTCGCCGGTATAAAAGCCCTTCGACTTTGCCACATCCAGCACGGCTTTGATCCGCTGCGCAACGCGCTTGGCGGTTTCATGCTTTTCGGTCCAGATCGGAAGCAAGACCTGCAACACCTCGGGCTGACCGACCTCTGACACCGGCAAGCGTCCGATCTTGGGAAAGGCGTATTCCGCGAGCGTGTTGATCCATTGCTGCCCGTGCTTGGGGTTCTTCCATGTGGGAAGGCGTTCAATGTGAACCTGTCGGGCGATCTCTTCGAAACAAGGCACCTCTTGGCGCACGTTGTATCGCGGGTTGAGACCCTGCTTCGCCATGCGCCGATATTCAAGGGCGCGGTCACGGGCTTGGTTTAGCGTGACGATGTCTGCGCCACCCAAACCAAAATCGGTGCGCAGCGGTTTGCCTTCCCGATTTCGCTGCCCCTTAACCGTGACACGCACAATCCAGCGCCGTGCGCCGCTCGGGTCCACTACGAGATAGAGGCCGTTCCCGTCGCCATGCCGACCGGAGCCAAGTGTTCGAACTAGGTTTTTGGTTAGTTTGCCACTATGCAGAGCCATAATTATACCACATTTCATACCACCCAATGAACAGGAATGAGTGTAATCGAAGAAAATCCAAAAGCAATAGCGAATACAAATAAATCAACAAAAACAGCCCCATAAAGGGGCGAACAGGGCGGAGACGAAGGGATTCGAACCCTCGAGACGGTTTCCCGCCTACTCCCTTAGCAGGGGAGCGCCTTCGACCACTCGGCCACGTCTCCGTCGACCCGTATATGTGTCGCAGCTTAGAGAAACAAGGCCCAAAATCAGGGTCCGGTGCAAATTTCATCCCATGCCATCAAGGCCCCTATACGGGTTTGAAAAGGGAGGGGCGGGGTTACCTTGCAGGCGGCAATCCGGGTTTTGGACTCGATCCGGAAAGAAGCAGATTCCAATGAAGCCCACCCTTCTTAACGTAAAGTGACTGCCATGAGGCGGGGGGCAGAACCTGAAACAGGGGAATTCCCTTGGAATACCGGTCCTACAGGACTCCGATTTCCGCCAGCTTGGCCGAGATTTCCTGTGGCAGTGCATCATCGCCTGCACGCGATTCCGTAAGGTCGGGCGGGGCGTCTTCAGGTTTCAGGTATCGCCACCCCTGAAACGGGCGTTTCACCGCTTGGGCTGTCCGGATAAGTTCGGGGTCAAGAACGATGGCGCAGCGGCGGATGCCGTCTTCACCGATTATTTCGTCAAGCCGGAGAATGCGCTGGCGGCACGAAATCACGCCCTTGATCACCCAGTAAATCGAGCCACCTGCGAGGATTTCGGCCTCTCGCCTTGGCCACATGCGTGTGACATGGCGGGGCAGGCCGTCGGGCATTTGCGCTCTGCGCATGTCTTGCCATTCGGCGAGGGTCTCGACCGACTCGCTACCTACCGAGAGTTTTACAAGATGCACGAAGTTCTTCAATTGTTCCCCCAATATGTGGTATCGTACAGGTACGCTTTTGATTCTGCCAGCCGCGTTACGAACCCTTTGGGGAACGCGTAAGTTCGCAAGTCTTGCATCCACCAGAGCCGGAGCCCGCCATCATGAGTCGTTTTGCCGCCCCTATCGCCGAACAGATATGGGACATGAAATATCGTTTGAAACAGGCGGATGGCACGGCCATTGATCAAACTGTCGAGGATAGCTGGCGGCGGATTGCCCGGGCGTTGGCTGCGGTCGAAGATCAACCCGATCTGTGGGAAACCCGGTTCTTCGAGGCGCTGGAAGATTTCAAATTTCTGCCCGCCGGGCGTATCACCGCGGGGGCCGGGACGGCGCGTAAGGTGACGCTGTTCAATTGCTTTGTCATGGGAACGATCCCGGACAGTATGGGCGGTATTTTCGACATGTTGAAAGAGGCCGCTTTGACCATGCAGCAGGGCGGTGGGATCGGGTATGATTTTAGCACGATCCGTCCCCATGGCGCAGGCGTGTCGGGGGTTGCCGCTGATGCCAGTGGGCCGCTGAGCTTTATGGATGTTTGGGACGCAATGTGTCGCACGATCATGAGCGCGGGCAGCCGCCGGGGCGCGATGATGGCGACCATGCGGTGCGATCACCCCGATATCGAAAACTTCATCACTGCAAAATCCGACCCGGCGCGGTTGCGCATGTTCAATATGTCGGTTCTGGTCACGGATGATTTCATGGAGGCGGTCAAGGCCGACCGGTCTTGGGATCTTCAGTTTGACGGCAGGATTTATCACACGGTTCAGGCGCGTGGCCTGTGGAACCGCATCATGCGCGCAACGTATGATTATGCCGAGCCGGGGGTGATTTTCATCGATCGGATCAACGCAGCCAACAATCTGAACTACTGCGAAACCATCGCCGCGACCAATCCATGCGGAGAACAGCCTTTGCCGCCTTATGGGGCCTGTCTTCTGGGGTCGATCAACCTTGCCCGGCTGGTCGATGCACCATTCGAGGAGGGCGCGGGTATTGACGAGGCGCAGCTCTCTGAACTGGTCGCAGTGGCCGTGCGGATGATGGACAACACGGTGGATGCCAGCCGGTTCCCGCTTGAGGCCCAGGCGCGCGAGGCAGAGGCCAAGCGGCGGATCGGGCTGGGTGTCACCGGCCTGGCGGATGCATTGTTGATGATGGGCCTGGCATACGGAAGCGACGAGGCGGCGCGTCAGACCGAGCGATGGCTGCACGCAATCGCCCGCGCCGCGTATCTGGCGTCGGTGGACCTGGCAAAGGAAAAAGGCGCGTTCCCCTTGTTCGAAACCGATGCTTTTCTGGCCGGCGAAACCATGCAGGCGATGGATGCGGATGTGCGCGACGCGATTGCAGAGCACGGCATTCGCAACGCCCTGCTGACCAGTATCGCCCCCACCGGAACAATCAGCCTTTATGCTGGCAATGTCAGCAGCGGGATCGAGCCGATCTTCGCCCATGCCTACACCCGCAAGGTATTGCAAAAGGATGGCAGCCGGACCGAAGAAGAAGTGGTGGATTACGCCGTACAAAAATGGCGCGATCAAAAGGGCGACGCGCCGTTGCCCGACTATTTCGTGGATGCTCAGACACTGGCCCCGCTGGACCACGTGAAAATGCAGGCGGCGGCGCAAAAATGGGTGGATTCGAGCATCTCGAAAACGATCAATTGCCCCGAGGACATCAGCTTTGATGCGTTTCAGGAAGTTTACATGGCCGCTTGGGATATGGGCTGTAAGGGGTGCACGACCTATCGCCCCAACGACATCACCGGCAGCGTTTTGAGCGTCAGTGAAACAACCGATGCAACCCCAGAGGCGGATCAGGGTGCCGATGTGGTTTACATGACCGAACCGCTGGACCGGCCACAATCGCTGGAAGGCTCGACCTACAAGCTCAAGTGGCCTGACAGCGAACATGCGATTTACCTGACCGTCAATGACATCACCGTGGGCGGGCGGCGGCGTCCGTTCGAGGTGTTCATAAACTCCAAGAATATGGAACATTTCGCGTGGACCGTGGCCCTGACCCGGATGATTTCGGCAGTCTTCCGGCGCGGTGGCGACGTGTCTTTCGTGGTCGAGGAATTGAAGGCCGTGTTCGACCCGCGCGGTGGAGCTTGGATGGAGGGCAAGTACATTCCTTCGATCCTTGCCGCCATCGGAGGCGTGATCGAACGCCACCTGATCAGCATAGGGTTCATCGAGGGGGAAGGGATGGGTTTGAAGTTCGACCCCCAGACCCAGGTTGTCAACCTCGACAACGCGCCCCGCGGTCAGGCCTGTCCCAGTTGTGGGCAATATGGCATGCGGATGGTCGAAGGATGTATGACCTGCGGCAGTTGTGGCCACTCCAAATGCTCAGGTTAATCTGCGCAACCCATGTGGATGCACCCATAGTCTTGCCATTTTGACCCTGAAAACTGCCATTCTGGTCTGATAAAACTGCCATCGCCCATTTTAGCTTGCTAGAACGCAAATTCCTTCCTAGCCCGAGGGGGCTTGGTTACTCACCGTTGTGGACATAAAGAGAATGGCGCATTGGTATACGGCGGACACACGGGCCGCCCAGTCTTCAGGGTTGCTGGAGTTATGTTTTTGGACATCCGCACTGATCAAACTGGCATCGATTGCAAATCCTTGGCCACCCTACCAGCCCTTCTTCCATGCAGCGCGCAACAGTCCCAACTGGCCAAGTTAACCATTTAATGCAACAGGTCCTCTGCGATGTCCTCGGCCCAGAGTTCGGGTTTTTCCTTGATGAAGCGCCGCATGAGGGCGATGCAGTCGGGGTCATTGGCCACGATTACTTCGACGCCTTTGGAGCGCAGGAACTCCTCGTTGCCGCCGAAATTCGTGTTCTCGCCGATGACAACGCGGGGGATGCCGAACTGGATGATCGTGCCCGAACACATCATGCAGGGGCTGAGCGAGGTGTAGAGCGTTGTGTCGCGGTAAGTTTTCTGCCGGCCCGCCTTGCGCAGCGCATCCATTTCGCCATGGGCGATCGGGTCGCCTTTTTGCACACGTTGATTGCGCCCTTGGGCGATCACCTCGCCTCCGCGAGCCAGGACTGATCCGATGGGGCAACCGCCTTCGTCGAAGCCGGCTTTGGCCTCGTCATAGGCGATGCGCAGCAGGCGTGCGTCGTTGTCGTTCATGGCTTACCTCACTCTGTCAGCTTTCATTCAGCACATGGGCGCTTTGGGTGTCCCAGGACAGCCAGATTTCGTCGCCGCTGTGCAGATCGAACCTCGACAGCTCGCGTTCCTGCATCTGGACCTTGAACTCATGCCCTTGCGCATCCTCAAGAAAGAGCGTGACCATCGAGCCGACGAATTCTTCCGAGATCAGCTTGCACTGGACGGCGTTGTTCTCATCGGGTTTGCCCATCGAAATGTGAAGCAGATCGGCCGAGATCACAAAGCTGGCCTCGTGCCCTTCGGTGAGCGGCACCTCATTTGTGGGCACCGTGAAGTCACCGGATGGGGTGGTGATATGTGCGGTGTCTTCGGTGAGGGACGACACCGTGCCGGACAGGATATTGTTGCGCCCGACAAACTCTGCGACGAACTGGTTGGCCGGTGCGCGATAGATGTCCGGGGGTGCCGATCTGGGCGATCTCGCCCTTGCCCATGATGATGACGCGGTCTGCCATGGCGAAGGCTTCGGATTGCGAATGGGTGACGTAGACGAAAGTGATCCCGAGCTCGCGTTGCAGCTCGGTCAGGACCGCCTGCATGCGGATCACGAGATGCGCGTCAAGGGCCGAGAGCGGCTCATCCAGCAACAGGATTTGAGGTTCCATGACAAGCGAGCGGGCCAGGGCGACGCGCTGTTTCTGCCCGCCCGACAGGGTGGAGATGTCGCGGTCCGCAAATTCCAGAATGCCCATCTTGTCCAGCCATTTGAGCGCGCGTTCCTTTCGCTCGGCCTTGTCGACACCGCGCATCTTGAGGCCGAACTCCACGTTCTGGCGGGCGGTGAGGAAGGGGAACAGGGCCAGCGATTGCCAGACCAGCGGCGTATCGCGCTCATGTGGCGCGACATCGTTCATCACGTTTCCGTTCAGCCGGATTTCGCCAATGCTGGGCGCTTCCAGGCCAGCGAGCATGCGCAAAGTGGTGGTCTTGCCGCAGCCCGACGGACCCATGATGGCCAGAAACTCGCCTTCGCGAATCTCGAAATCCAGTTCCTTGACGGCAACGAAAGGGCCGAAGTGTTTTTCAACTTTATCAAAAACGACAAGGGGTGCGGTCATGGTCGGATGCTTTTCAGTTGGCGGCTGGCAAAGAAGAGTTGTGCCAGCACGACGAGGGTCATGGAGATCAGGAAAACGAAGGTGCCGATGGCGTTGACCTGCGGGTCGATATTGCCTTGCACGATCTCAAGGATGATCACGGGCAGCGTCTTGTTCAGGCCCGAGACGAACCAGGACACGGCAAATTCATCAAAGGAAACGGCGGCTGTCAGGAACAGGGCAGAGGCAATCGCAGGTTTGCAGAACGGGATGATGACATGGCGCATGGTTTGCCATTCTGAGCCGCCCAGGTTCCAGGCGGCAGATTCCAGGTCCGGGTCCATCTGGTTCAGGCGCAACCGGATCACGGCCATCGCGAAAGGCGCTGTCAGCACGGAATGCGCGATGATGATCGAGTAGAGCTGGCCTGACATGCCGATCTTGGAAAACCACGCCAGCATCGCCAGTGCCATGATGATCAGGGGAATGGTCGGCGGCAGCAGGATCAGTGCGAGGTAGGGGCCTTTGAGGCGAAAGTCATAGCGGAAGTCCGAATAGGCCGTGCAGAACCCCAGAAACGTCGCGATCAAAGCCGTCGATGTGGACACGATCAGGCTGTTGAGAGCGGCTTCCCAGACATCAGGATCGGCAATGATCTTGGCATACCATTGGGTCGAAAAATCGCCCAGCGGGATCGTCGGGAAGCGTTGTGAGTTGAGCGAAAAGATCATGCTGAAGATGATCGGCGAAAACACAAAGACGAAGATCAGGGCAACATAGACCCCGAGGATCACGTTCAGGACACGGTTGGCGTTCATTTCGCACCTTTGGGTTTGCGATAGGCCAGTGCGATGCCGATGAAGGCAATGGCGAACAGGGTCAGCATCATCATGATCGCAACCACTGCGGCGCGCGGCCATTGCTGCCCCGATTTGGTGGTGTCGAGGATCAGGATGGGCAATGTCGGCTCTTGTGAGCCACCCAGATAGAAGGGGGCCACGAAATCCCCGAAGGACAGGATGAAACAGAAGATCGCGGCGATGATCAGGCCTGTTTTCGACAGCGGAATGATCACCTGCCAGATGGTGCGGAAGGCCGAGCATCCCAGATTGCGCGCGGCTTCGATCAGGGATTTGTCAATATTGGCCATCGTCACGGTTTGCAGGATCACCACCAGCGGCAGGGTCAGCGTCATATAGCCGATCAGCGTGCCGAAATTGGTGTTGAGCATCGTGTAGGGGCCAAGCCCGATATAGCCCAGCATCGCATTCACCACGCCGCTTTCCGACAGGATCACGAACCACGAGAATGTTCGCACGAGGTAGCTGGTGAAAAACGGGATGATCAGAAGGAAAATCGCCCATCGCCGCGTGCTCTCGGACGCGCGAAAGGCCAGAGCAAAGGCCGCGGGGAAGGCGATGGTCATCGCGCAAACGGTTGAGACGGCAGCGATCGCGATCGTATACCAGTAGCTGTCCCAGAAGTAGCCGCGCGACAGCATCTTGGACCAGTTCACGAACTCGAACGCTTCCGCCATGCGGTAGTTCTTCACAAGAAAGAACGACATGGCGAGCATGAAGAGAACCGGCCCGACGAAGAAGACGAACTGCCACAGGATGATCGGCACGCGCCATGTCAGCGCGTAGAGGTTCAGGGTCTTTCGAGGTTTCGACGACATGGAGGAGGCGCGTTCCTTGTATAAAAGGGGCGACCGGCTGACCGCCCTTTTTCAGTCATTTCTATCAGTGGATCAGGCGTTCTTGTATTCTGACCAGAAGTCGTTCCAGTCTTCCAAAGACTGCTGCCGCGGGATGTCGCGATAGTGAATCCGGCCTTCCTTGATCAGCGTGATCGGATCTTGCGGATCACCATCCATCTGATGCGACCGGGCGGCCTCGGCCGGATCGGCCTCGATCAGCGCTGCGCGACCGGCTTTGGTCACACAGAAGCCGGGATAGGCCGCCATCTGGGCCGACTTTACCTGCCCCTCAGGTGAGAGCATGTATTTGATGAAGTCGCGGGCCAGATCGGCCTTTTGACTGCCTTTGCCGATGGAATAGCTCTCCGTGAATTGAATGCCGCCCTCCTTGGGGATCACCGAAGCAACAGGGGCGCCGTCTTTCTCCAGCACACCTGTGATCCAGTCACCGATGCCGCACATGGCCTGCATCTCGCCGTTCTTGAGGCCGTTGAACGTGCCTCCGTAGTCAAAGAAGCCGCCGACCTGTTTGCGCAGGCTCATGGTGGTGTCTTGCACAGCGTCCCATTTGGCATCGTCCAGATCCCAAAGACCCGCACCATTGCCGTTGTAAAGGCTCATCATGCCAAGGTTGGGCAGGTGCCAGTCGAAATGGCCGACCTTGCCCTCAAGCTCGGGCTTCCAGAAACACGAATAGCTCCGAGCCTCTTCTTCGCTCACCGCGTTCTTGTTGTAAGACACGCCCAGATGCCCGCCACGGACCATCATCGAATACAGCTTTCCATCCGCCCAATGGCCGGGGAATTGCGTGAAGTCTTCGTGCAGCATGTCGTCAAGCGGGTAATCCGCCGGTTCCAGCGGATCAATATAGCCCGCCAGGTTCAACTGCTGAACGAACTCCGCATCCGAGAGGATGATGTCATATGTGCCAGGGGGCGACTGGGCAATCAGCGCCAGCATGTTATCGCCGCCGGCATAGTATTTCGGCACGAATTTGACGTTGTTGGCCGCTTCATACTCCGCGACCACATCCGGCTCGCCATGGCCATACCATGCGAGCATGTTGATTTCGGTTGTTGCGGCCCATGCGCGGCTGACGAAAGGCGTCGTCAGAACCGCGGCCCCGGTCGCTTTCAGCAATTGACGTCGGCTCGGTGCGCTCCACGGCGAAGCCGGTGATCTGGTGGTTGGTGTTTTGCTGGTCATGGTCATCTCCCCTGTGAGCGCTCCTGTGCAGATCAGGAGCTGTTATTCGTCTTGCTGAACCGGTATTGCGGCCCGCTTCCGGGCAGGCTACAGCAGGATATCACCTGTAGGAAATTTATCGTTTATATGCATCCATAAGGAATGCTTATTGCCAACGCAGGTTCAAACCTGCGCGTCGAGGGCCATCACCATAGCGTCAATCGCAGCGTAGCCACTTTCTTTCAGGCGGGTTTGGCGGGCAAACAGCCCGATGTTCAAAGGCGGCAGCGCTGGCAGGCCATCGTGCTCGGAAAATGTCCGCATGTCGCTCAGCACGGTGGGGGTGGTGAGGCAGGACAGTCCCAGACCATCGCGCACGGCCTGCTGAACGCCGTCGATTCCCGGACTGGAATAGGCAATGCGCCAGCTCTGCCCGGCCAGTTTCAGCGCATTCACCATGCGATCCCGATAGACGCATCCATAGGGATGAACGACCAGCGGAATGACCGTCTGTGCCGTCAGGTCGAAATCTTTTGCGCCGACCCATATGGGCTGTTCTTTCCAGTTTCGGAACAAGAACTGCTGAACATCCCCATCGAACAGAGCAACCACGATATCAAGCTCATTGCTGCGCAACGCCGCGAGCAGGTGCTTTGACAGATCGCATCGAATCTCGGTTTGGGCTTCAGGATACTGGCGCACCACATCGGTCAGACAGGCTTGCAGGGTGTTCACCGCATAGTCGACCGGTAAGCCAACACGGAGTTTCACCGGGCAGTCCTGCTTGTCAAAACTTGCCACGGCAAGATCGTTCAGGCGCAGGATTTGCCGCGCGTGAACGGCCATTTCTTCGCCACGTTCCGTCAGGGATATGGCTTTGCCCTGCCGCTCGATCAGGCTGACGCCAACCGTCTGCTCCAGCCGCTGAATCTGCAAACTGATCGCAGGCTGGGAGCGGCCCAGGATTTCGGCGGCTTTTGTGAAACTCGCCACTTCGACGACAGTGACAAAGCTTCGCAAAAGCTCGGTGGAAAGATTGACGGTGCCCATGGGATGACATTAGCAGCGCAAATGAGCGCCGCACAACCATAATGCCTCCGAATGCGAAAACGCCCCCTATAGCGTTTCAAGTTACACTCGAAACGCTTAGACAGGGAACGCCATCTCGGGCTTGTAGGTCTTGAAGCTTTCCAGATACTGCGCATTGGCCTGACGCTGCCACTCGGTTCCGGGTTGGATGGCGGTGACGCATTTATATGTCTCGCGATACTTCGCCGTGGCCTCGTTCTCTTCGATGACAATGGCCACCATGCCTGCGACCTTGCCCTTCTGCTGTTCGACCAGCTTGATCGCACCTTGCATCGTGCCGCCGGTCTCGACCCACTGGTCCACCAGCAAGACACGGGTTCCCGGAGCAAAAGCGGGCAGGCGCATTTCCATCGACTGGGTCTGGCCGGAATAGTTCGTCATCGACGCGCTGTCAGTCTCGACACAGAGCTTGCCGGGCTTGCGGATCGGCAAAAAGCCCCGCCCGATCCGAGCCGCAATGCCCGCCCCCAGAACAAAGCCCATCGCATCCAGCCCAGCAACCACGTCGATGTCATCCGCGTCCAATTCGGCACAAAGATCATCCAGCAGGTCGTGATAGGCCTTGCCGTTGATATAAATGGACGTCGGATCGAGCCAGGCGAATTTGTCGCCCTTGGTGTTGGGCGCCATCAGCGAGAAATACCAACGATCGTCCCTGGGTCCTTTGTCGTGAGCCATTTTCTGTTCTCCCTTATCTCTGTGTGAGTTCCATGAGCTGCCCGAGGCGCTCCGGATCAATGTTATAGAAATCACCCTTGTGGTTGATACCTGTGGCGACCATGAAAAGATCGACCGCATCCATATACTGCCCGGCATTCTGAGGGGTTATGCCCGAGGCAAGGCCAAGCGCGCTCTCGCCGCAGTTTTCGCGAAAGGTGTCAATCTTGCCGACATCGGCGGCATGGCCGGTCGCCACGCCCGAAGTGACAACGACATCCATGTAGTTGGCGGCGATACGGGCGCTCTTGCCGTATTGTGACGGGTGAACGTCGCGCTGTTTCTTGAAGGCCGTTCCACCGATATAGAGTCCACCCCAACCGCTGCTTTTGCGAATTGCGGCGATCTCGTCTGCCTCTGGCTGATCGGTCTCGGGGCGGCGCTCATCTATCCGCGCATCATCGGCCCAATAGCCATCGACCTGAACACCTTCGGATTGCAGCTCACCCAGAATGGGAAAAGCGAATTTGCCCGTGACGGCCAGGAAATTCACACCCAGCCAGATATCCGGAAACTCCCGCCGCATTTCCCTGATGACGGGAACCAGCTTTTCCTTCTCGAAATCGTGGTTGATCAGAAAGACTCCGGGGCAACCGCCAGAGATGGCGATCTCGATATTCCTGCGGGTCTGCTCTGCATCGAGCACATGAATGACAGGGAGAATGACGGGGCCGGATGCGCCAAAAAATCTGCGAAAGTCGTTTCGGTTCATGTCCAGCCTCAAGTTACGAGTTTCGTGGCAAGGCTAACATCGAACGGGTGATTTAAGAAATTTATAGTATTAATTTGTGGATAAATAGATTGAATTCATGGTGAGGCGCAAAGCAATATCTGCACCGCATCGGGACTGTTGCGTGGATTTGTGAGGCCGCGTTGGAGCGATGTAAATTTCCCGGATCATGCCGACGCGAATAACTGGCTGATGAACTGTATTTCCCCAAAACGCCTGGTTGCTTGTGATG
>PDWJ01003026.1_pt1 | contig 16684 bp, 13 predicted proteins | sample 1430881 | NCBI WGS metagenome assembly PDWJ01 (sample SAMN01162460, study PRJNA174530) | Oral metagenome, whole genome shotgun sequencing project. | biome: Marine environment; feature: Marine mammal; material: Swab sample of the gingival sulcus; isolation source: swab sample of gingival sulcus... | reverse complement strand
AAAGTATGCTACCGAAATTTTTATAAACTACCCTGTAAATAAATTGATCCAAAAATTAATAAGAACTTAACAGCCCTGCTTGGAGAAGGGGGATTAGCTCCCGTCTTTGAATTTTCGTTTGTTTTACTTTTTAACTTTTTATTCTTAATTTTTTCTCCATGTTAGTTGTTGGCTTTTAGCTATTGGCTTTTTTAGATACAAAGCATTGCATCTCTACTACGTTGTCTTATTAATTCATAATTCATAATTCACAATTCATAATTCATCATTCTTTCCCACCACTTCGACTCCGCTCAGTGACCGGCTGACGCACTTCCGTCTTTGGTCTTCATCATTCACAAAAGGTAAACAAAAAAAGCTGTCCAAATGGACAGCTTTTCTGCAAGTAGGGAGTTCCCAATTTTTATTTGATTCCTAATTCTTTTTCTACTAAACTTTGAAGGTTATCACCTTTTTTGTAGTATAATAATGTACCCATAGATACATCAAAAATATAAGTATATCCGTTATCATCGCCCACTTTTTCAATAGCTTTTTGAGCTTTTTCTAATAAAGGATTAAATAATTCAGTTTGTTTATTTTGAAAGTCCACATCAGCGGTTTGTCTGAAAGTTTGGATTCTTTTTTCCATTTCACGAATTTCGCTTTCTTTCGATTGCTTAATTAAATCAGACATTGTACTTTCGTTGTTTTGATACTCTTGCACTTTTGTAGTGTATTCAGTTACCATGGTTTGAATTTCGTCTTCCAATTTTTTTCTGTAAGCGTCTAATTCTTTCTCCAACTTTGTTCTTTCAGGAATTTTTTCCAATAGTTTAGCTGAATTGATGTAACCGAATTTAGCATTTGTTTGTGCTTGCGTCGAAGTTGTAAATGCTGTCATGAAGATAGCAAAAATAAATAGTGCTGTTGTGATTTTTTTCATAGTTAAATTTTTTCTATAAAATGTTAATTTCGCAAAATTATGAATTTTCATGTATAATAAAAGTTCTATCTTGTTTTTTTGTAATAAATAATGTTAATTTTATGATAGGATTAAAATGAATAACCCATTGTTTTCAATACATTATCACTAATGTCATATTTAGGATTAGCAAATAAAATCTTTGGATTTTCAGCTTTATCAAATATAAAAGCATAGTTTTTATTATTTGCAATTTCTTCAATGGCATTGTATATTTTTTCCTGAATGGGTTTAATTAACTCCTGACGTTTTTTAAACAATTCTCCATTTTCTCCAAAATACTGTCGTTGAAGTTTTTTTACGGCTTTTTCTCTTTGAATAATTTCCTCTTCTCTTTGTTTTTTCATTTCTTCCGGCATCAAAGCAGCATCGGCTTGAAATTCACGATACAAAGCATCAATTTCTTGATATTGTTTCTCTACATCGCGTTGCCATTTAGTGGATAAGTCTTCTAGTTGTTGTTGAGCATCTTTGTATTCAGGGATATTTCCCAAAATATACTCAGAATCTACGTAAGCATATCGTTGTGCAAATGTGGTCATGATTGCAAAAAGAACGATACTTGTGGTTAAAATGATCTTTTTCATAGTTTTATTTTTTAATTTTTTTCTCTTTGTTATTTAATCTGTATGCAATTACTTTGCCAAAATGAAGTTTTTTCTTTTTAGGTATTGGGTTTTGGGGTTAGGGCTTCCGTCTTCGGCCTTCCGACTTATTCTTAATTTTCTTCGACCTTTTTATTTATAATTCACAATTCACCATTCATAATTTCTCCCCACCGCTTCGACTCCACTCAGCGACCGGATAACGTACTTCCGTCTCCGGTCTTCCGACTTATTCTTAATTTTTAACTTTTAATTCTTAATTTTCTTCGACCTTTTCATTTATAATTCACAATTCACCATTCATAATTTCTCTCCACCGCTTCGACTCCGCTCAGCGACCGGCTAACGTACTTCGGTCTTCCGTCTTCGGTCTTCCGACTCATTTAGTCAATTGACTGGTTAATGGAGAATGCAAAGTTTCCTTTGTGTGCATTTGGTAATCCAGGTACAGGATCAAATCCATACCCCCAATCTAATCCTAACAGACCAAATATTGGTAAAAATACCCTAACACCTACTCCGGCAGATTTATATAATTTAAAAGGTTGAAATCCTGAAAAATCAGACCATGCATTTCCTGCTTCTAAGAATGAAAGAGCATATATGGTTGCACTTGGATTCAATGATATAGGATATCTTAATTCCAACGTATTCTTATTATAAATAGTTCCACCTAAATTGTCTTGTGCATAATAATTTGGCGTTAAAGAAAGATTGGAATACCCGCGCATGGCAATAATCTCTCTTCCGTCAAAATATCCGCCACCTCCGGAAAGTCCATCACCTCCTAAGAAGAATCTATTAAATGGTGTAATGCCTATGTCATTATTATATGCGTTCAAAAATCCATATCGGGTTCTTATACTCAATACCAAATCTCCAACCAATTGCTTGTACCATGAGCCTTTAAATTTCCACTTATGAAATTCCATCCACTTAAATTTTTCCTGATCACTCATGCTTTTATAATCTTTATTAGAAAAAGCGGAGTAAGGTGGTGTAACTTCTAATGATAAAGATAAATCGGAACCACTACGTGGATAAATTGGTGCATCTACCGAATTTCTTCCTAAGATGATATTATAGCTAATGGTATTGTATTGTCCGTTACCGTTTCCCAATAAAATTCGTTGATAGTTTTCCAATTTATATCGTTGGAAACCGATAGATTGACGTAATATGAAAAAATCATCAGGCCATTTTAAACGTTTACCTATTGCTACATTTACACTATTGATGATAATTGACCAGTCAAAATCAGATGATAAAAAGCTATTTCCCATTACAGAAGTATAGTAGGACAATGTTAAAGATGTTGGTCTTTTGCCGCCCAACCATGGTTCTGTAAATGAAGTGCTAAAACTAATATAACCTTTTCCGTAAGATTGTAAACGCAAGTTTACTTTTTGTCCATCTCCCGTAGGAACAGGTCGCCATGCCGATTTTTTGAAGATGTTTTTTGCCGAGAAATTGTTGAAAGATAATCCCAACGTTCCGATTACTCTGCCATATCCCCAACCTCCGGATAATTCCACTTGGTCGGTAGAAGCCTCTTCAACTTTATACTCAATATCCACTTCATTGTTTTGAGGGTCGGGCTTTGGTATAGGTTGTATGGTTTCCTGATTAAAATATTTAAGTTGTGCTAATTCTCGCACAGAACGTATGATGTCATTTTTACTGAATAATTTACCCGGTTTGGTATATAATTCTCGAAGAACAACATAGTCTTTGGTTCGGGTATTTCCTGAAATGGTTACGTTTTTAATGCGTGCTTGTTCGCCCTCATAAAGACGCATTTCCAAATCAATAGAATCATTTTCAATATTTTTTTCAATTGGATAAGCATTGAAAAATAAATATCCATTATCTAAATATAGCGAGCTAACATCCATTCCGTTAGGATCCATATTAAGTTTGGTTTCCAATACTTCTTTATTAAAAATATCTCCTTTTTGGATACCCAATACCTCATTTAATCTTTGGGTAGAATATACAGTATTTCCAATCCAATTGATATTTCTAAAATAGTATCTGTTCCCTTCATCTACAGTAATATTTAAATCAATGGTTTTGTCATCATTTAAAGAGATACTTTCATCTGTAATCTTAAAATCTCTGAAACCGTGTTTGTTATATTTTTTTATCAGGTTATACTTATCTTCTTCAAATTCGCTTTCAAGGTATTTGGAACGTTTGAATATTCTCAGGTTGTAATCTTCGGCTAAAATACTTTGTGCACTATCCACCGCACCTCTAAAATTTAGTTTAAAAAGGTTTACTCCAGTTTGATAAATTAACTCATGAATACTGTTTAAAGGACGAAAACGAGCTTTTTCTTTGGTATTTTTAAAGGCTCTTTTTACTTGTACATCCGTTAAATTTTGATTTCCAATGATATTGATGTCTTTAATCTTTATTCGTCTATTTTTATCAATATTAAAGATTAATTTAACATGATTTACTTTTTCTTTATCTTCTTTTTGGTTTACTGTAACATCAATGTTTAGAAATCCTTTTTCACGAAAGTGATTTGCAATTTTTGATTTAGAACTTACTCTTAGGTTATCTGTAACAATATCTCCACGTGTTAAGCCAAGGATTTCTTTTAATTTATCAGCTTCTCCTTTTTTTACGCCATTAAATGTATAGCCCGAAAGTCGAGGGCGTTCCTGGAGTTGTAAATCAAGAAAAATATTGTTGTTTTCAATCTTGGTGGCTACAATTTTGATGTTTTCAAATAAATTTTGCTTCCATAATTTTTTTATCGCTTCGGTAATTTTGTCGCCGGGTACAGTAATTTCTTCGCCAACATTAAGATTACTAAGCATGATAAGCACATTCTTATCCAAATGTTGTACGCCACTTACAGTAACCCCACCAATAGTATATTTTTGAGGTCTTGCGTAATCAATGTCATTTAAATCACTACCAATTGAAATTTGTGCAGAAGTTTGTAAAGAAGAAAGCGTAATAAATAGCAAAATTGCTATAAAATGTAAGTTTTTTGTAAATAAAAAATGTTGTATTTTCATAAATGCTATTTATTTAATCTGTTCGCTGGTTAAACCAAATCTGCGTTCTCTATTCTGAAAATCGATAATGGCTTTGTATAAATCTTCTTTATTAAAATCAGGCCAAAGGGTAGGGGTGAAGTATAATTCTGAATAAGCCGCTTGAAATAACAAAAAGTTGCTGATGCGATATTCTCCACTGGTTCTTATCAGTAAGTCTGGTTCAGGTATGTTTCCGGTATCAAGGTTTTCTTGAATTAGTTGTTCGGTAACATCTTCTACATCCAGTTCTCCTTGATTACATTTTGTCATTATTTTTTTGAAAGCTTGATTCAAGTCCCATCTGCCACTATAATTAAGTGCCAATGTAAGCGTCATCCTATCATTGTTTTTGGTTTTTTCCATAGCATCAAGTAAATTTTGATGACTATTATTTCCAAATTTTGATATATCGCCGATTGTATTTAACTTAATATTATTTTTTTGTAAAGTGTCAATTTCTTTTTTTATGGTTTTTACCAATAAGTTGGTAAGAGTCTGTACTTCAAGTTTAGGCCGATTCCAATTTTCGGACGAAAAAGCAAATAAAGTAAGATATTTTACGCCTAATTCAGCACAACCTTCGCTCACTTCTCGTACGGATTTTACACCATTTTCGTGTCCAAATAATCTTACTTTTCCTTTTTTCTTAGCCCATCGACCATTTCCATCCATAATAATGGCAATGTGTTGAGGTAATCTTTCTAAATCAATTTGCGTTTTTACACTCATGAAATAATTGGCTTATCGCTTTTATATTATTAAAATTAAGTTACAAAAATATCAAATTATCACATAATAACCCAAAATAATTATAATCTATTAACACAAAGTCTTAATAAATTATGAATTGTGAATTATGAATTGTGAATTATAATGTTGATAATCAATTGTTTTAAATATTTTTAATTGATTTTTAAAATGTTAAAATCAATGTGCTATCAGGTAATTATTCAACTTTTAATGGGTAATATTAGCAGGATTCATTGGTTTTTTTATCGGTCTGTAAGTATTACACTCTTTTCCTCTAAATACTGATAAATCAAAAGCTAATGTAATTCCAGCAATAGAATGCCAGTCATTAGTTTTTGCATTACTTAACTGAACCTGATATAATAAAAAATCGTTCGGATCATTGGAATAAAATTCGTCTAACCCATCTAACTTATCAGTAAAAAGTTTTCTAACACCCCATTCTGCTGTAATGGTAAAAGCATCTGAAAGGCTGTATTTAAAGCCAATTCCAAAAGGTATATTTATACTTTGTCCGTTATATTTTCCCTTTGTAAAGTCGGTGTTATTTAAGGGGTGTGAATTGTGAGAAAAATTCCCGCTAAATATTGAATAACCAATTCCTCCAAAAATGAAAGGTGTAAATTTATGTTTTTTACTACCACTGTAAAACTGTATGAAATTAAATTCTCCGGTTAGTGTAATATCGTATATTTTACTAGAAAATTCTGCATTTCTTCCCGGACTTACTAAGTAATCTTTTTCACTGGCACCCAGCGTCCCATAATTAAAACCTAATTTTGCCGCAAGTCTTCGGTCTAAGTTGTATTTATAAAAAGCTCCAAAAGCAAATTTTGTATCTGAAAATAATTTTTCAGGATTAATATCTCCGTTATAATAATTTCCGCCTACCATAATCCCTACTTCCGAACCTAATTGTGCAAAAGAAAAAGAGCTGATAAACAAAAATGTTAAGGTTAAAATAATGTTTTTGATGTTACTTTTCATAAATTAATTTTTTTAGGTTTTGGCTGTTGGCCTTTGGCTATTGGCTTTTTGAGAACTTCCTTTCTTCCGTCTTCGGTCTTCTGTCCTCTTTATTCACCATTCATAATTTTTTCTCAGTTCCTATTATCCAATCCCCAATGTAATTTTTTTCTAATGGTATTGAAAAAGTTTTCTTCTTGTAATTTAATGAGATGAATATTAAATTTTTCTTTCGTAATGGATAAATCAATAGGTTGTTCCATGCTTACTTTTCGGGCATCCAAACTTACATTGTATGTCTTTTTTCTGCCGGTAACCTTCAAATTTATCGTGCTTTCGTCAGGTATAACGAAAGGTCTTACCGTTAAATTGTGTGAAGCTATGGGAGTAATGACAAAATTTTGAGATCCGGGCATAATAATTGGTCCTCCACAACTCATGGAATAGGCTGTACTACCGGTGGGTGTGGATATGATAACCCCATTTCCCCAATAGTTATTCAAATATTGTCCATTAATATCTACTCTAACATTTAACATCGCCATTTCACAATCATTACTAACCGTAATTTCATTAAGTGCAAAATTTTCATTTCCAAACAGTTGACTTTCTGTTGTCAAGCGAATTAACGCTCTTTTTTCAATGCTGTATTGCTTTTGCTTAATTTCTTCAATGGCTTTTTTTACATCTTGTTTCGATACACTGGACAGAAATCCTAATCTTCCCAAATTAATTCCCAAAACCGGAATTTTTGAATCTCTAATTAATGTAATGGTATCAAGCAAAGTGCCATCACCTCCAATGGAAAAAAGATAATCAATCTGATGTTGAATTAAATCTTGATGATTTTCAAAAATAACAGGAGGAATTTGAAAAGAAAGTTGATGTTTTATGATGTTAAAAAATGGTTTGTAAATAAAAATCCGACAATCATCTTTTGCCAACTGATTGATAATCTCTTGAAAATATTGATAATTGGAATCTGATAATGTTTTTCCAAAAAATGCAATTTTTAACATCGTTTTAATAATTTAAGATATTGTAATTTTTTATTTGGTACCCAAAAGAAAACCCTTGATTTTTTCTTGCAGAGACTATTTATTTTTTAGTAATACTAATACAGTTTGTCACATAAACATATAAAATATACCAAGCAAAACAAGCATTATACTAAAAATAAACACTCCAATATTGATTTTTTTAAAAGTACTTGCGTCATTCATAACTTTTTTAACATATTTTCGAAATTTATTGTAATTGAATATTTGAGCAAAAACTTTTATCAATATAAGCGTAAGTAAAAGGGCTATTATCCAAGATAAATATATATTACTTGTAAATACCATATACCATGTATAAGCAATAATAAAAACAGCAAAAATGGCAACAAAATATAACCAAATTGGCTTTTTTTCAGAGTAAGCTTTATTTTCTTCCCACTTATTCCATTTCTTCCCTAAAAACATAATAATAATTCGTGTTAATATGCCTATTAGAGCCCATGCAAAACAGATAATAACAAAATAATTTACTCTCATTACAGACTTGATATTTTTAAATTTTGTGTTCTAACAACTCTCTAAACTGTTCCACTCAAATATTTACGCAATATCCATTCAATGGATAATAAAAGTAGTATCAAAATTAAGACCAATGGCATATGAGTAATTGGTTGATAACTTTTTTCAATATGCTGTATTGGCATCAAGTTGTTATCATTTAATAGACTATCAGCAATTTGTAGCATTTGATTGTCTTTTACAAAAAAACCATTATTGCTGGCAGCTAATTTTTCTAGCAATTCAAAATCTGCCGTAGTATAAATAAGCTCTCTATTTTCGCGTGTGATTACAATCTCGCCTTTTTGTGTGTAAATTTGCTTGGCATAAGTCGTTTGAGCCTCATATCGGTAAATTCCTTCGGTCAAACCTTGTATCTCCAACGAGTAATTATCTCCGGTTTTATCCAACAAATATGTTTGTGCTGTATTATTTTGATCAGATAAAGTAAATTTTACATCAGGCGTATTAATAGGCTTGTAAACAGTATTATATAATTCAGCGGTAACAATTAAAGGTTCTTCCTCATTGTGTCTTCTCGGAATATTAATTCTGAATTTATTCTTATTTTGTTTAACCAAAATTGCTTTGACCATTACATTAATCAAGTCATCAAAACTTTTGTGATTATTATTAATTTCAAAATCTTTCATCCGCCATTTCCACAGTCCTGTTCCCGAAATAAAACCTCTTTTGTGCATTATATTGCTACTAAAAGCCATCAATGGCATAGAAGTTTGTACATTACCCATTTGTTGGTAAAATAAAATTTCCGCATCATTACTCAATTCATAATCGCTAAAAGGACAATACAATGGTGGTACTTTAGTAACTAAATTTTCTGTTCCAACAGGGACTTCAAACAATTGAAATTTATCATTAATAAAAGTCTCGGCATAATTAAATGTTGGTTTGATTTTGCTTAATGAAATATCTAAATTTGAATTATTCAGTTGATTAAAATCGGTTTGCTGCCCTAAAATTAATAAAAAAGGCATATTTTGCTTAGCAATCTTTTCAATAATTTGATGTGATTTTTGATTTCGAATAGCCGGCAATTGATGAAGAATCACCATATCGTATGGATTAATATCTTGATTAAATGTTTGCACCAATGCTGAAGTAACCTGATATTCTTTCTTTTTCTCAAGGGCTTTTTTCAATGCAATAATGTCAGGGTGCGGACTGTTTGCCAAGATTAAAATTTTAGATTTTTCATCAATAACTTCAATGAAAAAATCTTGTCGATTATTTCGGGTATTCTCTTCGTTATCTAAAATATCAGTAGAAACCGTATATTTTATATTTCCTTTCTTATCAGCTTTTAAGAAAAAAGATTTTCGGATAATGTTATTATCAGAATTAATTCTTAATGTTGATTTTTCTAATATCTGATTGCCTTTTTTTAAGTATAAATTTACCTTTTTCCCTTTTGATTTTGAAGTTTTTACCACAACTTCAACCGGAAATTCATTGTTGAGAAAAGAAATCTCATTGGTAAATACATTTTTTATGGCAATATCCGGTTTTATATCCGGATTTCCAGTACCAATTGTGGTAATATCAATACCTTTCTTTACTTCTTCAAACAATGGATTTTTACCGTCATTATAAATCCCATCACTGGAAATCAATAATTTACATTTTGATAAATGTCCGTATTGACGATTTACATACTGTATCAGGTTTGAAAAATTAGTTTTATTCCCTGAAAAATCATAATTTCCTCCCACAACAGGTTTATCGGAAAAAGAAAGCTGGTAAACTTTGTATTTCTCAGATAGTTGTTGTTGCAATTTATTCCAATTTTTTACTAAATCCCGATTGATATTAGTGTCATTTTTTATAGACGACGAGTTATCCATCGCCATAACAATAACCGGATGTTCCAAGATTTTTTTCTTGGTAAGCAACATAGGTGAAAGTAACAAAAAAGCAATTAATGAAATTGCTGAAAATCTAAAAAAAGCCAATAAAATAGCCGTTAAAGGCTTTAGATTTTGTCGTTTATTTTTGTAGTATAAAACAAGTGCATAAATCAGCCCAATGGCAATGCAAAGTAAAATAAACCATAAAGGTGTAGATGTTACTATTTGTTTCATATATCTTTATTTAGGGATTAACTTATTGGCTGTTAGCCTTTGGCTACCATCAATTAGTATTAATAATGAGTAATTAGCAATATCTTCAATTAAATTACCACATTAATTTCATTCATAATTTATAATTTCACCATTCACAATTTTTCAAACTCATCAACACATTATCTTCTTCTCCTGCCGCCACCCGAATTTTTCGGTTTACTTTCTTCAACGGAAATAAAAGGTGGTTTATTTTTTAATTGTGCAAATGCAGATAAAATTTCTTTTTTATGTTTGCTTTCCACTTCAAAGAAAGAGAACTTCTTCATTAAATCGACTTTCGCAATTTCAATGGTATGTTTTTTTAATGCGGTTTTTACCATTTTGTCGAGTTTTCCTTCCGTTAAATCATCTAATGTTCCCAAGCTAATGAAAAAGCGAGTGTAAGATTTTCCTTTTTTTCGATTATCTCTTCCTTTTACATCATTACGGTTATTATTTCTTGATTTTCTATCTCTTCTTCTGTTTCTTGAGTTGTCATCATCATCGTATTTAGAGGCTTTGGCATTTAAGTCCGGAGTATTTTTATAATAATCTAAAAAACGATTAAATTCCACAGAAACAACCCTTTTTATAAGGTCTTCGCGAGATAACCAAGATAGTTTTTTATAAACTACCGGTAAAAAATCATTGATTTGTGTTTCATCAACATCTACAAATTCAATTTTGTTGATAAGGTTAAACAATTGCTTCTCACAGATTTCTTGTCCGGTAGGGATTTTTTTATGGGCAAATTTTATTTTAGCTTTATTTTCAATGCCTTGGATACGTTTCTTTTCTCGGGTATGTACAATGGCAATGGAAACGCCTTTTTTTCCGGCTCTTCCTGTTCGTCCACTTCTATGGATATAAGCTTCTTGTTCGTCAGGTAAATTATAATTGATAACATGTGTTAGATTATCCACATCCAATCCACGTGCTGCCACATCTGTAGCCACTAATATTTGTATGCCTTTTTGTCTGAAACGATTCATTACATATGTACGTTGCTCTTGTGATAAATCGCCATGCAACGCATCGGCATTATAGCCGTTTTGCATTAATTTTTCCGCTACTTCTTTGGTTTCACGTCTTGTTCTGCAAAAAACAATGCTATAAATATTCGGATGAACATCTACAATTCGTTGTAAGGCTTTGAACCTGTTTTTGGCATGTGTCATGTAATATTCGTGCGAAACATTGGTTGCCCCTACATTTTGAGCTCCTGCCGATATGGTTTGGTGGTTATCCATATAAGATTCGGCAATCTTTCTTATATCCTTCGACATGGTTGCCGAGAATAGTAAAGTTCGCTTTTGTGCCGGCGTATTTTCCAAAATGGCATCTAAATCTTCTTTAAATCCCATATTTAACATCTCATCGGCTTCATCTAATACCAACCATTTAATATGTTGTACTTTTAATATCTTTTTCTTGATTAAATCTAATGTTCGTCCCGGTGTTCCCACTACAAATTGAGCCCCTTTTTTCAACATCTTTACTTGTCTGTCATATTCAGCACCACCGTAAACAGCTACAACGTCAATTTCGGGGATAAGAGATGCATAGTTGTTGAGATCTTTTGAAATTTGCATGCACAATTCCCTTGTAGGACATAAGATAAGGGTTTGAGTGATGTGAGAGTGAGCTTCAGTCAATTCTATAAGCGGAAGACCAAAAGCCGCTGTTTTTCCGGTACCGGTTTGTGCCATAGCAATCAAATCGCTATGCTCATTAAGAATGTGAGGAATTACTTGTGATTGAATAGGAGTGGGTTTAATAAACCCCATACTTTTGATGGATTGTAAGATTAAATTGTCCAATCCTAATTCGTTGAAATTGTCTATCATTATTTTTTATTTGTTAATAAATTTTCAACGCAAATATTTCATTACGTTGAATTTTCGCTGCAAAGGTACGCTTAATCTTTTACTTTTTTGAAGATTTTTTATTAAATTTGAAATAATATATTTTGTAGAATGAAATAGATTTGTATCTTTGCAACCGCAAAGCAAAAAATGGCGAGGTAGCTCAGTTGGTTAGAGCGTCGGATTCATAACCCGGAGGTCTCGAGTTCAATTCTCGATCTCGCTACATCAAAATCAAGCGATTACAACATGTTGTAGTCGCTTTTTTTATTTTAGGTACAACATTTAAAAATTTGACTTAGAATAAAAAATAACTATAATAAGGTTTAGCTGTTGGCTTTTAGCCTTTGGCTATTGGCTTTTTAATATCAATTAGTGATTATTTTTTTAGATATTACAGTTTGTTCCTGTTTAAGTTTAGATATTATGATTTTTTTTCTTGAAATACTTTTCTTTTATAATATCTGTTATTACAATGGAAATCATAATTACCCATGCTGTTATTGCAGGGTATAGGTCAAAAAAGACAGGTGTCCATGTCAAAATTAAAATTCCAATAATAACTAATGCATCAATAATTTCAAATTTTGTTTTTTTTGTTTTCATGATATTTAAAATTTTAGAAATATAGTATAAATTCGTTTACAATATTTATGTTACCATTTCAGCTTTAGTCAGTGACCGAAGAACTTCCGTCTTTGGTCTTCGGACTTCAAAATCATTATCACATTATCTTCTTCTCTTTCCGCCACCCAAATTTTTTGATTTACTTTCTTCAACGGAAATAATTTTATTTTCTCTTGATTAAATTAAATAAAGGTAGTCACAAGCTTTTCAAACATCGAAAATAGTAATTCTAAATCTTTGATAACATTTTTGTTATAAGAAAAGTTAGGCCAATTTTTGTGCTGCCAGTTCCATTGTTGATAAGCCATGAGCTATATTTTTATATTTTATAGCCCAAATATAGCAAAAATATGGGCTATAAATCAAGTTTTTTTGCAACTAAAATTTTGCGGGGTTTTCGTTCCACTAAAAATTGACTACACTATTCAGAGTCTTAATCAGAATCTTTTTCGCTTTTTCGGGAATTTTTAGCGTAACCAATTTTTGGTTCTTGTTCATACAATAATACCAAACCTTTCTATGAATACACCTTTTTCTTTGTTTACAAATAACACATGAATTTTTAGATACCTTTTTTAGTTTTATAATCTGATTTTTGTTATATTTGAACAAAATTGTAACTATTATGAAAAGGGAAGTATTTATAATCTTTATTTGTTTGGTTTCTTTTGTTTCTGTACAATCGCAAAATAGTTTATTAGAGGATACAGAATGGATTTATGATTTTGATAATTACTTTTTTGGTAACGCTGAGTGTTCTCTTGATTTTAATAATTGGTTTCCTGATAATGCAGAATGGACTTATGATTATAATAGTGCCGATGCAAAGGGTTATGTGTTGATAAAGAAAGTGTCAGATACAATTATTTATAATGAATCGGGACAACCAATAAATTGCAAAGTATTAGAAAAGACAAGGCATACATATAATTATTTGCAAAATGTGTATAATGATGAAGATTTAGGGCATGAATATGTTTATGCAGACGAGGATAAGGTTTATATTTATAAAAATGAACAATTCTATACATTATATGATTTTTCTGCAGAAATAGGAGATACATGGGTTATTCCTGCAATGGAGGACTATAATGATGAAACAATGTTTTCTTGTGATGAGGGAATTGTAAAAGTTATCGGTAAAGGAGTAGTAATAGATCATCCGATTTTTCAAGGACTTAGATATATTGTATTACAAACAGAAGCAAATGATACGTGGCAATTATGGGGAACAATTATGGAATTAATTGGTAGTACCCGATGGTATATGTTTCCAGAACAAGGATGTGTTTCTGATGTGTCTGAGGGAGGTCCGCTTCGCTGTTATATGGGAGATGGAATGATGCTTGATACAGGAATATCTTGGAGTTGTTATCATATTGTTTTTGGAACGGAAGATATTGAAAAAGAAAGAATAAGTATTTACCCTAATCCTACTTTTGATAAGTTTACTTTTAATGGGGCGTCTAGTAAAGTGTATAATATTACCGTAAAAAATGTAAATGGACAAATGGTAAAAAATATAAGGCAAGTGATGAATGGGAATGTTATTAATGTAAGTAACTTGCCAACAGGTTTATATCTGTTAATGATTAGTAATGAAAAAGAGAAATATTATACAAAATTTATTAAACTTTAGTTTAATCAAATAGATAGAATCAAAATATGAAAAGGTTATTGTTTATAATATTATTTATTAATAATATAGCTATTGTTTCGTATGCTCAAATGATTAATTGGCAACAATGTTATGGGGGATATGACTTTAATTTTGCTTCTGATATAATAGCGGAAAGTAATGGTAATTATGTTGTTGTGGGGCTCTCAAATGCTACAGATGGATTGGTGGATTGTGATTATCAGGGTTATAAAACATGGCTTATAGAGATAGATTCTATAGGTCGCTTATTAAATCAAAAATGTTATATTCAATTTTTTCCATATAATATACATAAAGATATTAAAGATGGAAATTATTTTTTAATAGGAGAAACAAGTTTAGGAAATAGTGATGAAGCGCTTCATAACTTAGGGATAAAAAAAGTTGATGAAAATTTTGAAGTGTTATGGGAACGAAGTTATGGTAGTTTGTCTTGTCCGAATTATTCCGGCCATAAAGGCAGGATAACCTCTGACGGAGGCGTTATAGCATGTACAGGAATACAATGTGGGGATGGTGATCCAAGTGAATATTTTGGGATGTGGGATGTGTGGATTATTAAAACCGATAGTTTAGGGAATATAGAGTGGGATAAGACATTGGGTACAAAATATGGTGTTGAAGGAGCCGTTCAAATAATACCGACTACAGATAGTGCTTATTTAATGTTATCAACAGCTAAAGTTTTGCCGGTAGAGGATTATGGCGAAGGCAATATAGATTGTTTTATTGATGGTAATATTAATACAGGTTATGCTGTAATAACTAAATTAGATTTGCAAGGTAGAATATTATGGAATAGATGTTATGGTGGTCCTGATGGCGATGATGGGCTTTATGATATGGTAAATGTGGATAGAGGTTATGTGTTTGTGGGGTTGTCATCTTCCATTAGAGGGGATTTATCGGGTGTTCCTCTTCATTATTATGATGAAAATGAGTGGGAAAGAGAAGCTGATAAATGGATTATGAAAACAGATCTTGACGGTAATATTATATGGCAAAAACGATATGGAGGTTATCGTAGAGACGGTGCTCATAAAATAATAAGTACCTCAGACGGAGGTTTTATGATTTTTGGTTATACACAATCAAAGTATGGAGATATTACAGTAAATCCTTCTTCACCTATAGAGTCTATTTGGATTACTCGGTTGGATAAACAGGGTAATTTATTATGGCAAAGAACAATAAGTAACTCTTTTGAAGGTGTTAATGGAGCTTGTCAGGTTAGTGGTAATAAATATACTTTATGTGGAGTAATGAGCGGTGCCCCCGGTGGAGATATTTTTTGCACAAATTATATTTATGGGGTAATGAGAAGTTATTATGTGTGTAATATTACCGATACAGTTTCTTATATTAGCACAAATGATTACTCAAAAAGCCAAAATCTTATAAGTATTTATCCCAATCCTATTTCCGATAAGTTTACTTTTAGTGGCTCACCTGATAATGTATATGATATTATCATGCAAAATATAAACGGACAAACCGTAAAAGTTATAAAACAAGTAATGAATGGTGATGTTATTAATGTAGGAGATTTACCAACAGGCTTATATATGATAATGGTTAATGATGAAAAAGAAAAATATTATGCTAAAATCATGATTTTATAGATAAAAAAGATGATAGCATATTAGAAAAAGTATTTGTTTTTATAATAAACGATATTTTTCATTGTAATTAGTTAATTTTTTTGCAATGTGTACTAACCAATATGATAAAATTTTATTTTTGTGAAAAAGAATTTTGAAGATAGGATAAAATACCTTTCTTGGATAAATTAAAAATATTGTAATATGAATAAAATTTTAAGTTTGTTGTTAGTATTATTTGCGATTGGTTATGTAAAAAGCCAAGAAGCTTTTAGTGGTGAAAATGTGATAAACAGTAATAATGTAAATGCACCAAGGTCTATATTTGCAGCAGATATAGATGGAGATGGTGATATGGATATATTATCAGCATCCAGTGGCGATAATAAGGTAGCATGGTATGAAAATACAGATGGTTTGGGCACTTTTGGAGTACAACATATAATTATGGATGGAGCCATTGGAGCCACAGCCGTTTTAGCAGCAGATTTGGATGGCGATAATGATTTGGATGTGTTGTCAGTTTCTTCTTTTGATGCTAAAATTGCATGGTATGAGAATACAGATGGTGCAGGCAATTTTGGAGCACAACAAGTAATCTCTAATCAGTGTCAATATGCGATGTCTGTAGCAGTAGCTGATATTGACAATGACGGTGATTTGGATGTGTTGTCAGCTTCCCTTTCCGATGATAAGTTGGCTTGGTACGAAAATACGGATGGCACAGGCAATTTTGGAGAGCAACAAATTATATCTACTGAAGCCGATGCAATTCTTTTCATACAAACAGCTGATATTAACAATGATGGTTTAATGGATGTCGTATCTGCTTCTATGGCAGATGGAAAAGTGGCGTGGTATGAGAATATGAATGGAAGTTTTTCTTCACAAAAAATAATAACAGACGA
>PDWJ01003025.1_pt1 | contig 16685 bp, 12 predicted proteins | sample 1430881 | NCBI WGS metagenome assembly PDWJ01 (sample SAMN01162460, study PRJNA174530) | Oral metagenome, whole genome shotgun sequencing project. | biome: Marine environment; feature: Marine mammal; material: Swab sample of the gingival sulcus; isolation source: swab sample of gingival sulcus... | reverse complement strand
CACCGGTAGACTTGAAGGGGTCAATAACAAGATAAAGGTCATTAAACGTAAAGCTTATGGATTTCATGTCCGGCAGTATTTTACGCTGAAAATCTATCAAAATTTTTCCAACTAATTCGGAGATGAACCAAAAATGTTTTTTAACACTATTTCTCCTGTACGGTTTGTTAACGTGTATGCGCGGTGGCAAAAAAATTGAACGCCAGCGGCTATCCGATGGTCATTTCGCAATTCCAGCCGGATGAATTTCAGATCGATACCAGCCACACAATTCACTTCGAATAATTGCGTTTACCATTTTTGTTTCCTTATACCAACAAACTTTTCTTAGGGAAATCTTCCTTAAAGGTCTTGTTAATACATAACTTTCCTATCACTATATTTCCGATATTTCGTTTTAATCCCCTCAAAGCGGGGCACACACTCCAACGCTATGGCATGAAGTATCTTAGCTATATGATTAGCGTGTCTCAATCCCCTCAAAGCGGGGCATACACTCCAACGTGGGGCCAGCCGGGGTCGCGGCTGAAAGTGACAAGTCTCAATCCCCTCAAAGCGGGGCATACACTCCAACAAAAGCCCCGGCCAAAACAGTTACCATTGTTAAACTATGTCTCAATCCCCTCAAAGCGGGGCATACACTCCAACACGTGGTGCCGATGCTCAACCACGTTTCAAAAGTCTTTTCTTGTCTCAATCCCCTCAAAGCGGGGCATACACTCCAACTACTCATAAATATTTAACCAAACTAACCGTCAATAACCGTCTCAATCCCCTCAAAGCGGGGCATACACTCCAACCCCATTTATGAAAGGGGAAACAAAATGAAAGAAAACAGTCTCAATCCCCTCAAAGCGGGGCATACACTCCAACACCCTGACTTTATTTGTTTTTTCCGGATCGCAAAAAGTTTGCAAATATAAAATACCAGTACATCCAATTCCTTATCATTTGTAAGACAAGTTCGCAAACCGGCCGCTTGCGGGGAGAAAGAAGTTGCAACTGCTCGTCTCTTTCCAGATTAACCTTTTGAAATCTTGTGGTTTTGTGTTTTATAAGAGCACATAACCGAACGCCTCTTTATGCTCAAAACTGCGATTTGCGAAAAATGGCCTTTGCGGCCGTTTTTAACATATTGATTTTTCGTTATTCTGCTTTACGCTATTTCCTCAATATTCGCAAACCTCTTCAGATCTCACCCCTTTTGAGCGGGTTGCGAGCTTTCAGAGTTACGACATCCGCACCAGATTTGCATATATTTTATTATAAAGCAATAGGTTATACTGTTTTTCGCCATATGTTCAAAAGTTCGCAAACCAGAAGACAGGACAGATGCCCCCCCCTACCAGCGACTCAAATAGGGCCTGTATTTCTGTCGGCCATAAAGATGTTTGCGGATCGCTTTCGCCTGATGATATATAACTTCCTGCAGGGTCTGCCGCTGCCCATAATGGGATACCTCCGCACTCAGTCTTGCCGTGATAGCGGCGGCTGTTTTCTTTCTCGTTTCGTTATCAAGCATACCGTTTTTCTGAACACTGCATTTTATCCTGCGACCGATCATACTAAGTATGACCTTATCGACCACGGGCGCCCGGAATTCCTCAACCAGGTCAAAGGTCAATACCGGTTTGCCGTGCTGATAGGCATGGAGAAAACCGGCCATAGCGTTCAAACCTGCCCTGGTAACGGCATTCAGCGCCTGACCATAGAGGATACCATAACCATAATTGAGCATTGAATTGAGCGTATCAGTCGCCCCCCGCCGTTTTCGACCAGGAAAGGCTATTTCGGCGGGAAGGATGTGATTGATAAGCTGCCAGTATTTTAACGCGAAAATCCCCTCCAGTCCCATAAGCGAATTTCTGAAAGCCTGCGCGGAGGTATTTATTTCAAGGGCCTTGATCTTTTTAACCAGATCTTCAAGTTCTCCGCGAGCCTCCATAAACATCTGATTAAAGATGTTATTGTTGCGTTTTTTATATTTTCCGTACGCTTTCAAGACGGCCAGCTGATTTTTTACCTTACCGATAATAAACATTCTGGCAAGTTCAAGGCCCCTTGTATCATCTTTGAGGGAGACCTGTTTAAGAACAAGTTCAGCGTTCGTACTGTCCGGCCGAGAGAGAACCGCCCTGATATTGCCGAGATTGTCAATCAGTTGACAGGCGATATCATTACGACAGCAAAAACTGAGCACATTTGTTGATATTGCCAGGGAACGGTCTGCCAGCGTCAGCCCCTGCAGCTGTGAGATTGGCATCTCGCTGATGATTCGTTGTTTCTCACGAACAACGATTCGGCCCCCCTGTTTGCCGACAAAAAAGCCGGGCGTAAGAACAAAAATTTCGCCGTCCGGGGTTTGCTTTCTTCTGTATTTTTTCCTGCGCTTTTGGGTTTGTTTATCGGCCGGTTGATTGGTGTTGTCTGATGGAGAAGGCTGCGCCTTTTTCCAGAGGGCGATAAGTTGTTTTCGTGCGTCGCCGCTCTTTTTGAACAGTGCCGATGGCAACGGCAGTGCAAGTTGGTCAGGCGCCTTTTTCGGCCAACGTCCCTCTGAAATTCTCTGGCGAATCAGTTGTCCCAGTTTTTTCTCAACTATCTTTTCGATGGCGGCAAACTGTTGGCCTGCGCCAAGAAAACCGTAGTAGTGGTACCAGCCTTCGGCCATGACCTGTAATTTGCCAAAAATGGCGTCCATGTCGAAATGACTCTTTGGTGAAAGATACCAGGAGAGTTCACGTTCTATCTTTTCAACCTTTTGCCGGGCAATCCTACGGCAATCTCCTTTAAAAAATATGCCAAGAAAGACAAAACCCTGGTCAATATGGGTAACAGGTGCGTCATTTTGATTCAGGGATAATTCAAGCTGTTCTTCAATAAATAACCTGACCCTTTTATCAGCATCCTCTGCCGTCTCTCTGTTTTGGCACTGAATAACATAATCGTCGACATAGCGCACATAACCCCAATTATGTCGGGCGGCAAACAGATCAAGATCATGCAGATAGAGATTGGCAAGAAACGGCGAGATGATCTGTCCCTGCCTGATTCCCACGGCAACCTCCTTCCCGCGGCCCTTTTTGGTAACAATCCCTGTCCTGCAAAAGAGCGCGATCAGTTCGGTAAGATGCGAATCACCATCTACCAGACGGCTGAAGAGTTCAAGCAGACGATTATGGTTCAGGTTGTCAAAAAAATGATCAATATCCTGATGGACGATCCAATGTTGTTTTTTGCTACGGAGGTTATGGATTACCCGGTTGATTGCCTTTCGGCGCCCCTTGCGTTCTCTGTTAGCATAGCTGGTATCAAGGAACAACTTTTCCGCCAAAGGCGCCACAACCTGGAGTATGGCCGTCTGCACGATTTTATCAGCGACTACGGGCAGCCCCAGTTTATGAAACTCCCCCGCCCGGTTAAATGTTGGCTTGGCCATCTCTTGAACAGGCTGTGGAATATAACTGCCTTCCTGAAGCTGCCGGTGCAGGCGCCGGATATTCTGGTCCTGATTTTTGATGAAGTCCTGAACGAGGTTTTTATCAACCCCGCCAGGGGCATTTTTCCCCTGCACCCGCTGTAAGGCACTGAGAAGGTTCGCCTCGTCTATAAACTGATCGAAGAGTTTTGCGCACATGGGAGCCTTTATTCATTGTTTCAGGCGGCAAGGGGCTATCATTGCTGTGCCCCTTTGTCCTTGTTTCGTTTTTTCCGCTTTTGTAACCAAATGACCGTTGAAATATCCAGGTTGTCCGTCAGATAATAAGCGTGTTCGACCCTTTGCTCCTGTCCCGACGAAAACCGGTCTCCTGACGTTTTTCTCTGCAGGCGCGGCATAGACAGTAATAGAGAACCGAATCCTTTTCCCCATCAACTATTTCTTCTATTTTTGCCTGAAAGGAGGTAAAGGCATCTTTTTTCAACCAGCATTCAAACACACTGTAGTTTGCCCTCTGGCCATAGCGTTTAAGAATTTTCTCCACATTTCTTCGTCGACGATCACTACCAATATCATAGGATATGACCCAACATTGTTTCTCCTGTGGCATACAGTCCCCTCTGAAATTGATCTATCTCCAATCCCCTCAAAGCGGGGCCTCTGCTCCTCGGCAGCGGATTTTTTCCAGCCATCTGCAAAAAAGTTAAAAACCATATTTTCGGAAACGGACATGGCGGAAAGAATGCGACAGCTCCACTGTGCCGTCATCCAGCAGGCGCTCCACGGCCTTGCGCCGGGTCGTGGCATAGACAGGCACACAGCCGATTTCCTTAAGAAAAACTACCATAAGATAAACGGCACCAAAATCGCCCTGAACCAGGACAATATCCCCTGGACGTGTCTCTGTTTCAAGCCAGGTGCGTATCGGCTGTAGATATGGGACAAGCGACTCGATATCCGGCGGCAGCTGCGCCCAGATACCGGCAATCTCCTTTGGTGCGGTAACGATCTGCTCCACACATAGAGAGATTCGGGCATCGGCCTCCTGCTCTGCGGTAAGGCTATGATTGAAAAGAAGAAAAAGTTTTTTCATGGCTGCGAGGGAGAAAGTTTATATTCCAGCTCCCAGAGAAGAATTTCTTTTGAGTCTTCGTCTGCTGCGAATTGTTTCTCAATCACATCCCTAAAATCACCGAGAGGCGGGGAGGCCCAGGTGTAGTTAGCTATAATTTTTTGAGCTTCATCTGCGTTCTTGCCTTTAAGTAAATCCTCTGCGCTGGGTGTAAAACGCCATACCCATGCATCTGGCGGCATTCTCGCTAATTCATCTGGGAACTTCTGACAAAACCCATAAATATCCTGAACGTCTGGATCGGCAGTGTCTATCGGGTTGTCCTTAAACCTTTCTCTAATTTCTTGATATACATTACGAATATCCCTTAGTCTTTGTGGAGGAGTGTCCCGTAACCGTTGAAGCATAACCAGGGCAGGTCGATATTTTTTGAATAAGGGTTCCAAATTTTTATCGTACGATCGTCTTTTTGCTGCATCACGAAAGATATCATCCAGGGCTGAATTCGATCCGTGAGTTGTAAAAATGGTCGCCAGTTCACTATCAGACATTTCTGGGATATCTTGTCTTAGTTCATTGACAGTGGGCAGGTAGATCATTCGCCCATAGCCAAGCCTGGTCTTGGCGCCAAAACCATGTTCTTTGGCAGCAGATTTGAGCATCTCTTTTGCCAGCTTGCACCAGCTTGCAGTGCCGCGGATGGTAAACAGAAATTTCTGCCCCGGCTGGATCACGATAAAGCTATTGGGCAGCGGATCACAGGTGCCATCAGGAAAGACATCTTTTCCCCGACGATAGTCGCGGTTATGGACTGTGGTGATATCCCTGCCAAAAGGCTTGCTGCCGGTGGGAATCCACCAGGCATCCATAAAATCAAGGCAGCCGGCGCTGGCCTCCCCGTTCTGGTTTGTGCCGCCGAACATAATCAACGCATATTTGCCCTTGAAAGATGAGAGGGGCTTCTTTTGCCAGAGGTTATCTCCTTTTTCATGGGCAAAAGAGGATAACACTCCTTTGATGGCAGCGCCGGGGATTACCGGGGTTCCCCAGGGCGCTTGCAGGGTGATGCCAAACTCGTGGACATTCTGGTCCCCTTTGCCCACCACCAGCGGGGAGCGTACCTCCATTTCAAAGCAGAGGGCGTCCTTATCCTGCGCCATAGTCTCTTTCCATCGTTTAAAGGCGGTCGTATAGAGTTGGAAACCTTCCGTAGGATAGCCATTTGCCAATGCATCGATGGTGTTGTTCTTGTTCTCGGTTTCGCCCTGTTCATCAATGCCTCGACAAAGCCTGTTAAACAAAAGACTTGGATTGTTCGGATTTGCCAAGGCATGTGGATTGGGAAATAACGAACGAATGGAATTGCGTACTGCCGGAATCATGATACGGCCTCCTCCTGTACCTGTGGCTGCTGTTCGTCGTTAATAATAAGGGTTTCAACAAGCCGTTTATGCCAGTTCAGCAAACCAAGCACCTCCCGCGTAAATACCATATACTGTGGCACCTCAGCCTCACGTACGGCCTGATAAAGTTTCTCGTCTTGTGAAATCAGTCCCAGCCCTTGCAACTCCTGCTCAAGATGATCAAGCAGAAGCTGGTGATGTTCTTCGTGCTCCTTTTGTCCACGAGCACAAAAAAAGGCCAGGGTCTGTATCAACCCCGAATTTCGCACCAGACTGCCTGCCTTTTTGGTCAGGGTTTTATATTTTTTCTGAAAATCCGCCGGATGCGCATTTGCCACAGCAAGGACATTCGGCATCACCGCATCGGCATATCGCTGGCTCTTGGTTCTCATGGCTGACCTCCCTGATATTGGCAAAAGAACATGGTTACAAGTCCCCTGCCAGTGGTGGCGCTGCCGCCAACCTGAATGGTAATCGAATTGCTGCAAATCAGATTAAGCAGATCTTTTGCTTTAATTGTTTTGTTGTCCCTTACCACATCCTGACTGTAGATAGAGCCGCTAAAGACCGCCTCTGCCGGGACAAACTCCTCATACCAGAGCCCGCCATCAACCACCACCCCCTCTTTTCCGATGCGGTTATGGGCGGCCACCGGCAGGCAGGCTTCACAAAAGAAGTCAAAGACATTGTCATCAACAATAGCAAAGCCACGGCTGAACTCTTTCTGGTCTTTATTTTCCGTATAAAGGCAGCGTCCGATTACTTCTGCCCACTGATCGGCAAGATTGTTTTCCTTCGGCATATCCACGAGCAGGTCGAGATCTTCAAGCAGGAGACGAACTGCATACTGACCCTGATGGACAAGCCGGGTATCGGTGCAGACCAGGGCATGAAAGTTATCATTCTCCTGGGCGGTCTGAAACGACGGCAGGTCTGGCAGATCGTTAAGGCCGGCGTTTTCCAGTTCTTCTTTGAGAATGCGCAGCGTATGGCGGGAGGTCAGCATGGCATAGGTGCCGAAATAGGAGCGGACGGGCAGGCAGACCAGACGACTGTCGGTAAAAGAAAGGGCCCCGGCGTAGTCAACCGAGCTGCCGGATGGGCTGCCAAAAGCAACCAAGGCCTCCTTTGAGCCATTATCAAAACGATCCCTGAGAACCCCTTTGATGGATGAGCCGGGGACAAGCGGATGCCCGGTGACAGAGTCCTTTGCCGTTGGCAGGTCGATATCCGACAGCCCCTGACCAACACCGCAGTGAAGACCGGAGCGGGTCTGCATAAGGTATGTTCGCATTTCCATTATTTTTCTCCTTGTATAGTGAGTTTACCTGTACATACAATACCATAGCCGTTGGCCTCATCAAGATCGTCGGCGATAGATCGGCCCCAGAACTTTTCGGCAAGCTCTAAAGACTGTTTTGGGTTTTGCAGTTCAACGATATAGACCGATCCCGCCGGTACCAGCTTGCTGGTGGCCCTTGGTGCTCCTTGTGCGAAATCCCAGCCGCTGACCGGCTGCCAGCGAGGTATATGGGCAGAAACAAGTCGCAGCTCAATACCCGTGCCCGGCACCTTCTTCCAGGACAGGGTTGAACTGTTCACATCGGGCCGCAACCACTCTGGCGCCCAGCCGCCAAAATTGCCGGGGCTAAGCAGGATAAGGCGAAGAAAACGTTCTTCTGTAAACCACGCTTTCGGAAATTCCGGGAAAGGATCCTTCTCCAGAGCGTCAATCCGGGCAACCTTGCGCTCGCCGCCCAGACGGCAGGGACCAGTGGGGTCATCACCATTTTTTGTTCCGGAAAGCGTCACCCCGATACCGTAGCGGCCTCTTCTCCCCTGCTCCGACTTTTCCAGAGTTTCCAGACGGATCCCCTGGGTGGAAAAGAGCTGACTGGCTGTGGCAGTGCCGGAGTCACTGATTGCGGTGTGCATACGGAACGCTGTCTGCGGCCAGGGAAGCCCCAGTTTCCGGAAAGGTATTGTCCCTTTGATCTCTCCGTTTTCAAGCCACTGGAGAAACTGGTCTTCATGCCAGAGGGCCGGACAGTTGCGGGCCGGTTTTTCTCGAGCTGTGGTAAATGGCAGCCGCCATTCTGGCCAGGGCAGATCTACCCCTTCATCTTCTGATACTGTTTCATAGGTAAAACTGTGCACCTGAAAATTGTCAGCGGCAGCGGCAGCGACCAGCAGGGCATCTGCCGGGGCGGGATAAAGCAACTGCCAGTCAGCCGTCTCTTCTTTCTGCCACATGGGCAGAATACGCTCTGTTTTGACCTTTATAATTTCACTGAGGTTATTCTGAGTACTATTATTAAAAAATGTCGCATCTCTGGAAAGACCAACCTGGGTGCGCATCATGCCTGTAATCGTTGGCGGCAGCGGCCATTGCAACAATCCGGCGTCAACGTTTCCGGGGTCGCCAAATGGTCTGCCATCACGAAACACCAAGGCTTCCTGCGAGTGAATAATATAGTTTGACATCCTTGTTTCCTCCTGTTTACAGCCAGTTCGCCTGGCTGATGGACCTTGCCCGGCTGAACTGATGGGCTATCACCAATTCATCCGAGAGATGCCGGATACTCTCCTGCCCGGAGAGCAACAGCAAGGCATCATCTCTTTTTATATCTTTCCGGCAGATCAGACGCAAAGCTTCCGCGGTTGCCGGACTTGCCGGCAAGGGTGTTGTTCCCTGGTTGTTCCATTGTAGATTATCCCCGCAATCATTGACAATGGATCGGAGTTGATAGGCTAAACGCGATGAGAGTTGCTGCTGATTATAGGCCTGGACAAAGGCATACAGCCGGTCTGGGAGTGAGGGATAGCTGTTGATGGCGTCCCAGCCGCCAGTGATAGCGAGGTCTGAACCGCTGCGTTTTGACTGGATAATTGCCAGGCGGTTTTTGCCTGACTCCTTGGCCAGCCGCTCTGCCTGTCTGGCCAGCACCAGGGCCCTGTCCATGGGCATATGAAAATGGACAATGGCCATCCCCAGGGAGAAGGTCGGATGGGCGACTTGAGTGCCGGCGCAGGCTTTTTGCATGGTTTTCCTGAAAAGGGTGTTTATCTCCTGACAGCAGGCAAGCGCGGTATGCAGGGGCACATAGGCCATCACATCGTCGCCGCCGCTGTAGACGACCTTTCCGCAATGGATTGCAACTGTATTATGGACTTCTCGGGCAAAGTCATCGAGATTAGACGAAAACTGCTGGTGCTCAGACTTTCCGGCAAGATCATTAAGGGTCTTTCCCATATCGTCGCCATCCCCAACCAGCAGACAGAGATAGGGCTGGGGTTCTATTGTCTGTTTCCAGAGCTTTTTCAGCACATGGGCAATTTCCTTCCAGGCCTCTTTTTCCGGTTCCTGGTCAAAGGCCTCTTTTTCCGGTTCCTGGTCAACCCGCTTCAGCTCTGCCTCAAGCACAGAAGGATGAAGCAGATCAATTGGTAAATCATCGGGCCATTGATCCCAATCTGCTGAAGTAGCAGGCGGACGGCTTTCCTTGGCGGGGTAGAGATCGTCAATAGAGGGAAATTCTTGCAGTTTCTGTTTTATACCGTTTTGATCCTTAGTTACAGCTATTTTAAGGCCGTGAATATAGGGGAGTGCCGCCACTTCGGCCAGATTGTCAAAATGGGGCCTGTCTGGATGGTTCCAGGGACCAAAACGTTTGACAATGCCCAGGGCATCCAGTTGTTCGCCTTGTTTTATCTGGAAGGCACGGTTTGTTGAAAGCTTGCCGGTGATCACCGACTCACGGATGCCATCCAGGCTCGATTTTGGTTTGCCGCTGCCATTCCAGGCGGGTTCATCAAATTCCCGCAGGTTTTTGCGGCCGGCCAGCAGCTGTTCGCAGCGCGCCAATGACGTGCGGTAGTTTTCCGGCGTATAAGGCGTCCATGCGGCAAAAAATTCGCCAAAATCCTCCACCTGTTTATCAAAAAGGACCTTGTCAACAGCCGTTCCTGCCCTTTTCCAGGCATCATCACAAAACTTTTTCCACTGCTTTTTGAAGGCGTCCTCACAGTTTTCTATAATGGCCTGAGGGTCACTGCCTTCCAGAGTCAGGGCCAGGATCTTGTTGGCAACATTCATGGCTGAATCTTTCTCAAGGTCTGTTTTCTTTTTCGGCGTTGGGAATATCAGGGTACACCCTTCATTTTCAAGGGTTCGGGCCACCGCCTTGGAAAGCTCTGACAGCAGATAGGAACCGTACCAGAGATCCCGCAGTTTGCGGGCCGAGGCAATAAATTCCTGAACCGGTCCCACGGCGATAGTGATCAGATATTGTTGTGTCATCAGGTTACCTCCGGGATTTTAAGGTAGTCAATCAGGGCATCATATGGAGCGGTGCCGGCTGCAGGTGTGGAACATTTGTGGAGGATCTGCTTGCCAGTATAGTTATCTGGATGCTCAGTTGTACCCAACAAATATTTCTTCTTTCTTTTTTTTTCCTTTTTACATTCTAACTCTATTTTTTGAGGGATTTGATGGTTAAGCAGCAGCCAGATTTTGGCCAGATTTCCATCCCGCAGCTTGATTACCTTGAGAATAAAAGGGGAAGGCCATCTGGTCTTTCCCTGGGGCTGGAGTTGAAAATCTCCTGCCGGATCAGTGGGGTCACCATATTGCGGGTCTCTGTTGAATCTGGAAATAATCGGCATGCCATAGGCGGCACGGGGAAACCAGTGAGGCTTATGTCGTGGACTATGGTTTTGATATTCTTGGGTAATATTGCGGATGGCATCCGCTTCAGGCCAGCGGCTACGGCCCGGTCTATTCCCTTCACCCGGTTCCCGAGCATAGTTTTTCCCCTGCCGAAATTCACCGTAGTTTTCCAGATAATTGCGCCAAAGTTTTTTTGCATCGTTACTTTTAGGGGCTATTTCTACTCCGAGTGGGCAACCAGCAAGGTTGGGCCAGTTTGCCACCCCAACGCCGCCCCCATTTTCGGAAGAAACAGCCTTAATAAAGGTTTTTATCTCCTCGCCACTTGAGAATTCTTTCATCACATCGGCGCAGTATAGAGAGCCACAGCCGCGTGTGGTACGTGCGCCCAAGCCGCCAAACAGCAGCCAGAGTTTTATGGTTTTTTGGACGTCGTCTTTAATTGCATCAGGGCACTGCACCTTAAGGGTAAAAGAAAGATTCTTGGTCACCTTGCATTGTTGTGGGGGGGTGAAGCTGTTTTGCAGGGGAAAGAGCACATAAGCCGGCAGCTCTTGCTTTGCAAACTGAAGGATATCACCTCTTCTCCCGCCCCAGGGGATGGTTATATATTCCGCTTTACTATTCAGGATCACATCCAGACGAACCGGTGAGGCCTTGCTGGTGCTGCCCCAAAAGGCGTCCTCTGCTTCACGCAATTCCTGGATAGTGAGCCCGGGAGACTGCATGGCCCGCCACCAGAAGCGGAGCTGTCCCTTGACGGCCTGGACCCGCACGGGATTTTTCTCGTCAGGAATCCAGCTGTTATGACCACCGCCTGCCATCGGGGTTAGCAATTTAATGTTATAATCTTCTTGCCATTGACTGTTGGCGCTCGCGGTAAACGCCGGCGTAACATCCTGTTCTTCTTTAGTAGTCAGTTTCCTTGCCATGGTGCACCTTTCCTGTTGAAAATAGTTAGCGGCTATGGCCGCTCTTGAAGTTCCACCCGTCCCAGTCCCATAACCGTGCCCCGCCCCACATGGAGCAGGCTGGCCAGCTGCCACCAGCGCTGCTGTTCCGGACCAGTGTCTGTAAGATCGACTTCACCGGTAAAGCCGCCCAGCGGAATTTTACGGTTTTGGCGGTTTGAGTGGCGCTGCAGTTCCACCCAGCGCAGTCTGGCCGAAGGCTTTGGCCATTGCTGCATTGATTTATAGAGCTGCAGCCAGTTATTCCGGCCAAAACCATGACCGGAACCATAGACCATATTCAGATTTTCCAGACGGCGGGCCAGATTGGTTTTGAACAGCGACCAGTCAAAAGATGTTTCTCGCTTTTTGGTTAACCGCACCGGCGTAATAAACCGGGCTTTTGCCGCTGGCTCTTTATGCTCCAGCCACTGATCCAGGCTGTAGGCCTGTGGAGAGATATTTGCCGCCGCCTCAAACGGGACCTTTCCCCCTGGAAAATGGTGTTCTATTCTTTCCACTGAATAAGGCAGCCGGTTTTCCGACCGCAGGCCAAGACCTGTTGCGCCCGCCGTCTCAAGGGCCTGGCAGATCGCCGGAAAAAGCTCATTGCTCCGGCCCATAAGCACCAGTTCGACCTCAATCTTCGTCCCCTTCTGAAATGGTGCGGCGTAAAAAAGATAACCCTTGGGAGCATTTGTACGGCCCTGGATAAGGCTCTGCTTCTCATATAGGGTATAATAGGGGCACTGTTCGCGGATGAAACATTTTCCGCAGCCTGCACGCTGCCTTGCCGGCAGAGGACAGATCTCTTTTTGCAGTTGATGACCAATCAGGCCGCGAAGCCCCAGAGACGGATAGGCAGAGAGCCTGCTGCCGCCGCGAATCGCCAGATAGAAGCTGTATCTTGCCAGACGAAGCCCTGATATTATCTCGTCAACTGTATGGAAATTCTGGTTGTTCATACGCTGTTTGTCTTGCTATCGGCTGAAAAAGTGACATAAAACTATACAGAACTTAGACCTTCAGCTTTAGCTTATCCAGCATATCTGACAGCTTGGTCAAGGTCAGGTTTTCCTTTTTTTTGTTCACCTTTCGAGGGAGAACCAAATCGCCTGCTGTCTCTTCGCAAAAGGCAAACATTTTGCCGCCTCGTTTTTCGATCTCGAAGGGACGGTTTTTCAGTTTTTGCCACTCGTTATTGCTGTTAAGCATTGAGTCCTTGTTGTTCAGATCCTTTTTAAAAAAAGGAAACACAGAACAAAAATCCGTATAAAACCCCGATGCCTTATAGAGATTGAGGGTGCGGGCATCTTCATCTTTTTTCCCGAAAGAGAAGGTTTTCGCGTCCAGGGCGATCAGGGTGCCGAAATCAGTCACCAGCAGGATATCAAATTCCTGTTTCGTATCGGTATTATCCGTTGCCTCAATTTCCACAGACCAGACCTGATTGATACGATGACTGGCCGGGTCTTTGGCCACGAGCCTGGTAACCTCAGTCTGCATAACCCGCTCAAAATAGTAGCCAAGCATCCCATTTGTTTTGTCTTTATCAGGGTCATAGAAACTTCCAAAAAAGGAAGGATTCAACGGCATTGATATGTCCTTTTTATAAGCTTGGTCTCTTTGATAGGTATACTCCATCATATCCTGGCGATTGTCATAATCCATAAAATGGTTGAATTGGGCATCAGTGAGGAGGTTGTTTTGGTATAACTTACCACTATCTTCACCTATTCTTTTCCAGAATACTTGTTGTGCGATGATCTTATAACGAAAAGTTTTGAGGATATCTTTAAGGGTCAGCTCCGGGACAGTGGTGCGCTTCAGATCGCTCTGTATTCCTAAATTATTATACGACACCTCCACTGTCTTCCTGGCCTGAGGTTCAGTATAGCAGAGCTGGTCTTTACAGCCATTTTTCCGGCGTTGCTCGAAAGTTGTCATCAGGGCAATGGTCTGCATTTTCTGACCACCGCCGATATTCCAGACAATCGATTTTTCACCATTTTCATCTTCAATGTTTTTGATCTCTTTTTGCAATTCTTCAAGAATTTCTGCAAGTTCCAGTCCTTCGCCAATGAAAAGCGTTTTAAACGTTTTTCCTTTTGATTGTAATACGTCCTTAAAACCTTTTGCCCATTTGTCGTTTTCGGCCTTGGTCGTTTCCAGTAAAAGCAGTGTATCGCACTCAGACTGTAGAAAAGGCACCAGATTGGTGCTGTTTTGCTGGGTGGAAACGCCTATCATAATCCTGTATTCCGGTTTTTTTGGCATAAAAACTCTCCTTAGTTCAAGAATTGACAATATCTACCGTTATCCGCAGACAATAAAGATGGTAAGGCCGATCTGGCAGGCTTACCATCGGTGCACTTAACGATAGTTGAATGTAAAGCATTTCAAAAAGGTATCGCAGGCCTTCCGGTCAAATCTCTTCTGCTCGTCAATTTTTTGCAGGGCCTGCCAGCCGTCGGCAAACCAGCCTGTTGCCGTACCATTTTTATCAATATACAGGATGGTTGCCAACTCCTTGATTTCGCCAATTGCTTTCATTATGTTTATGGCCCTGCCAATTTTCTCCATCGCACTCTTGGGCCGGCCAGCTCTGTGCTCTTCAATGGCCCACCAGACCCATATCTGGGCGCGGATAGCCTGCAGGGTGGGTTGGTCTGTCCGCCGTCCTTTTCGAGGAATACGTAAGGCATGGTTAAAATAGTCTTTTGCCCCTTCTTTGTTGGCGGCGGTGGCTATACGACCCAGATATCCGCAAATCAACTCAAAAGGATGTTCATTAACCGCGGCTCCAAACCATTTTTTCAGATTCTTTAGAGAGTAAGTTTTCAGCAAGATCTCATTCTCTTTCAAGCTGTGGTTCTGCACGGCATTTTTAAGAAGAATTGCCAGCACAAATTGCATATATCTCGCGTTTTTTGCTGGAGCTGCAAGAAACGCATTAACGCTATCAGACCCTTTTATAATCTCAATAATCTCCTGCGCCTTGTTCTGCTTTTCCCAGTCAAGATAAAGATGCGCCAGGTTGATATCATGACGAATCGTGTCGCTCTCACGGGTAAACTCTTGAGCAGCCTCTGTAAAAAGGGTTTCGGCTTTTTCAAAAAGTGCTGGTTTTCTCGGACAGAGAAAGGCCATATTCTGCGCCATTGTTCCACGAATTTTACCAAGCAGTGGATCATGGAGAATCCCATCTGTCATTTGTTGGTATATTTTCAGAGACTGTTCCAGGGAAGAGTGTATGGTATGAAGAATTTCGTTTGCCTGTTCAAAGGCGAAAAGATTTGCCAGGGTGACGGCATCCCGGTTCTCCACCTCTATTTTTTTCCTGTATTCTGATACGGTACATTTCCCCAGGTTCAGGTTCTGTATTTTTCTATAATTTTCCCAGGCATCGATGTCCTCACCCCTATGGTTATGAATACTTTGCCGGTGACTGTACAGTTTGAAAAGCAGCCAGTTATACCGTGGCGTATCATGGATCTTAGCGGGGAGACTGTCGGCGGATTTGAGAAGATGGGTGATAAGATCCAAAATAAATTGCCAGTTGCCACGGCTGTTTCGAAGGTATCTATCTATTCTTTGTTCGAGCTCCTCCAGTTGACCAATATCCACAGGGAAAATATGGGGTGCTGCGCTGTCCAGCATTTTCTGCAAATTGATGTCAAAGGGGGAAGGCGTCGGTTTTGCCAAAAGCTGAAGGGCTTCAGGTAAAAAATACTGAAAATTCCCGGCAAGATATGAGCGAATCAGCTCCCTGTAGGTTTGATACTCACGGTTATAATCAAATGTCACCGAATATCGTTCTGAAAAATTTTGGTCACTTCTGGATAGATACGCGAGATGGTCTGCAATATGCACAAAAGGATCTTTACTTTTGTGGGCAACAATGGTCTCAAATTTGCTAAAAGTACGCTCTCCGAGTCTCTTTTTCCAACGGATATACTCGTGGGCATGCAACATTATCCTAGACCGAAGGATGTCTGCGTTCCAGACGAAGAAAAGAGTTTTTTGGTTCCCTATGGATGTCCAGCCGTACCCCATGGATTTCATCGCTTTAATCTCTTTGTTCTGCTGGGGTTCAAATACCGTAACCCTGCTGTTTGGCAGGAGAGAAAAATCAAGCGCTTTTCCAAAAAATGGTTCGTAAAGAAAGATAATATGTTCCAGCAGGCAAGTCGCCATACCTTGATACCGGTTGGCCGAATGGATTTCCATGTATTCGGGGGGAAGTGTTTGATAAATATCCTCGTTATGGCGAAGAAGAAAGGAAAGCACCCCATGGCCTTCTATCAGGGAAAACAGCTCGCTGAAATATTTAGTTGTCAGGTTTTTGGCGTCTTTGGCATGAGTTTCGGTGAGTTTATGCGCTTGCCACAGTGTTTGAATTCCTTCATAGAGGGAAATTTTTTCTTCTTCAGGTACAAGTATTGCTGTGACTGTAGGCTGAATGTATTTCAGATTAGGATGATTTTCAAACTCTCCCGATTCATCCATATAGAGATGATATTTTTGCATAATACCTTCTCCCTTCTAAGGTTTGAGAAAGCCATTATAAGATAATGTCCGCTGGATGACAGGTCAGATTACATAACGATCCAACCTGTCATATAATTTACATGCAATCTAACAAACACTTTCACAAAACTGGTTTGTCCCAGAACAGGCCGTGCTACTGCAAAAGAGATATTTTCTCCCTGATTAACTTCTCAGCAGGGTCAGGTTGGGGTTTTACCTCTATTATCTCGGAGACAAGCAGTCCACTATTCGATTTTCGTTCTACAACCGGCCAATCTTTACTTGTAAACGTCACCTCTTTATATATACCACACGTTGCCTTTACTGTTACTTGGGCACCCTCAGGCAAGTCAAGTATCTCTTTGGCAAGTTCATCTTGGGTGTAACCAAAAAAAAGATATATAATGGTTGAACTTTTAGACACCTCGTTATAGGGGACCCCGAGGGAAGCCCCAGCTCTTCGGCCTCAACGCTTTAAAAGTATTGGTCATTTTTGAACGATACTGTCACAGACTTTACTTGTTTCTGGGTCTTCTCCGAATTAGTTGGAGAAGTTCTGATAGATTTTCAGCGTAAAATACCGCAGGTCATGAAATCCATAGGCTTTACGTTTAATGACCTT
>PDWJ01003024.1_pt1 | contig 16685 bp, 7 predicted proteins | sample 1430881 | NCBI WGS metagenome assembly PDWJ01 (sample SAMN01162460, study PRJNA174530) | Oral metagenome, whole genome shotgun sequencing project. | biome: Marine environment; feature: Marine mammal; material: Swab sample of the gingival sulcus; isolation source: swab sample of gingival sulcus... | reverse complement strand
TGTGCACGCCGGCGTTGCTCATTGCTGAACGTAAGAGCAGGCCAGGGCCGCCTCTACCACGACCGGCCGCCTCGAGTCCCAATCAAGTCTGGGCGCCGATCACCCCCGTGGTTAGAGGGCCTTGAGGGCCTCGGCGGCGCGCGCGACGGTCGCGTCGATGAGCGCCTCATCGTGCGCCGCGGAGATGAACCACGCTTCGTACTGGCTGGGCGGGAGCATCACCCCGCGGGCGCGCAGCTGGCGGAAGAAGGCGCCAAAGCGCGCCGCGGCGGCCTCGGTGACGTCGTCGACGCGCCGGACCGGGCCCGCGGTGAAGAACAGGGTGATCATCGAGCCGACGCGCTGGACGGTGCCCGTCACGCCGGCGCCGCCGAGCGCCTCCACCAGGCCCGCCTCGAGCCGCGCGCCGAGGGCCTCGAGCCGATCGTGGACCCGGTCGCGGCGGAGGACCTCCAGGGTCGCCAGCCCCGCCGCCACACACAGCGGGTTGCCGCTATTCGTCCCCGCCTGGTAGACGGCGCCCTCGGGCGCGACCGCCCGCATGATGTCCGCGCGACCGCCATACGCGCCAATCGGCATCCCGCCGCCGATGACCTTGCCGAGGCAGGTCAGGTCGGGGGTCACCCCGTAGCGCTCCTGGGCGCCCCCCATCGCGACCCGGAAGCCGCTCATCACCTCGTCGAAGATGAGCAGCGCGCCGGCCGCGCGGGTCAGCTCGCGGAGGCCCTCGAGGTACCCGGGCTCGGGCGGCACCACCCCCATGTTCCCAGCCACGGGCTCGAGGATGATCGCCGCGACCTCGCCCCGGTAGCGCGCGAAGAGCGCGGCCACGGCCTCGAGATCGTTGTGAGGCGCCAGCAGGGTGTCCGCGACCGCCCCCGACGTGACGCCCGCCGAGTTGGGCGCCCCGAGGGTCATGGCCCCGCTGCCGGCCTTCACCAGCAGCGCGTCCGCGTGCCCGTGGTAGTTGCCCTCGAGCTTGATGACCTTGTCCCGCCCGGTGAAGCCGCGCGCCAGCCGGATCGCGCTCATCGTCGCCTCGGTCCCCGAGCTCACGAGCCGGAGCCGGTCGATGCTCGGCACGGCGTCGGCGACGCGCGCAGCCAGGCGCGTCTCGGCGACCGTCGGCGTGCCGAAGCCGAGCCCCAGCTCGAGCTGGGCGCGCATCGCCTCGAGCACCTCCGGGTGCCCATGGCCAAGGATCATCGGCCCAAAGGCACCTACGTAGTCGATGTACTCGCGGCCGTCCAGGTCCGTCACGTGCGCGCCCGCGCCCTTGGCCACGAAGATCGGTTCGACCCCGACGGACAGGCAGGCGCGGGCCGGGCTGTTGACGCCACCCGGCATGAGCCGCGCCGCGGCGGCGAAGGCGGTCTGGGACTTGGCGGCTGGCTCCATCGTGCGCTCCTATGACCTAACCCAACCGGTGGCGGTCGCCCGCATCGTGCGGCACCCACCACAAGATTGCGTCCGCGTGGTCTAGTTAGCGCTCTGGGCGGGCAAGCTCAACGTTGGCCTCGATGATCGCGCCCTCACCGCGCAGCCGCGGGGCCCTCGGGCGCAGCCGGCGCGGCCGACCGAGGCCGTCGCGCCGCGATCACCTGATCAGGCCCCCGATCGTCGCCGAGGCGCCGTGACGCACGCCGCCAGCGCGCATCGCAGCGCCTCCCAACGTCGCAAGGTGGCGAACCATACGACAATGACGCGCCGAGTCAGCGTGCGTCTGCGAACGAGGCGGTGCGTTAAGGGGACCGCCCCTTGCGCTCGCTCTGGAGCGGGGGTACACCCTCGCGGCTTCGACGCTCAGGGGCGGTCGCCCTCGAGAGCGCGCCCGAATCGTTTCGTAGGAGTTACAAATGCTGCTTCAGCCCAAGAGCTTCGTCGAGCCGGACCGCTTCTACTGCCGTGGCAGGGGCAAGCGCCTGTCCATCCACGACTGCATGGCGAAGTTCGTCGACGCCAACGCCCTCGGCTGGAAGGAGAACCCCTGCTTCAAGTGCACCCAGGGCCAGGACAACCGCGTCGGCTACGCAAAGTCCTGAGCGCGCCCGAGCCACGCCCCCTCGGGGAGCGCGGCTCATGGGATAACCGCGGCGCGCTCCCCTCCTCACGCTCCGGGGGGCCCATCGCCGCGCTCGACCATCGCTGACGGAGAGCGCCCTGCGCGGCCCGGGACGAGGATCTTCTCCGAATGCCGGGCCGCATGTGCTCAGGGAGCCATGCCGTCGGGCGATCGCGGGTTCGATCAATCCAGCAAATGCTTTCCGAACCGAAGCCCGTATTCCCGGCACACCCCAGGACCCGATCCGCGCGGCGCCACCCGGCCGCGAGCCGGTGCCAGTCCGAGGCCCGCGGGCGACCTGTGAGTTGTGCCGAGCCGGGACGGCGGCTATTCTCCGGGGCGTTTCGGGGGTACTGCGGCGCAGCCGCACAGGACAGAGGTGCGCGATGATTCGGACGACTGCTCGGAAGATCAGCCTGTCGTGGGCTGTGCTGGCGCTCGCGCTCGCAAGCTGCGGAGACGGAGACACCGGCGGCACCAACCAGCCCGGCGGGCCGGACACCGTCACCGGCGGCGGCGACGTGGAGCAGGACGTCGCGGACACCGCCGACACCTCCGCGGACACCGTCGAGGACGTGGACGAGGAGGTCTACGTCCCTCCCTGCGACGCCGACCCCGGCGCGCCACTGTGCCCCTGCGACAAGAACGAGGACTGCAACAGCGACTACTGCATCCCCGCGAGCACCGGCAACCAGGTGTGCACGACCGTGTGCATCGAGAGCTGCCCGGGTGACCTCGAGTGCAAGCTCACCTTCTTCCCTGGCTCGGATCCGACCTACCTCTGCGTCGACCTCAACGCGAACCTCTGCCGCCCTTGCCGTCAGAACTCGGACTGTCAGGGCAACTTCGGCCAGATCACCGACCGCTGCGTGGGCTACGGAGACACCGAAGGCGCCTTCTGTGGCGTCACCTGTGGCGACAGCCGCCCCTGCCCGGACGGCTACGAGTGCCAAGAGGTCTCCGACGTCGAGTCGGGCGCCGTGAGCCGCCAATGCGTCCCGACCAGCGGCCAGTGCGGCTGCTCCGTCCGCGCCGTCATCGAGCAGGCCTCGACCGCGTGCGCCAACGGCGCCTGCGTCGGCTCGCGCGTCTGCACCGAGGACGGCCTGAGCGCCTGTAGCGCCGCCACCCCCGAGACCGAGGTGTGCGACGGCGTCGACAACAACTGCAATGGGAGCGTCGACGAGGGCTTCCCCAACACCGACGGCGATCCAGACGCGGACTGCGTCGACGATGACGACGACGATGACGGCATCGTCGACGTGCAGGACAACTGCCCCCTCGACGCGAACCCGCTGCAAGAGGACGACGACGAAGACGGCGTGGGTGACGCCTGCGACACCCCGCAGGTCCCTGTGCTCGCCGGGGTCGACCCCGAGCCTCCCGCCAACGACAACGCGCCGACGGTCACCGGCACCGGCGAGCCCGGCTCCCAGGTGCGCGTCTTCCTCGGCTCCACCTGCTCCGGCGACGTCGTCGCCACCGCGGTCGTCGCCGAGGACGGGACCTGGTCGGTGGCCATCACCGTCGAGGACGACACCAGCAGCGGCATCTGGGCCGACGCCGTCGACGTGGTCAACGGCAACGCCTCCGACTGCACCGAGACCGGCCTCGACTACGTCGAAGACTCGACGGCGCCGGTCAGGCCCACGCTCCAGGGCACCGATCCCTCCTCGCCCGGCAGCGCCCTGGACTTCGACGTCCTCGCCGTCGCCGAGGTCGGCGCCGAGGTCGCCCTCTACAACGACGCCGACTGCACCCAGGCCGCCGCGCTGTCCGCCGTCACCGACGCCGAGGGCGCCGCCCGCATCGCCGCCAGCGTCACCGCCGAGGCGGAGGTCACCTATTGGGCGACCGCCACCGACGCCGCCGGCAACGCCTCGGCCTGCTCGGGGTCGGTCACCTACCGTCACGACTCGACGCCCCCCGCGGCGCCGACCCTGAGCACGACCATCCCCGAGTCCCCCTCGGACACCCAGACCGAGCCGATCATCGTCGGCGAGGCCGAGCCCGGATCCACCGTCACCATCTACGCTAGCGACGACTGCTCCGGCGCGCCCCTCGGCAGCGCCGAGTCCGGCGGCAACGGCCTGTTCACGGTCTCCATCACGGTCGACAGCAACTCCGCCAACGCGCTGTACGCGACGGCGACGGACCAGGCCGGCAACGTCTCCCCCTGCTCGCCCGACGGGCTGACCTACATCCACGACGACGAGGACCCCGCGCCGCCGGTCCTCGTCAGCACCGACCCCGCCTCCCCCGGCAACACGACGACACCGACGGTGCACGGGACCTCGGAGCCCTACGCCGAGGTCCGGATCTACCTCGGCGAGGGGTGCACGGGCTTCCTCCTCGGCGAGACGACGGCCGACGGCGACGGCGACTTCTCCGTGGTCGTCCCCGTCGCCGCAAACGCGGAGACCTTCCTGTCGGGGCAAGCCACCGATCTGTCGGGCCGCGCCTCCGAGTGCAGCCCCACGCCGCTGTCCTACCGCCACGACGGCGGCGCCCCGGCGGCCATCGTCTTCATCGGCACCGACCCCGACTCGCCCTCCCCCGACGCCACCCCGACGGTGACCGGCCTCGCCGAGCCCGGCGCGTCGATCTCGCTGTTCACCGACGCGGCCTGCACCGTGCCCGTCGCCGCCCTCGGCGCGGCTGACGCCGCGGGTGCTTTTGCCTTCGACGTCCCCGTGGCGCCCAACGCGACCACCACCTTCTGGGGTGTCGCCACCGACCCCGCGGGCAACGCCTCGCCGTGCTCGGCGGACTCGATCTCCTACGTCCACGACGACATCGCGCCCGACGCGCCCATCATCAGCGCGACCAACCCCGCGTCCCCCGCGGCAGCCATCACCCCCAACGCCGAGGGCACCGCCGAGGCCAACGCCCTCATCGCGGTCTTCGGCGACGAGGGCTGCGCCGGGATGCCCCTCGGGGAGGCCCGCGCCGACGCCGACGGCGGCTTCGCCGTGCCCATCACCGTCGCCGCGAACACGACCTCATCGCTGTACGCCACCGCGACGGACGCCGCGGGCAACGTCTCGGGCTGCTCCCTCGAACCGGTCCTGTACCTGCACGACGACAGCCAGCCCCTCGTGCCGACCATCGACGGCAGCGACCCCGAGTCCCCAAGCCGCGATGACACCTCCCCGGTCATCTTCGGCACGGCCGAGGCGGGCACCACCGTCGAGCTCCACCGCTCGAGCGACTGCGGCGACGACGCGCCCGCCGCCGAGGTCACCGTCGACGACGCCGGGCAGTTCAGCGTCGAGGTCAGCGTACAGCCCAACAGCACCACCACCTTCTACGCGATGTCCACCGACGAGGCAGGCAACCCCTCGCCGTGCTCGCCCCAGGGCCTCGTATACGTCCACGACGACATCGCCCCCGATCCGCCCACCCTCGACGCCACCTCGCCGGCGTCGCCGTCGAACGCCTCGACGAGCCCCACCGTCATCGGCAGCACCGACCCCCACGGGACCGTCACCCTGTACACCACCCCCGGCTGCCAGGGCGAGACGGCGGGCACCGCCAGCGCCGACGCCGACGGCCGCTTTACCGTCTCTGTGACCGCCGCCGACAACGCCACGACCACCTGGTACGCTGCGGCCGTCGACGAGGCGGGCAACGCGTCCACGTGCACCCCCGAGGGGCTGTCCTACACCCACGACGCCATCGCGCCAAACCCGCCGGTCCTCGTCGAGACCGTGCCGGCCTCCCCGTCGGGCTCGACCACCCCGACGGTCAACGGCACCGCCGAGGCGGCCAGCGCCCTGACCTTCTACACCGACGCCGCGTGCGGCGGCTCGGTCTCCGGCCAGGGCGCCGCCGACGCCGCCGGCGCCTTCAGCGTGCAGGCCCTCGTCGGCGCGAACACCACCAGCCAGATCCACGCCACGGCCACCGACGCCGCCGGCAACGTCTCGGCGTGCTCGGCGCCCCTGGCCTACACCAACGACAGCGCCGCCCCGGTCCGCCCCGTCTGGGTCAGCAGCGACCCGGCCTCGCCCAGCGCGGCGAGCACCTCGCCGTCGCTGATGGGTACGACCGATCCCGGCGTCGAGGTGCGCCTATTCGTCGGCAACCTCTGCACGGGCGACGTGGTCCAGACCACGACCTCGGGCGGCGACGGCGCCTTCACCTTTACCGCGGCCGTCAGCGCCAACAGCATCACGCGTTTCTACGCGGCCGCCGTCGACGAGGTCGGCAACACCTCGCCGTGCAGCGATCCGCCCCTCGTCTACATCCACGACACCCTCGCCCCGGCGCCGCCCCTCATCACCGGCTCCAACCCCTCGCCGCCGGCCCAGGACGCCACCCCGGACATCGCCGGCAGCGCCGAGGTCGGCTCCACCGTCCGCCTCTACACGACCTCAGACTGCTCCGGCGCCCAGATCGGCCAAGCCACCGCCGACGCCACGATGTCCTGGACGGTCGCTGACGCGGGCCCCGTCGCTGACAACGCCACCACGCAGATCTACGGCACCGCCACCGATCAGGTCGGCAACACCTCGGGCTGCTCGGCGCCCTGGTCCTACGTCCACGACACCATCGCCCCCGCCGCGCCCGTCTTGATCGCCACCGATCCAGTGCCGCCGTCCAACGACCGCTTCCCCGACGTCGCCGGCACCGCCGAGGCGGGCGCCACGGTGCGCGTCTACGCCAGGGCCGACTGCGGCGGCGCCCCACGCGGCACCGGCACCGCCACCGCCAGCGGCGACTTCTCCATCCGCGCCCAGGCGGACTCCAACACGGTCACCAGCTTCTACGCCCAGGCCACCGATCGCGCCGGCAACGTCGGCCCCTGCTCGACGACCACCCTCGAATACCTCCACGACTCGAGCGCCCCCAACGCGCCCGTGATGGGCTCCACCGACCCGACCCCCTGGTCGGCCCAGGTCAGCGACCCCGTCGTCAGCGGCCAGGCCGACCCCAACCTGGACATCACGATCTATGGACAGGCGAACTGCGGCGGAAGCCCCCTCATCACCACCGTCAGCGACAGCTCCGGCAGCTTCTCCCTGGCGGTCGAGATCGGCCCCGCCAACCGCCAGGTCTACTTCGCCGCCCGCGCCACCGACGACGCCGGCAACGTGTCGGGCTGCTCGGCCAACGCGCTCTTCTACCGCTACGACGACACCCCGCCGAGCTTCGGCGGCGTGGGCAATGTCGACCTTGGCGCGGACACCACCCGCGAGATCAGCGTCAGCTGGAGCGCGGCGAGCGACAACTTCACCACCGCCGCGAACATGGTCTACGACATCTGCCTGTCCCAGCGCTGCGGCGCCGTGGACTGCGACTTCGACGACCCCGCGTCACAGGTCATCACGACCTCGGACCCGGGGGCGACGGCCGTCAGCTACGGCGACCTCGAGCCCAACACGCGCTACTACGTCCTCATCCGGGCGCGCGACGAGGTCGGCAACCGCGAGGCCAACGAGCGCGTGCTGAGCGTCAAGACCGAGGGCCACAACTCCGCCGTCAGCCTGGCCGTCGGCGCCGACCTCGCCTGCCTGGGCCTGTCCGACGGCGGCGAAGTCTGCTGGGGCCCCGGCGCCCTGCCCGTCGGCGTGGCCGACCCGGTCCAGCTCGACGTCGGATCGAGCCACAGCTGCGCCGTCCGCCGCACGGGCCAGGTCCGCTGCTGGGGCGACAACACCTACGGGCAGCTTGGCAACAACAGCACCGACAGCTCCACGACGCCGGTGGCGGTGTCCGGCATCAGCAACGCCGTCAAGGTCGGCGTCGGCGCCAACCACAGCTGTGCCCTGCTGGCGGACGGCCGGGTCATGTGCTGGGGCCGCGACGAGCAGGCGCAGCTGGGCAACGGCGTCAGCGTCGAGGGCGACCAGCTGGTCCCCGTGGCCGTCACCAGCGACGTCGACGGGACGACGGCCCTGAGCGGCGCGGTCGACCTGGCCGTCGGCTGGAACCACGCCTGCGTCATCCGGGGCAACGGCGAGACCTGGTGCTGGGGCGCCAACGGCAACGGCCAGCTGGGCACCGGCGACCGCGACTTCCTGGGGTCGGCGGCCTCGGTCATCCAGAGCGACCTCATCGCCATCGAGGCCGGCCAGCAGCACACCTGCGGTCTCGGCGCCAACGGGCGCGTCTACTGCTGGGGCTGGAACCAGTGGGGGCAGGTCGGCAACGACACCTGGTGGCAGGACTACGACCAGCCCCACGACGTCGGCCTCGACCAGGTGATCGCCATCGGCTCCAGCTTCCTCCACACCTGTGCTGTGCGCGCCGACGGCACCGCCTGGTGTTGGGGCGAGAACCTCGCGGGGCAGATCGGCAACACCGCGCCCTCCAACCGCATCACGGCCGCCACCCAGGTCCAGGGCCTCAGCGGCGTCGTCGAGATCGGCGGCGGCGACGGCTACACCTGCGCCCGGCGCGCCGACGGCACCGCCTGGTGCTGGGGCAGCGGCGAGGGCGGGCGCCTCGGCCACGCCGGCAGCGACGAGGGCAGCCTCGTGCCGCTCCAGGTCGATCTCGAGCTCGGCGTGGCCAGCGTCACCGACATCTCCATCGACCACGAGCACGCCTGCGCGGCCATCAGCGACGGCACCGCGCGCTGCTGGGGTCGCAACACCCACGGCCAGCTTGGCAACGGCGAGTCCGGCCAGGACGAGGCCCCGCTCGTGGTCGTCGCGCCTCTTGGCGGCGTCCTCGACCTCGAGACCGGGGGTCGCCACAGCTGCGCCACCACCAGCTCGGGCTTGCTGCACTGCTGGGGCGCGAACGACCGCGGCCAGCTCGGCCTCGGCCACACCACCCAGGCGGCCCAGCCGCACGCCGTCGGCGCCTTGTCGGGCGTGCGCGACGTCGCCCTCGGCTACGACCACACCTGCGCGGTCCAGACCAGCGGCGAGATCGCCTGCTGGGGCGACAACACCGACGGGCAGCTCGGAGACGACAGCGTCGGCGCCATGACCCACACGCCCAACGTCCTGTCGACGCTCAGCGGCGTCATCGACGTCGCCGCTGGCCGCCAGCACACCTGCGCGGTCACCACCGGCGGCCAGGTCTTCTGCTGGGGCCGCAACGACAGCGGCCAGGTCAACGGTGTAGCCGGCGCCCCCGTGGCCGCCCCCTCCTTGGTGCCCGGCGTCAGCGACGCCCGGGCGGTGACCGCGGGCGGCGCCCACAGCTGCGCGCTCATCGCCGGCGGCGAGGTTCGGTGTTGGGGCAGCAATGAGTTCGGCCAGCTCGGCGATGGGTCGGCGGGTGGCGTGACCGCCCCGACCGACCTCGCTGGCGACGTCGACGGCATCACCGCCATCTCTGCCGGCGAGCGCCACACCTGCGCGCTGCGGTTCACGGGCGGCGCCTACTGCTGGGGCCACAACGCCACGGGCGAGGTCGGCGTCAACCTCGGCACCAGCTACTTCGACACGCCGCGCCAGGTCGGCAGCCTCGGCGCGACCGAGGTGATCTCCTGTGGCGACAACAACACCTGCGCGCGCACCTCCGACGGCGTCGCCTGGTGCTGGGGCGACAACGACGCGCTGGCGCTGGGCGTCGGCCTCGCCAACGATGACAACGCCCTGACGCCGATGCAGGTGCGCTGCCTGCCGTAGGGCGCGCCGGCGGCGGCGCCCGTCACGGACCACACCGTAGGGCGCGCGCCGGTGGCGGCGCCCGTCACGAACCATCGACGACGACGCGGAGGCCTCACCCGGCCCGCGGGCTTGACGTTCGGCCCGCGGGCTTGGCGTGCGCTCAAGCGCTGGCGGGGCGCTCCGGGTAGCCGCCGCGGCGGGCGCGCCGCCGGATGGCGAAGACGTCACGGGCCATGCGGACGCTGTGGCGGACGACGCTCACGGAGCTGCCGCCGCGCGCCTCCATGACGACCGGGATGAGATCGATGCGCAGACCCCAGCGGCGGGCGATGAAGAGGAGCTCGACGTCGAAGCCGAAGCCGCCGATGGTCAGCGCCGCGAACAGGGGCCGGGCGACCTCGGTGCGGAACGCCTTGAACCCGCACTGGGTGTCCCTGATCCCCAGGTGCAAGGCGCGCTCGACGAGGCCATTGAAGGTCCAGCTGGCCAGGCGGCGCAGGGGGCCATAGTCCCTCCGGCTGTCGCCCGCGACGAGATCCCGGGCGCCGATGACCAGCTCGGCGCCGTCGTCGAGGCGGGCCATCGCAAAGGCGAGGTTGTCGAGGGCGTAAGACAGGTCGGCGTCGAAGAAGACGAGGCGCTCACCGCGGGCCACGGCGACGCCGCTGACGAGGGCCGCGCCCTTGCCGGCGTTGTCGGCGTGGGTGACGGGCACCACCCGAGGGTCGGCGGCGGCGACGCCCTCGAGGAGGTCGCGGGTGCCGTCGCTGGAGCCGTCGTTGACGACGACGATCTCGGCGTCCCAGCCGACGGCGTCGAGCCAGGCCCGCACGGCGTCGAGGGTCGGCGGGAGCCGTTCGGCTTCGTTGTAGGCCGGGATGACGATGCTGAGCTTCGGCTCGGCGCTCATGGGCGGTCCCTCCTCGCGCCCGGCGCGGCGGGGGTCGACAGCCCCTCCGCGAACGCCTCGTCGAAGGGGGCGCAGATGATCGCCACGGCATCTACCAGAGCGCCCGCTCTCACGTCGAGCCCGACGACGGCCTCGCCGGCCGGACAGACCCGCTCGAAGTCGGCGCCGCCCTTGCCGCCGATGGACCGGGCGCGTCGGGGCTCGCCGAGGCGCGGCCGCCAGGGGCCCCCGCTGCCGCTCGCCAGCGCGGTGGCGCGCGCGCACATCAGGCCCAGGGCGTCGAGCAGGCGCGCCGCGCGCCCGTGGATCCCGACGGGGATCTCGTCGGGGCTGCAGGTCGTCACCCGGGCTAGGGTCGTCGCGGTGCCGCCGACCCAGGGCCCGTCCACCTGCTCCCAAGACCTCGGCGTGGGCGCCTCGGCCACGCCCGGGGCGGTCGGGGCGCGGCAGCCGACGCGGACGGCCTGGACCAGGCGCGAGCCCCGGCGCTTGGCGCGCACGTCGAGCCGCGAGGCGAGCATCCCGGGTGGGCAGATGAAGCGCTTGGCCTCGCCGCCGTCGCCGCCGGCGAGCTCCCCGGGGCCACCGGGCCTGACCGCCTCGAGCGCCGCCCAGGCCGCCTCCGGGCTCGGGTCCGGGACCCAGCTCAGCGGCGGCCGGCGGAAGTCGTGCAGCCAGCGCCACAGCAGGTCGGGCTCGCGCGCCTCGGCGATCCAGGCCTCGCGGGACGGGGCCTGGCCCTTGTCGACGGGGCGCGAGGCGTCGAAGGCGACGAAGCGGCGGTCCCAGACGGCCGTGTGGAAGCGCTTGGACAGCTCCGAGACCTCGGTGCGCTCAGCGTTTCCGAGACGTTCGAGGTCGACGAGCAGGACGTAGCGGCGGCCGCCCTCGCCCCGCTGCTCTGCGGCCGTGAAGCCGACGCGGTGGTGACGCGTTCGGCGCGGGGCGTCGAGGTACCAGATGAAGTGGATGCGGCGCTCGGCCGAGCCGTGGATGACGTAGCTGACCTCGTCGCGCGAAAAGCGCCGGCCGAGCTCGGCCGCCCAGGCGGTGTCGTAGTACTCGTCCTGGTAGTCCCAGTGATAGGAGGCGCGCCCCGTGTCGTAGCCCCAGCGGTGCTGGGTGACGGCGTAGTCGAGCTGCCACAGCCCAAGGGCCACGGCCACGAGCCCCCCGAACCCCACGATGACGTGGCGCGCCGGCGCTGCGCTGCGCTTGGCGACGCGGGCCAGCCCTACGCCGGCGCTCCAGAGCACCAGGGCGCCGCCGATCGCGAGGGCCGGGCCCACGTGATAGGTCCAGTAGGCGTGGATGGCGCCGGCGGTCTGGAACACTGCGGAGTGCAGGACCTGACCGAAGAAGAAAAGCCAGGGGATGAGCTCGGCGCGGTGGGCGGTGCCCCGCGCGAGCTGCGCCGAGGCCCACACCAGCCACAGCGCCAGGAGCACGAGCAGCGGCACGCCGTACAGGTCGACGCTGCGCGACGCGAGCACCTCGAGGTAGTTGGTCGCCTCGCCGCTGCGCTGAGAGAACGCGCTGAACAGCTGGTCGAGGCCCCCGCGCAGCACCCAGATCCAGCCCACGAAGAGCGCGAAGTTGGCCAGCACCGTCAGGGAGAACCAGCCGACGAAGCCGAACTCGCGCCGCCACCAGCGGCCTGGCCGCCGCCCCCGGTAGACGCCGTGCAGGAGCGCGTGGAGCGCAACGAAGAAGGCGAGGTAGTAGCCGGGCCAGTCGAACTGGACCGCGAAGGTGACGGCGACGAGGGTCCCGACGAAGTGGCGGCGGCGCCCGTCGTCGAGCCAGCGCAGGTACCAGTAGACGAAGAGCAAACACCAAAAGATGCTGCCCTGCTCGTGGTCCACCATGTTGGCGTAGATCAGGTGGAGCGGCGTCAGCACCCACAAGGCCATCGCCAATAGGGCCGGCCCGCGTCCGAAGTAGCGCCGCGAGACCGACCCGAGCAGCAGCACCACGCCCACGCTGTACAGCGCGGGCACGAGCCGGCTGACCCACTCGCTGACCCCGAGGAGCTCGTACAGAGCGATGAGGTGGAAGTGCAGCAGCAGCGGATGGTTGGTGTAGACCTCGCCGAGCCCCGGCGGATCGAGCCCCGTATAGTACTGAGCCTGCTCGATGATGCCGAAGCGGATGGAGTTGCGGGCGGCGTGGCTGAAGGCCGAGCCGTTGTAGCCGTCGTGGCCCCACAGCCACCAGTCCGCCAGACCGTGAAAGGCCGCCAAGATCGCGGCGCCGATGACAACGGCGACCGCGACCCAATAGGCGATCGTCAGGGCTCGCGCGAGCCGTCGGTCGGGGATCGTCTCCACGGGCCGCGGCACGATGACAGAGGCGCGCGGCGGTGCCAAGCCCATTGAGGCCGCCGAATGCGCGGCGGTGTCTAGGCCATTGTGGCCGCCTGCGGCGCGGGTCGGTACCGCTCGGGATCGCGTTCGGGTATGGTGCCGGCGACCAACTCAGGACACCCGGACTCATCGGAGGCGAGCATGGCGGAAGACGATCAGACCAAGGGCGGTGACGAGACGACCGAGGGGCAGGCGGCGGGCGGCCTCGCGGACGCGCTCAAGCGCTCGTTCACCGAGTACGTGCACAAGCACGAGGTGGTGCCCAAGCAGGGCGAGCAGCAGCTCAACCTCGACCTGGCCTTCATCCGCGACCACGGCGGTCCGCTCGTCGCGCACATGCTCAAGGACCTCACCAAGACGCTGCTGCCGGACAACCTCAGCTTCTCGGTGCCGGCCGATCAGACCAAGCCCGAGGGCCAAGACTCCGGCGGCGTCACGATCAACTTCGACCTCAAGGACGCCCTGGGCAAGCTCATGCAGCCCCAAAAGAGCGACGCGGGCGAGGACCGTTGAGCACTCGGGCGCGAGCCGCGCGCCCCCCTATCGCCCCCCGCACGGGCCGTCCGACCATGAACCCAGGTGCCCCCCTCGCCGCGCTGGCCCTGCTCGCCAGCGCCGGCCTCATCGCGCCCTCAGCGGCGCACGCCGCCGCCGCCGCGCCCGGCGACTACTACCGCTTCTTGAGCCGCCAGACCGTGGGCGCCGCCGACTTCACCAAGCGCCACCCCGCGTGGGACGGCCGCGGCGTCGTGATCGCCGTCCTCGACACCGGCGTGGACGCGAGCGTCCCCGGCCTCACGAAGACCTCCACCGGCGAGATCAAGGTCATCGAGGCGCGCGACTTCACCGGCCAGGGGGACGTCGACCTCACCGAGGTCACACCCACCGTGGACGAGGGCGTCACCGTCCTGCGCGCCGACGGCGGCGTCGTCCGCGGGCACCAGGCCCTGTCACCGGCACCTCCCGCCGACGCGGCCCTCTATCTGGGCTTCTTCGACGAGTCGACGATGGCCAACAGCGCCGTCACCGACGTCAACGGGAACGGGCGCGGCGACGACCGCTTCGCCGTGCTGGCCTGGCGGGGCGCCGACGGCGAGGGCCTGTTCGCCGTCGACACCGACGGCGACGGAGACCTCGCCGATGAGCCCCCCCGCGGCAGCTACGCCGACACCCTCGAGCACTTCGCCTTCGTCCACCCCGACCCAAGGAAGAACCAGACGCCCATCGCCTTTTCGCCCACCGTCGACCTCGACGCCCGCCCGCCCAAGGTGGAGCTGCACTTCGACGACGGCAGCCACGGCACCCACTGTGCCGGCATCGCCGCCGGCCACGACATCGAGGGGCGCGTGGGCTTCGACGGGATCGCCCCCGGCGCCAAGGTGATGTCCCTCAAGATCGGCCACGGCGCCCTCGCGGGCGGCGCCACGGTCCCCGGCAGCATGAAGGCGGCGATCGAGTACGCCAGCGACTGGGCGCGCGCCCACCGGGTGCCCGTCGTGATGAACATCAGCTACGGGATCGCCTCTGAGCACGAGGGCGCCTCGGACATCGACCAGGTCCTCGACGCCGCCCTGACCGACAACCGCTGGCTGGTCGCCTCGGTCTCTGCCGGCAACAGCGGGCCGGGCCTGTCCACCGTCGGCACGCCGGGCGCCGCGCGCCTGGCCTGGACCGCCGGCGCCCTGCTCGACCGCCCCAACGCCGAGGCGCTGTACGGCTCGAAGGTCTCTCGCGACCGGGTCTTCGCCTTCTCGAGCCGCGGCGGCGAGCTGGCCAAGCCCGACGGCGTCACCCCGGGCGTCGCCTGGTCGACCATCCCGCCCTACCACGCCCGCCCCATCAAGGCCGGCACCTCCATGGCCGCGCCCCAGGCCAGCGGCGTCCACGCCCTGCTGGCCTCAGCGGCCCTCGCCGAGGGCGTCCCCTGGACCTCGGGCAAGCTCAAACGCGCCCTGCGCACGACGGCCAAGCCCGTCGCCGGCTTCACCAGCGTCGACCAGGGCGCGGGCCTGGTGAACGTCGGCCGCGCCTGGCGCGCCCTGAAGAAGCAGCGGCGCCACGCCACCGGCGAGCACGTCGTCGATTGGCGCGTGGAGACGGCCATCCCCACGGCGCCCGGCGAGCTGGGCACCGCCAGCTACTGGCGGGCCGGCCGCTACCTGCCCCAGCGGCCCCGCCGGATCTCGGTCCGCTGGTCGCCCATCTTCTTCGGCGACGTCAGCGACGCCGACCGCACCCGAGCCTTCGACGACTTCGACCTCGACACCGACGCCGGCTGGCTGGACGTCGACCGCGGCAGCGTGGGCCTGCGCGGCGGCGGCCGCGCCGAGGTCCAGCTGTCGCTCACCCCGGCCAAGCTCCGCGCCAAGCCCGGGCTCCACGTGGCGCACCTCATCGCCCGGGTCGGCGGCGTCGAGGCCTTCCGCGTGCCCGTGGTCGCCCTCGTCCCGCACCGCTTCGACAGCGGGCACCGGCGCCGCGCCTTCAAGGGCACCCTCGAGGCCGGCGACGTCGCCCGCTACTTCATCGAGGTGCCGCCCGGCGCCACCTCGATGCGGGCAGCGCTGAAGACCCCCGAGGCCCGCTTCGGCGACACCTGGCTGCTGGCCTACGACCCCAGCGGGCGCAGGGTCGAGGCCTGGCAGCACCGGGCGAGCTCCGAGGCCGGCACCGAGGCCGAGCTGCTCCTATGCGGCGACGACCTGACGCCCGGCGTCTGGGAGCTCGACACGTACACCCCCTTCCGGGCGACCGAGACCTCGCGCTACACGCTCGACGTGTCGTTCTTTGCCCTCGAACGCCCCGAGACCGTCACCTACACCATCGCCGACGGCGGCACCGCCAAGGCCTCCGTCACCGTCACCAACCGCTTCGACGAGGCCTTCGTCGGCCGCGCCCAGGCCCGCCACATCGGCCGGAGCCGCAGCCGCACCCTGCACCTTAGCGGCACCCGCCACGAGGAGCCCATCGTCGTGGGCGCCGAGACCGGCCAGGTGGAGCTGTCCCTAGCGATGGATCGAGACACCTACGATCTCTTCACCGACGTCGCCGTCAACGTGCTCGACGCCTCGGGCGCCGCGGTCGCCCAAGGCGGCTTCAGCGGCCGCTACGAGCGCCTGAGCTTCAGCGGCCCGCCCGGCCGCTACCGCCTCGAGATCGTCGGCGCGACCGCCCACGATCCCGACGAGGACGCACCGCTGTCCTGGCAGGTTGAGCTGCGCGAGGTCCTCCACGCGGCCGCGCCGGTCCCCATGAGCGCCTCGGGTCCCGACGGGAGCGCCCTGACGCTGCTGCCCCAGGTACCGACGACGCTCACCCTGAAGGCCCAAGGCCCCCTGGCCGAGCTCCCCGACGGCTTCCACCACCGGGTGGACCTGAACCTGACGACGAACAAGGGCGCGCGCTGGCTCGACCTGCCCCTGGTGCTCACGCGAGAGTAGCTCCAGCGGGCGCCGCGCTCCGCGCTACTTCTTCTTCTTCCGGAAGAGCCCGCCGAGCCCGGTCCTGCGGCGGCCCGCACGCGGGCCTTGCGCCTCGGGCGCCGCGGGCCCCGGGGCGGCGCCGCCCGCGAGGACAGGGCGCATCCGCTCGATGTAGGCCCGCACCATCTCGACCCTGCGCAGGGCGCCAGAGAAGGCCTTGTCGCCGCTGCGCGCCGAGGGCCCAAGGGCGCTGGTGAGCTCGGCCGCCTCCTGCTCGAGGGCCTCGACCTTCTCGAGGTCCGCGGCGCGCGCGCCCCGCTGGAGCACGTCGCGCTCGAGGAGCTCGAGCTCGCG
>PDWJ01003022.1_pt1 | contig 16693 bp, 16 predicted proteins | sample 1430881 | NCBI WGS metagenome assembly PDWJ01 (sample SAMN01162460, study PRJNA174530) | Oral metagenome, whole genome shotgun sequencing project. | biome: Marine environment; feature: Marine mammal; material: Swab sample of the gingival sulcus; isolation source: swab sample of gingival sulcus... | reverse complement strand
AGTAGTGATAATAGGCGACCTTGTGACTTTCCTCCGGCCGACAGCCGTATTTGCCGATGTCGTGTAGTGCCGCCGCACCGGAAACGACGCCCAAGTCGACCGCAATGCCGGCCGCCTTGACCTGACGCGCGATAAACAGCGCCAAATAGTGTACGCCGGTGATGTGTTGCAATGTCGTATAGGGAAAGAGCTCACTGCTCAATTTCATCAATTCGTAAATGTAATCGTAGCGAAAGGCGTCCTGCACGATGCGATATTCAGTCGGATCCTCTAACTCGGCAACCTCGCGTTCGCTCAACAGCGCAAAGGGATAATCGTAGACAAAGCTGTTTTTAGCCGTCGTCTTCTCCATTTGACAGACGAGGCGATACAGCTCTAAAAAAGTGTAGGCATTATCGGCCAAGTCGTCGTAGTCGGGTAATTGGGCATTGTGCGGATAAGTTAAGCCGAGCGCAAATTGATAGATGGCGTTGAGCCAATCGGCGGCACTGTGCGGCGACTGACTAATGGTTACAAAATTCTGTAACAAGGTCGTGGCCGTAAAGTCAGCCGCAGCTAATTGCGCCGCCAACGCCGCTTGAAACGGCTCTGCAACGAGCGCCTGTCGCCAGCGATTGGCAGTTGCCACTTTATTGAGTTTTGCAATGTTGTCGCGCGCCAGCTGCGCCATCGTCTTAGCTTGCATCATAACCTCATTTGACCATAAAGGTCGGCAGCGTATAAACGTCGTGAATACCGGATAAAATCGCTTTTTTGCCAGCGCGTGAATAGACGCCGTAGGGCTTTTCGTTATAGACGAATACGCCTGTGATATTGCTATATCGATCGACCACTAAGCGGTCATTTTGCAGATCGATATTGTCGGAAAGCGCCGGCCGACAATAGCGCTGAACGATATAGGGCTGGTCGAGACAGTCGTCAATGATGCCGCGCCAAGCGGCGGCATCGTGGTCGCGACCGGCGTAGACGCCCTTCGAGCCGTAGTAGTCGACCGGCTTGAGAATGTAATCGGCGCGATTGGCGACGACCGTTTCGACGTGTTCGGCCAAATAAGTCATATCGCGCGTTTCCGGAATGTGCGCATCGATAAAGGCCAATGTGGCCGCGTCAAAATGGGCGCGCACGTCATCGTCGTAAAGCAATTTAAAAAACCACTTGGTGTGGACAATCTGCGACCTAATGTTGCCGACGACAATCGTTTTATCATCCAAACAGGCCGCTTCAAAAGCGGCTATTTCATCGATGCGCGCCATCATATCGCGCGTCACCAAACGACGATAGACGACGTCAATTTTGGTATCGCCATAGTAGAGGCCATCGCAATAGGTCAAAGCGCGCGGGTCGACAATATAGGCCTCGTAGCCAAATTTCACAAAACGCGCCAAAAATTCTTCAAATTCGATTGTGCTACCCTTATCGACAAAGTCGACGATCGCCACCACCGGCTTGTCCTGCCGACCAGTTGCTTCGCTGTAAATATTCTGCAGTTCACGCACCCAACTGTCAAACAATTCAAAAGATGTTATATCGTGCGTCGCCGCCAATTCATTAATCAATTCCGCGCGGCTAAAGATGCCGGCCAACACCATGTCCTCGTTCATGGCCGACGAACCATCGGTATTTAGTTCACAGAATTTATAGTCGTCGACACCGTAGTAAAAGAAGTCAAAGCGCGCCATCGGAATGGCGCTTTTATAGGGCGATTCTTTTAGAATTAACCGCTCCAGTCTCTTGTCAAAAGCGTATTTGCGGCGAATCGTCGGATCGCTAAAATACAAGTCGACCATCCGGCGGCAGAGCGCCATCATCTGATCGACAATCAATTTAAACTGTGCAAAGTCGGCCGCGCTGTAAAATTTCGGCATATACAACACGCCACAGGGCTTGCCCAAATAGACGGCGTTCGATACCGCAACGGCGCGCTTAAGGCGCTTAAAATCGGCGATTGCCCGCGTTGGATCGGCCATAGCTCGCTCCATAAATAGCTTATCAAATTGACTTTGTTTCATCTTTTACCCCTCTGTCTCTATCTACCTCCCTTATACCCAACTCAAAAACTGATATGCGATTTAAACCAAAAAAACAAAGCCCACCGCAGTGAGCTTTCAGATTGTAATCTTATTCGACTTCGACGACTTGTTTGCCCTTGTAGTAACCGCAAGACGCACATACGCGATGTGGTACATTCGGTTCGTGACACTGAGGACATTCAATCAAGTTAGGCGCTTTCATTTTAATGTTTGAAGCACGTCTCTTATCTCTTCTCGCCTTTGAAGTTTTCCGCTTTGGTACAGCCATTCTAACACCTCCTCCAGACTAGTTAAATAAATTTTTTAGACTGGCTAGTCTAGGATCAATCGACTCTTCTTGACACTGACAACGCGACTGGTTCAAATCGGTACCACAGGTGGCGCATAGCCCCTTGCACTGGTCCGAACAAATCAGCTGAATTGGTAATTTGACAATCAAGTCGTCTGTAATCGCCGCCGCTAAATCTACGCGATCGTTCGCGATGATCAACCATTCCACATCAAACTCGTCACGCTTCGACAGTTGGCGTTTAAACTGGCCACTAATCGGATAGTCAAATGCCTGTAAACACCTATCACATACGAACTGTACCATGCCCTCGTATGTCAGACGAATCCACAGCAAATCATTGGAACGATAGACTTTGCCGCTGGCTTTAATCGACGACGATTGTGCCGTCGCGTGATTGAGTAACGCCAAGGCGTCATCAATCACGACCTGACACTCAATTTTCACTTCTGCCTTGCGCCCAGCAACCACATCGGCAATATTATACTGCATATACCACCTCGCTCGGCCACGCCGCACAGCGGCACAGCACTACTAGTTTCAGGGCAGAACAACATTATAATTATACTTGGATAGCCGCAATTTGTCAACCCGAAAATTGGCGACTATCCAACCTGAATACCACTATTTTGCAGCTAGAGCCTTAGTGTCGCGGGCAATCATCAGCTCCTCGTTAGTCGGAATGACCATCACTGATACGGTGGCTTGCTCGGCGCAGATGAAGGCGTCTTTACCGCGAATGGCATTTTTAGCGTCGTCGACTTCAATGCCCATAAATTCGAGGCCCTGGCAGATTTCCTTGCGGTTTGTAGCCGAATTTTCGCCGAGGCCGGCCGTAAAGATTACGCCGTCGACACCACCTAAAACGGCAGCATAGGCCGCAATGTATTTTTTGACGCGGCGGTTGAAGACGTCCAGCGCCAACTGAGCGCGCGCGTTTCCGTCTTTGGCCGCGCCCTCAATATCTCTAAAATCCGAGCTGACGCCCGAAATGCCGAGCACGCCAGACTTTTTGTTCATCACAGTGTCGAGCTCTTTGACGCTCAAGCCCTCGTTCTGCATCAAGAAGGTCGCAATCGCCGGGTCCATATCGCCACAGCGCGTGCCCATCACCAAGCCCTCTAGCGGCGTAAAGCCCATTGACGTATCGATCACTTTGCCGCCGTCGACGGCGGCGACCGATGCGCCATTGCCCAAGTGACAAGAAATCAGTTTTAAGTCTTTTAAATCTCTATTCATCATTTCAGCGGCGCGCTGTACGACATAGCGATGCGACGTGCCGTGGAAGCCGTAGCGACGCACGCTGTGCTTTTCGTAGTATTCATAAGGTAAAGCGTAAATATAGGCCTCTGCCGGCATCGTCTGGTGGAAAGCTGTATCGAAGACGGCGACCATCGGCAGCGACGGCAGCAATTCGCGCATCGCCTTAATGCCAGTCAAGTTTGGCGGATTGTGCAATGGCGCCAGTGGAATACAGGCTTCTAAAGCGGCGATGACGTCGTCGTCAATCAGAACTGACTCGGCATAGCGCTCGCCGGCGTGAACGACGCGATGGCCGACGGCATTAATTGCGTCGAGCGACTTAATGGCGCCGTGCGCCTGATGCGTCAAGGCGTCTAATACCTGATGCAGCGCCTCTTTGTGATCTTTCATGGCCACTTCAATCGTCACTTTGTCATCGTCGTGCGCCTGGTGTTTTAAACAAGATCCGTCGATGCCGATGCGCTCTACTAAACCATTGGCCAAAACGCGCTCATCGGTCATGTCGAGCAGTTGATACTTCAAAGAAGAACTACCGCAGTTGATTACTAAAATGTTCATATTTTACCCCCATAGATTATTGCCAAACTCTGCGCTGCGTCAAACGCAGCCGTCGAGTGTCCTCTATTATTATAAAATAACAAGCCAAAAATACAAGCCAAAAAGCAGATTTTTCAATAAAATTGCCACTATTTGTCAATTTCGAGCGGCGCCGTGCGATAATCGGCCCGAATCGCCAAGCTGCGATTGACCTGTGCGTAGATGCCGGTCGCCTTTACATCCAATTCAATCAGGGCGTTGCGGCGACGATATTTTTTCAGATCGCGCCCCAAATTGGTGAACAGCGTCAAGTCGGTCTGCCTCTTAAAATGCTTGATCAGCTGACGCCCAGCCGCGTTAAAAGCCAAGATGCGCGCATAGTCAAAATCGCGCTTGATCGCTTCGGTCGGCAATTCGACAATGCCCAACAAGGCATTGATCAAGAGGCGCTGTACGCGCGTTTTTGGATGGCGCTTGGTCGCGACCAAATCGACGACGTCGCTGACGCGCAGCACATTTGATAAATTGGCCATCAGGCGATTTTCGATGCCCTCGCCGGCGCCTCGAATCGAGCGCAGCTGACGCCGGCCGGCCCTGAGGAGCGCGCCGTTTAAGAGCGCCTTAAAGTCGTCTAAATGACAGTAAAAATGGCTGTTGTAAAGGCGCTCAAAACTGGCTGCGGGCATAGCCGCGGCAATCGCCTGCCAGTCAATCGTCGGCCGCCGCAGTCGATTGCGAATGGCGCGGGCCGAAGAAAACTGACCGGTCAGCTGATCGGCGTTGTAATCGCTACCGCGACGGGCAATCGTCAGCAACTGCGGCGCGTCATCCAAACGGCGTGCCGCCTTTAAATAGGCCAAACCGAGTATGTTGTTGGCACTGAACGAAAAATCGCCGTGGCCACTGTTTTTCAGCGCCGCGGCGACGGCGCTGTGGTAGGCCAAACCGTCGTCTAAAGCGGCGCGTAAAGCGACTTGATAAACCTCGCTCGGCGCCGCCAAAAGATCGGCCGTGCGACTCAAACTGGCGATGTCACCGCTCTCCGAACCGAAGCAAATTGAAGCGACGCCCAATCGAGTCAATAAACTGACGGCGCCGTAAGCAAACTGTTCGGCACTGGCAGTGGCAAAATAAGTCGGCAACTCCAGCACCAAATCGACGCCGTTTTCCACCGCCATCGCGGCCCGCGTCCACTTGTCGAGCAAAGCCGGTTCGCCGCGCTGCAAAAAGTGGCCGCTCATCACAGCCACTGTATAGTCCGCACCACTTATCCGTTTGCTCTCCCGTAAATGGTAGCGATGACCATTGTGAAAGGGATTGTATTCGACGATTAAACCAACTGCTTTCAAAGCTTTACTCCAAATAACGATTTGCCTCGACAATGGCTCGCTTGGCGTCGCGCACCAAGTTTTCGACGATGTCGCGGCAACTTAAAATTTGATCGATTGGCGTCAGCGACTGACCGGCTTGTACCATACCCCAGTCGACATCGCCCTGCAACGGCGCCAGTTTCGTCGTGCCGTTGACCAATTCGCTCAGCGCTTGCGCACTCGCACCGGCCGCCACCATTTGATGATAGCGTTCGGTCAAGGCATTTTTTAAACCGCGCACTTCACGGCCGCGCCGCCCCGTCGTCTCGCTGTCGACATCGGTCGCCTTGACGATCGCCAATTTGGCCATCGGATGAGCCATACACTCACTAGAGGCGTAAAAGCGCGTGCCGAGTTGAACGCCAGCCGCGCCCATCAAGAGCGCTGCCGCCATCGCTCGACCGTCGACAATGCCACCGGCGACGATTACCGGAATGTCAACTTCGGGCAAAACCTGACTCATCAAGGCCATCGTCGTCAGCTTGCCGATGTGTCCACCGGCCTCCAGCCCCTCGACCACGATGGCGTCGGCGCCGGCCGCCGCGACTCGTTTTGCCAATTTCAAATTGGGCACGACCGGCATGACTTTAATGCCAGCGGCTTGAAAATCGGCGATATGGGGCAGCGGATTGCCCGCGCCCGTCGCTACATAGGCGACGCCCTTTTTTAATATAACGGCCTTTTTTTGCTCAACGTCGTCGTCTTGCAATACTAAATTGACGCCAAAGGGCCGGTCGGTTAAGGCTTTCGCCTTGTCGATTTCAGCGCTTAACCACTGTGCCGTGCGACCGCCGCTGGCGATGCTGCCAATCGCGCCGGCGGCGGCGACTGCGGCGACTAACTGGGCGTCGCTGACCCATGCCATGCCACCTTGCACAATCGGGTATTTAATGTCAAATAATTGCGTCAGTGTCGTTTTCATTGCGGTCACTACTGCGCCTTAGTTTGATATGATTCTAATTCGGCGCGATTTTTGTGAATCGACTGCCCCACTTTAGCAACATTCGCCTCTAATTTTTGCATGATCTCATCGGCATAGCGATAGGCGGCTTGTCTAATTTGGGCGGCATTTTTTTCGGCCTGTGCGACAATCTGACCGGCATTCTGTTCGGCAATTTTAGTTATTTCGTCCTTCTGAACCATTTTTTCAACGCGACTGTGCGTCTGCGCGATTAAGTCATTGGCTTGTTTTTCACTGAGTCGCTGCAAGCGCGAGGCTTCGGCATCGGCATCGTCCAGTATTTTGTTACGCGCGTCGGTAATCCATTGCGCCTGCTTCATCTCGTCGGGCATCACTAAGCGAATATCGCGCAAAATGGCGATTACCTCTTCGCGACTAACCATTACTTTGCCGGTGAGTGGCACAGTTGAAGCGTTTTCAATTAGGTCTTCTAATTGTTCTATTAAAGCTAATACTTTCATTTGCTACCTCGCTTTTTCAATATTTCCGTTTGCACGACAGGTGGAACATATCTGGCAGTATCGCCGTGATAGCGATTGATTTCTTTGACGATCGACGAGCTGAGAAAGGCGTAGTCGACACTGGTCATTAAAAACATCGTTTCGACGTGATTGTCTAAATCGCGATTCATCAGCGCCATTTGAAATTCGGCCTCAAAGTCGGATAGGGCGCGCAACCCCTTGACGATGACGGCGTGGTCAATCCGACTGACGTAATCGACCAACAAGCCGTCTAAAATATCGACGCGCACGTTGTCGCAAGATTGAACGATTTTCTCGATCATCGCACAGCGTTCCTCTAAGCTGAACATCGGCGACTTGCTGCTGTTGACGGAAACCAGCACGATCAATTCGTCAAAAATTTTAGCCGCTCGCTCAATGATGTCTAAGTGACCATTGGTTAATGGGTCGAAACTACCCGGGTAGACTGCTGTTTTCATAGACCTCCCCTGTAAATCGTCAAATGCGTATTGCCATAGCGTTTCTCTTTACTGCGCTTTAAAAAGCCGTATTGCTCGGCCAGCGCCACTGCGTTATTATGCTCTATCACCATTATAGCGTTTTTGACAAGATTGTCATTAGTTATTAGCCAATTTATTGACTTTTCAACGTAATTTTCAGCATAGGGCGGATCTAATAAGACGATGTCGTAGCGCCGGTGGCAATGGGCAGCTAAAAAGTCGGCCAATTCGGCCCGAAAAACTCGCCCGCCCGTCAGCTGCGCGCGCGCTAAATTCTGTTCGATAACGCGCACGCAAGGCGCCGCTCTATCGACAAAATCGACGGCGCGCGCACCGCGACTAAGCGCCTCGATGCCGAGTGCGCCACTGCCGGCAAAGCCGTCCAAGACGGTGGCGTCAGTCAGGTCGAATTGAATCATGCTAAAGAGCGCCTCTTTGACGCGGTCGGTAGTTGGGCGCGTTTTTAGTCCCTCGATCGTATTCAGTTTAACGCCGCGCGCCGCGCCTGCTATTACTCGCATATCCCTACAAAATTAAATGTCCATTCAGCCAGTCCAAATAGTCGGCGATGTCCTCGCCGCCAGCGAACAATCGCTTGCAATCGGCCTGTACTTTTTTCAACAATTCTATATCAGCCGTTAAATTGACGATTTTTAGTTCCGGTAAACCGTGCTGTTTAACGCCCAGTAGTTCACCCGGACCGCGTATTTCTAAATCTTTATTGGCAATGGCAAAGCCGTCGTTAGTCTGCGTCATCATCGCAATCCGTTGGCGGGCGATGTCGCCCGGCTGTTTGGCGACCAAAAAACAATACGATTGCAATTTGCCGCGGCCGACGCGACCGCGCAACTGGTGCAGCTGAGCCAGCCCAAACCGCTCGCTGTGCACAATTACCATCATCGTCGCCCGCGCGACGTCGACGCCGACTTCAATCACTGTGGTCGACACCAACACCTGAATGTCAGCGGCTTTAAAAGCGGCCATTATGTCCCGCTTTTGGTCGGCCGGCAGGCGACCGTGCACCAAGCCGACCTTAAAATCGGCAAAGCGCCGTTTCAGTGCGGCGTAAAGCTGTTCCGCCGGCAACAAGTCGACCTTGTCGGATTCTTCGATCAGCGGCGCCACAAAATAAGCCTGTTCGCCACGCGCCAAGTGTTCGGCGATAAAATCGAGCATCGCCGCGTATTTAGACGGTTTGACATAGTGGGTCTTAACCGGCAGCCGCCCCTGTGGCATTTGACGAATCGTCGAAATGTCCATGTCGCCGTATAAAATCAAGGACAACGTGCGCGGTATCGGCGTCGCCGACATGACTAAGACGTCGACCCCACTGGATTTATCGCTCAACAACTTGCGCTGATTGACGCCAAAGCGATGCTGTTCATCGGTAATCACCAAGGCCAATTTAGCAAAGACGACGGCCTCTTGAATGACGGCGTGCGTACCGATGACGACGGCGATTGTACCGTCTAATATATCCCGATAAAGCGCTGTCTTTTGTTTGGCCGACGCCGTCAATAGCGCGACTTGTTCGGGCTTAAAATAATGGCTAAAGGTCTCGTAGTGTTGACGGGCCAATATTTCAGTCGGCGCCATCAGCGCCACTTGATAGCCGCTTTGCACGACGTGATAAGCCGCCGCCACCGCCACTGCCGTCTTGCCCGAACCGACGTCACCTTGCAACAGTCGATTCATCGGCCGCGCATCGGCCATATCGGCGACGATTTCAGCAATCGCCCGCCTCTGGTCTTCGGTCAAGCTAAACGGAAATGGTACGGCGCTGCCAGCGGCCGCTGTCGGCGGACAAATATGGCGCTTATTGGCGCGCTTCAAATTGGCCCGTTTTTGCAATAGCGCCATTTGTAAATTAAATAATTCTTCGTACTTTAAACGCTGTATGGCGCTGTCTAGCGCACTGCTGTCGTCGGGAAAATGTAAATGCTGTAAGGCGGTCGCCCGCGCCATCAACCCATTTTGGGCGACAATCGGCGGCGGCAAAACCTCTGGCAACGCCGCCATGCGCGCCCGACATTGTTCGAGCGCCTTGACGATGTCGCGATTGAGTAAACCCTCTGTTAAACCATACTTCGGCACTATGCCAAAACCCCCATCACTGTGGGGGCGTACTTCGGGATGAAAAATGACATATTGATTGGCTTCGATATTGACTTGGCCATACAAATAATAATGACCGTCTAAGTGAAAATAATTGGTAATAAAGGGCAGATTGACAAACAGCACTTGCGCCGTGCCCGAATCGTCGGCAACGATGAATTTATGCACGGTCTTGCCACCGCGCTTGCGAAATTTTTGGTAGTCGACGACGCGAACGTCCAAGCTGTACTTGCCGCTCGCGTCAATCGCCGCCAAACTGGTTACCCGTTGTCGATCCTCGTATTCGCGCGGATAGTAAAATAACAGTTGTTCGATGGTCTGTAAACCCAGTTTTTGAAATTTTGCATATTTCTTGGGACCGATCCCCCTTAAGGTCAACAGACTATCGTTCATACGCCGCGCTCCAAATTATTCGACTGCAATTAAATAGTGATAGACCGGTTGCTTGCCGGCGAATACCTCGACTTCAACATCGGGATAGGCATCGCCGATTTTTTCGCTCAAAGCGGTGGCTTGTTCGGCTGTAATCGCCTCGCCGTAATACAGTGACACAAACTCGCTAGTCGGTTCAACTGCCCTGGCAATGACCTTTAAGACCGCCGTTGTAATATCGGCTTCACTACAAACTATTTCGCCATTCAGTATGGCCAAGTACTCGCCCTCGCGAATATCGACATCGCCAATTTGCGTATCTCTGACGGCATGTGTGATGTCGATCGACTTGACGTCACCGAGCACCTGTTCCATATCGACCAGATTGTCTTCGGCCGTGCGCTCGGCGCTGTAACCGATCATTGCACTAATGCACTGTAAAACCGATTTAGTCGGCAGGACGTGAACGTCGCAATCAGTTAAATCGGCCGATTGATTGGCGGCCATAATAATGTTAGAATTATTGGGCATGACGATCACTTGACGGGCGTTGCAATTTTCAATCGCGGCTTGAATGTCGGCCGTCGACGGATTCATCGTTTGGCCGCCCTCGATAATTGAATCGACGCCCAAATCTTTCAATATTTCAACCATGCCGGAACCGGTCGCCACGGCGACCACTGCCAAATCCTTTTTATCCTCCGCCGTCGCATTTAGCGACATCTCGTGCTGATCGAGAATGGTACCGTGCTGTTCCTTCATGTTTTCAATTTTAATTTTAATCAACTCGCCGTAATGGAGCGCCTTTTGCATGACATCGCCCGGATTATTGGTGTGAATATGAACCTTAATTAAATCGTCATCGGGGACGTATACCATGCTGTCGCCCATGTCGATGATGTCTTCTTTGAGCGGCGCGTCGATCAGGTCTTTACCGCGCACGATAAATTCCGTGCAATAGGTGAATTTGATGTCTTCGCTGTTGACGTGGGCTTGCGCCGGCACGCCGTTGGCCGCTTCGACTTCTATTTCGGCTTTAATTTCCGCTACGGGACGACCGCAGAGCACTTCGTAAAAGCCGTATAAAATCAGCATTAAGCCCTTGCCGCCGGCGTCGACGACGCCGGCCTGTTTAAGCTGAGCTAATTGGTTAGGCGTATTGGCCAAAGCCCTTTCGCCGACCGCTAAAACTTCTTCAAAAAAATTGTGAAAGGCCAAATTGTCGCCATGCAATTCCATCGCGCGATTGCCAATGGCGCGAATAACCGTTAAAATTGTGCCCTCTACCGGTTTTAAGACCGCTTTATAGGCCGTGTCGGCACTGGCGTTTAAGGCCGCCGCCAAATCGTCAACCGTCATTTCAGTTAAGCCTTCGGTCGATTTGGCAAAGCCGCGAAAAATCTGCGATAAGATGACGCCCGAATTGCCGCGCGCGCCCATCAGCGAACCCTTTGACACCAATTTGGTGACCGTGGCGACGTCGTCAGATTGGCCATCGACCAACTTGGCGATGGCGTTTTTCATGGTCAGCGACATATTGGTACCGGTATCGCCATCCGGTACCGGAAAGACGTTTAAGGCGTCTACTTCGGCCTTGTTGTCCACTAAGTTGCCAGTGCCATGTATAAACATATTTGTCAACAATGCTGCATCGATTGTCTTGATTTCCACAATACCCTCCTGCCGTTACGACTGAACGCGTACACCTTCAATATTTAAATTGACTTTCTTGACAGTCAAGCCAGTTTGATTTTCGACGTTGTACTTGACTTTTTTAATAATATTTTCGGCGACGACCGATATTTTAGTACCAAACTGGACGACGACGTAGAGGTCGATGATCAGTTCGTCTTCTTCAACGGTAATGTTAATGCCCTTGGTTAAGTGTTCGCGTTTCAAAAGATTGACGATACCACTGCTAGCCGATTTATAAGCCATGCCGACCAAACCATAGCATTCGATGGCGGCCGCGCCGGCGATTGTTGCAATGACTTCCCTATTAATATTGATAGTGCCATATTCATTGACAACATGTGTATTCATTTATTCCTCCTCTATCCTATCTGATTGACACAACCAGTAATGATACAACTTTACCATATTGGACCCTTTATTTCAATAATACGATTTAATTTTGCTAAAATCATTGCATTTTTAGAGAAAAGTGATTATAATAGGACTTGTTGATTATTTATAGTTCCGTTTAGTGAAATGCCGATTAAACGAGCGAATACGCCTAGATGTATTATATAGTTGAAGGAGGTGTGCGTATGCCCAAAGTATGTCATGTATGCGGCAAGGGAAGAATTTCCGGCAACAAAGTTTCCCACGCCATGAACCACTCGCGAAGAACTTGGAAGCCTAACTTACGCAGAGTTAAGGCCAATATTGACGGTTCGCCACGTCGCGTTATGGTTTGTGCCAGATGCCTAAAATCAGATAAAATTGAAAGAGCGATCTAGTCTTAGCGTTCCCACTCATTGGAGTGGGAATTGTTTTTTGTGTCACTTGTAAAAGGCGATGTCATTTGATATGATAGCGATAAGAATTTATGACGACCACCCCGTAAAACGAAAGGAGAAACCATGTCTCAAAAGCGCATTTATCAAGTCGATGAAAAAGTGCCCGCGGCATTATTTTTGCCGCTGAGTTTGCAACACACCTTCGCCATGTTTGGCGCCTCTGTACTCGTGCCGATCATCTTCGGCATCGATCCCGGTATCGTCCTCTTGATGAACGGTATCGGCACACTATTATTTATTCTGATTACTAAAGGCAAAGCTCCCGCCTATTTGGGTTCGAGTTTTGCCTTTTTAGGTCCCGCCGGTATTATCATCAGTCAAATGGGCGGTTTTGAATACGCGCAAGGCGGTTTTATCGTCGTCGGCTTGCTGGGCTGTCTACTGGCCTATATCATCTACAAATTCGGCGTCGGCTGGATAGATATTGTACTGCCGCCGGCCGCAATGGGTGCCGTCGTCGCCCTAATCGGCTTTGAATTGACCGGCTTAACCGTCGCCGGTGGCGCGACCGGTGCCAACATCATGGTCGAAAACGCCACCTCACAAGACTTTATCGTCTTTATCGTCACCTTGGGCGTCGCCGTAATCGGCTCAGTCGCTTTCCGCGGTTTTTTCTCGACGATTCCAATTCTGATCGCCATCGTCGCCGGTTATACGCTATCGGTCATTTTTAACATGGTCGACTTTGCGCCCGTCATGGCCGCCAAACTGTTTAGCATGCCGCATTTCCAAGCGCCAAAATTCGATATAAACGCCATTATCATCATGCTGCCCGTGCTCCTGGTCATCACCAGTGAACACATTTCACACCAAGTCGTCACCTCAAACATCATCGGTCGCGACCTGTTAAAAGACCCCGGCCTACACCGCTCGATATTGGCGGACGACTTGTCGACTGCCCTGTCTGGCTTTATCGGTGGCGTACCGACCACGACCTACGGCGAGAACATCGGCGTCATGGCCGTCACCGGCGTTTACAGCGTATACGTCATCGCCGGCGCCGCCGTATTGTCGATTATCATGGCCTTTATCGGCCCACTTGCCGCCATGATTAGAACGATACCAGGCAATGTCATCGGCGGCGTCACTTTCTTATTATACGGCATGATCGGCGCATCCGGGATTCGGCTGCTCGTCGACAAGCGCATCAATTATTCAAAGGCCAAAAACTTAATTTTAACTTCTGTGGTCTTTACGACCGGTCTAAGTGGCGTCGCCATCAATTTTGGACAAGTACAATTTAGGGGCATGGTATTGGCTTCAGTCGTCGCCATCGTGCTGAGTTTAATTTTCTACGTTATGGAGCGCAACGGCTTAATGATCGACGACCAACCCGATGTGCTGCAATCAGAAGACCACATATAGAAAAGCAATCGTCGTGCCAAATGGCGACGCCATTTGGCACGACTAATCAAAATCAATCCAGACAGATAATGTAAAAATCGCCGCCGTCAACGCTAATCGTGACGACGTCGGCAGTTGCAATATTCGATAGGCAACGCGAGCTGGCGCGCGCGACATCTTGCGCCGTCAAATTGTACTTGGCACCGCTAATCGACAATCGCGTCAAGTCGCTGACAGGCACGATCGAAAAAGTCTGGCCCTTGATGTCGACCAGCTCCTGATGCGCGCGACCGACGATTAGACGCTGTCCGACAGTGCGCAGTTCTGCCGTTACGGCGAACTGATTGGCCTGCAATAAGACGTTAAAATTAGTCAATGTGTGATCGAGTCGCGCCCCCAGTGCATTGTAAAGGCGCAGCGCCGTCGCGCCGCGCTGCACTGCCAGTTGAATGGCAAATTCTAAATCTAATAAGTCCTTTTCGACCGCCAGTTTAATCACTTCTAATTCGGCCGGCAAAGTATGGGCGCGAGCGTCGTAGTCATACGAATCCAAATCGCCGACCAAGACATCGGGCCATCGCCCGATCTGCTCCAGTGCCGACATGCCGCCATCGACGGCAATGACATAGTCGGCTTCGTCTAATTCAGCGCTTAAAAAGGCGCGCTCATCCGGCGCGCCATTGGCAATAAGTGCGACAATCATCGCATTAATTCCTTAAATTCACTCACCCGCGCGCCAATATCGGCGGCGCCAAACACTGCCGAACCGGCCACCAAGACGTCGACGCCAGCGTCGATTAAGCGCTTGGCGTTATCTAAATTGACGCCGCCATCGACTTCAATTAGCGTCGTCAGTCCGCGCCGTTGGCGCAATTTTTTCAAATCCTCAATCTTCTGATATGTTTGATCGATAAACTTTTGGCCGCCAAAGCCGGGATTGACCGACATCAGCAACACCATGTCGAGCGCATCGATAATGTCGACTAGACTTGACACCGGCGTGGCTGGATTTAACGAAACGCCGGCCCGAATGTCATGCGCCTTAATCGCTTGAATCACGCGGTGCAAGTGGCGACAAGCCTCTTGGTGAACGACGATCATATCGGCGCCCGCCGCAGCAAAGGCAGCGATGTAGTCCTCCGGTCGCTCAATCATTAAATGAACGTCGAAGTACAGCGTCGTATGCGGCCGCAAGGCCTTGACGACAACCGGTCCAAAGCTGATATTGGGCACAAAATGGCCATCCATCACATCGATGTGTAACCACTCGGCGCCGGCCGCTTCAACCCGTTTGACATCATCTAATAAATGTGCAAAATCGGCCGATAATATCGACGGTGCTAATATTTTCACATTGCCTCCTAACGCTGCTTTAACTGTTCGAGCATCAACTGATAAGACTGATAGCGACTGGGGTGTATCGCGCCGTCGGCCAGTGCGGCGCGCACTGCACAATCCGGTTCAGATAAGTGAATGCAATCTTGAAAGCGACAGGCCAGGCCCCACTTTTGCAATTCCGGAAAATACTGGGCCAACTGTTGGCGTTCAATGCCGCGTATATCGAGTGACGTAAAGCCCGGCGTATCGAGCACATAGCCCCCCATCGGTAGACGGATCAACTCGCTGTGTCGCGTCGTGTGCTTACCGCGCTTAATTTTTTGGCTCACTGCCCCCGTCTTAAGTGCTAAATCCGGTATAATGACATTGAGTAACGACGACTTGCCGACGCCGGACGGGCCGGCAAATACCGAGATATGATCCTTTAAAAGTGCCGTCAACTGCGCTATCTGCTGCTCAAACAGGGCGCTGGTGACGACGACTTGATAACCGGTATGCGCGTAGATGTCGACCAAGTTATTGGCATCAGCCGTTAAATCGGCTTTATTGATGACAATCAACGGCTTGACGGCGGCCATCTCGCAAGAGACCAACATCTTGTCGAGCAAGTGCAAATTCGGCTTTGGCTTTGCCGCCGCAATTACGATGATCGCCTGATCGACATTGGCCACGGGCGGGCGCAACAAGGCGCTTTGGCGCGGCAGCAATTCGACGATAAAACCGCTGTCGGCGGCGTACTGATCGACTTCGATGACGACGCGGTCGCCAACCAACGGCTTGATTTTATTGAGCCTAAACAAACCGCGCGCCTTACAGGCGTAATTTCCCCGCGCCGTATTGACGTAATAAGTCCCGGCCAGTAGTTTATAAATCGTGCCCTCGATCTAAATCACTCCCCCGAAAAGTTGACATTGCGCTCATCGACCATTTCGCCGTCGATGTAAAAGCGCAGCAGCTGGTCGCCCTTGCCGGTAATGTTGAGGATGACGACGCCCTCCTCTTTGCGGTGAACCTTGCCGTACAGAGTTTGTTCGACGCCGTCGACCACTTTTTTAACTTCGACGGCCTGAACCGCCTTTTGGTCGTCTAGCGGCAAGCGGAAAGTCTTTGTCACCTCGCCGCCACTGTCGATGACGCTCGATACAGAAGCCGGGTCGACGCCCATTGAAATGACGAAATTGACAATCGTTTTTTCATCGACTTCTTCACCCTCTTTAACCGACTGTGAAATGACATAGTCTTGTTCGACCGTATCGCTGTATTCGGGATCGATTGCGCCGTATATCAAATTGGCATCGTCCAATATCTTTAATGCTTCATCTTTGGTCTTTCCGATAATTTTCGGCATAATTACCGTTTTAATTTCCGGACCGCTGCTGACGACGACGTTGACGACGGCGCCACTCGCCAAGGGCGTACCGGCCGACGGCGATTGTGATATGATTAAACCGGCCTCTAAATTGCTGGTTTGTTCCTCGATTGCCACCAACTTGGCATCTAAATTGCTGAGTGTGACGCGCGCTTCTTCAACCGTCCTGCCCTGTAAATTGGGCAATTCAACGGTGCGCGGCCCGCGGCTGACGACGACTAC
>PDWJ01005208.1_pt1 | contig 16704 bp, 12 predicted proteins | sample 1430881 | NCBI WGS metagenome assembly PDWJ01 (sample SAMN01162460, study PRJNA174530) | Oral metagenome, whole genome shotgun sequencing project. | biome: Marine environment; feature: Marine mammal; material: Swab sample of the gingival sulcus; isolation source: swab sample of gingival sulcus... | reverse complement strand
GCTGGAACGACCGGAAACACCCCTTCGTCTGGACCAAAACCCCCAAAGAAATCCTCAAGAAAGCGAACCATAAACCAACTTCAGAAACGCGACACTAGCCATGTTCGTGGACCAGGAGTGTTCGTACCAACTGGAATGATGCATCATCACCCCCGTTGTGGGACCAGTTGCAGGCTCTGATTCCGGAGCGGATCATCGTCGGCAAACTCATCCAGGTCGCGGTACTGGGAATCGCCGACAACAAGATCGCTGACTCCTCCTGCTCGCCGACCACGATCCGGCGACGCCGCGATCAATAGACCACTCTGGTCATCGTCGAAAACTTGGCAGGGGCCATCGCCCGTGACGGCTGCGACAAGATGATCGGACTGGAGCTCGAGGATCTCCTGATTGACGGAGGCATCGTCAAACCCCCTGCGCAGGGCAAGCAACCGGACCCTCCCCGGTGGATCGGGGCAAACAAGGCACCGAACGTTCCCCGATGACTGATGCCAACGGCGTTCCGGTCAGTGTGGTTGTCGCAAGGGCGAACCGACACGATTCCCGACTGCTGCGCCCCACCCTGGAAGAACTCAGCAACTTCGACATCGGCCTGGGAGCAGGACTCCCAGAGAAGACCACCATCCACCTGGATGCCGGCTACCACTCCAAGACCACCCGGGCCCTGCTGAACGAGTTCGGTTGCCAAGGCGGGATCAGACCCCAACCCCTACCGGCGCGACTTCTCAGCACGCTCGCCCGTGTGGCCCGCGAAGTGGTCCGTATCAAGAACCTGCCGAAGGCCCGCGACTCTGCCGGACCCTCGCGGCGTCGTCATAGTCGGCAGCTGTGGCCATGGTCCCAGCGGCATCCCTGACGACTTGCACCGGATCGTCAGCGACCATCAAGACAGTGCCGCTGGTCTGGAACGGCCGTTGGTCCGGAACGACGTCACCTCCCTGCGCCCCAGCTTCGCGCAACGCGTCTTCCAACTGACCACGGGTAGACGAGCCACGGTGTCCCCCGTTGCGGTTCTGGTCGAGGCCCGCGTGCATTCCCAGTCCTGCAGATCGTCCGAGGCCCCGAGGGCGCAGCGGTCACGTTACAGAAGTACACGCAATGGACCTGGACATTGCGCTCGCATCGGCCCCTATGGCGCTGTTAGGGGACGTATGGCGCCGGCGTGCTGCTGCCCGACGTACCCCAACAGCGCCATAGGGTCCAGGATGACCGGTTCAAACCCTTTCCTGATGACCGAAATAGCCGGTTCACCGACTTCGCTGTGCGGCATCCAACCCCTACCTGAGGATTAGCTTCACCCAAAACGGAATGAGCACGCCCAAACCGCCCACACACCACGCCCCGCTGGGTTCGACCGACTACCCAAACGCTCAAACCGGTCACGCACTACCCGCCGCCAGCTTGGGCTGCCCGCACCAACACCTAAATCACCCAATAGCCCTCGCCGGGAACCCGCCCGTCTCGCCCACATCGGCCCCTATGGCGCCGTTAGGGGACGTATGGCGCCGGCGTGCTGCTGCCCGACGTACCCCAACAGCGCCATAGGGTCCAGGATGACCGGTTCAAACCCTTTCCTAGTGACCGGAATAGTCGATTCGACGCATCTCCGCACGCGACAGTCCGTAGCGACTAGCTGGCCCAGGAGCGACACAGCACTCGTGAAGCGCCTGCAACGCGGAGACCTCGGAACTGTCCCACGTTCAAGAACTTCAAGCAGGACAGCCACGCCCGCGCCCCTGAACACACCGGCCCGGCATCGAACTCACAACCGATCGGGTCTAGCGATTTCACGCTAGGTGTAGGTAGGCTGCACTTGTTGTTACGGCAGTGTGGCCGAAGCGACGTCGCGGCAGGGGCGACGATGGGTCCGATGAGCGCGTTGGGGGACGCAGCGGTCCGGTCGTCGCCTCTACCGTCGCCAGTCAGGTAGGCGTCAATGAGGCGACCGACACATTCTGAATCACTAATGCACCAGATAGTGTTGAAGCGAGGACTGCCTGCACACGCCCGAGGAAGTAGCCGTGACTGACCACGCTCTGTACCGATCGCACAACCACCACGATTCCCGGCCGCACGTCGTCATCGTCGGCGGCGGCTTCGCCGGCATCTCAGCGATGGAGTCTCTGGCCAAAGCGCCCGTCGACATCACCCTGATCGACCGCAATGGCTACCACACCTTCCAGCCACTGCTCTACCAGGTCGCAGCCGGGGGGCTGAACCCCGGCGACGTCACCATGTCGTTCCGTGCCATCGCCGCCAGGCAACCCAACGTCCGGTTCCGGCACGGAAACGTCGTGCAGGTGGATACGCAAGAACAGGTCGTCACATTGCACGACGACACGAAAATCACCTACGACTACCTGTTCATCGCCACCGGGGTCACCGCGAACTTCTTCGGCATCCCCGGCGCACAGGAACACTCCCACATCATCTACACCCGCCGCGACGCACTGGCCACCCGCGACCACCTGTTCTCCCGGCTGGAGACGCTGGCTCAGTCCGTGGGCAAGGAAGGCGAGTTCAACATCGTCGTCGTGGGCGGCGGGGCCACCGGTGTCGAGGTGGCCGGCGCGATGGCCGAGATGGCGGTCGAAGCTCTCCCCCGCGCCTATCCGGAACTAGACCCGAACAAGATCCGCGTCTACTTGGTGGAGATGGGCGAAGAGCTGCTCGCGCCGTTCAAGGAGCGGATCCGCGACTACACCGCGGCCGCCCTGGAAAAACGCCGGGTCATCCTCAAGCTCGGCACCGCCGTCGAGGAGATCACCGACGACGAGGTGGTCCTCTCCGACGGGTCGCACATCGCCAGCAAGTCCATCATCTGGTGTACCGGGGTCACCGCACCCGAAGACGTCAAGCGCTGGCAGCTACCGCAGGGCCCGGGCGGGCGAGTTCTCATCGACCCGGAGTGCCGCGTCGTCGGTTTCCAGAACGTGTTCGCCGGAGGTGACGTTTCCGCCGATACCGTGGAACCGTTGCCGCAGCTGGCCCAGCCGGCCACGCAGCACGGTACACACGTGGCGGCGCAGATCGAACGTCTACTCGCGGGCGAACCGCTGGAACCATTCCAGTACGACAACAAGGGCATCATGGCCACGATCACCCGCAACGCCGCCGTCGCTCAGCTGCCCGGTGGCCAGACCCTGACCGGTTTCCCGGCCTTCTCCGCCTGGGTCAGCCTGCACATCGCGGTACTGCTCAGCAACCGCAACCGGCTCGCCGTGCTGACCAACCTGGCCTGGCGCTACGTGTCCTGGCGCCGGCACTTCAACGTCATCATCGGCGACGTGTACTCCGAACAAGGCGAGCGCAAACATCAGCGCACGGCAGACAGCATCGCGCGGAATCCGGGCGGGAGCACCTGTGCTCATGCGGGCCCGGCCGACAAGAAAGCGGCTGGGTAGGGCCGGCACCGCCGGGTGGTGTGGACCGGTCTGTTGCTGTTCTCGGCGGCCTGGCTGAGGTTCTTCCGCTTCGGGCTCGCGGAATGGCTGCTGCGATCGCTGAGCTATGCCCAGCGGCAGCGGCCGCGCGCGTGAATCGACATCGCCGCAACCCGCTCCGATGCGGGAGTCGGGGCACCCGTGTGGGTGGCATTCGGCAAGACGGGTGAACCCCGGGTGGTGACCAGCCGACACCGTCTGCGTGCCTGCGACCGCTGCCGCCCGAACCCGCCCCCGGTGGGTGGACCGCCTCGTGCGCTGGCATCCCGACCCGGAGGAAGCACGCCAGCAGGCAGTCCACGTGCAGGTTTGGGCCGCCACCGCGATCGGCGCCGGCATCGGCGCGCTGAGCGCTTACCAGCGCCCGAACCTGAGCGCGATATGGCTGGGCGCCAGTGCACTGATGAGCCTGCTGACCGTCCTGGTCGCCCGGGCGCCGCAGCTGCGCCGAGTGGTCACGGGCACCGTGTTCATCGGTTTGCTGCTGTTCGCCGCCTTCGCACTGTTCCTCGTGCAGAGCCTGCCGCTCGCGCTGGCCACGCTGTTCGCGACCATGGGCAGCACCGCGATCCTGGACACGCCGCGGCGGGTCCTGTTCGTGGCCATCGCCGGCTTGGGCATGGTGGTGTTGTCCCTGTTCGCCGATCTGTTGACCGGCCAGGCCGAGCCGATGTACGTGTACAGCACCATGATCGGCGCCTTCCTCGCGCTGGGTGCCATCACGGTCAGTTCCTACCTGGGCGCGACCACGTGGCAATGCACACTGCACAACCTGGCGCAACAGACCCGGGAACACCGAGAACTCACCGAACAGATCCGGCAGAAGAACGCGGTCCTGGAGCAACGGGTACTGGACCGCAGCCGACAACTGCGGGCCCGCACCCAGGAGCTCACCGAACACACCGCCGACCTTCGCCGTTCGCTCACACACCAAGAACAACTGCGACAGCGCCTGTACGAGTTGTCGGTTCGTGACGAGCTCACCGGGGTGCACAACCGGCGCTACTTCATGTCCACGGTGGAGGATGAACTGGCCAACGTCCGGCCGCTCAGCCTGATGATCGTCGACATCGACCACTTCAAGCGGCTGAACGACACCCACGGTCACAGCCACGGAGACGAGGTCCTGATCAAGGTCTCGCACGGCATCCGCGACACACTACGCACCGACGACACCGTTGCGCGGATCGGCGGCGAAGAGTTCGGGGTGCTGGTCAGGACCGGTCTGGCCGAAGGGGCAGCCCTGGCCGAGCAGGTCCGTGCCCAGGTCGCCGCCTTGTGGCCGCCGGACCGGGGACCGGTGACCGTGAGCATCGGGGTGGCCGAGGCCAGCGGCCCAGCGGTCACCACGTCCGCGCTACTCACATCGGCCGACAAGGCCCTGTACGCGGCCAAATGCGCCGGACGCAACCGCGTCGAGGTGGCCGCCGGCCTGCCCCGCCAGGCCGGCCCCGACACGCCACTCACCGCGGAACGGCCATGATCGACATCGACGGCAGCACGCTGCCGACGTACCTGCGGGCGAGTGTGGCCGCAGTACCGGACGACCACGAACGCAACCGGCTGGTGGTCTACCTGTGGGTGTCCCTGATCTTCGGCCCGCTGGCGATTCTGGCCGGAGTCGGGCACGCCATCCTGTTCGGCCCGGGTCACGTCTCGGCCTGGATGTATATCGCGGTCGGTACCGCACTGCTGGTGCTGACCAGATTCGCGGGCTCACGCATTCAGCCCTGGATCACCGGCGCGATCACCGTGCTGGTCGTGGCATCCAGCACCTACACCATGCATTCCCTTCCGACACTGGGCGCGGGCATCGGCGGGCTCACCATCGTCATCGTGCTGGCCTCGCTCACCGAGTCACCCCGGCGCTGCATGGTGATCGGCGCCGCCTGCGTGGCCGCCGTGCTCCTGCTCGATGCACCCGAACTGCTGCTGCCGGGTTCCCCGCAAGACATCCCCGTCGGCGCCGAGAAGTCCTCGCGTGCCGGCACCATCGCAATCGTGGCCGCTCTGGGCGTGGTCAACGCACGGTCGCGGGACCGGGCGCTGCGCGACGTGCGCGAACGACTGGCGACCAATAGTGAACTGGCCGCGGACGTGCAAGCGGCGCGCACCCAGCTCACGCAGCAGGTGGCCGACCGGACCCACAGCCTGCAAGCGCAATCCCGGGACCTGGAGGCCGTCAAACGCGAGTTGCGGGCCGCGCTGGACCGGGAGACCGAGCTGGCCGAACAACTGCGCATCATCACCCTCACCGATCACCTGACCGGGCTGGCCAATCGCCGCCGGCTGGTGCAGATGCTCCAGGAAGCCCCGGCGGGCAGCTGGATCATGATCGGGGACATCGACCACTTCAAGACGATCAACGACACCTACGGCCATCTGGCGGGCGACGCCGTACTGAAGCGGGTTGCCGACACCATCCATCAACGCCACCAGCCCACCGCCCGTATCGGCGGTGAGGAGTTCGCGGTGCTGCTGCCACCGTGCGACGCCGATCAGGCATACCGGCAGGCGGAGGGCATTCGCACCGCGATCCGGGACCTGCACTGGCCGCAGCTGGCCGCCGAGCACACCCCGGTGACGATCAGCCTGGGGCTGGCCCGCCTGAGCGGGCAATCCGGCACGGTGATGGGACAAGCCGATGAGGCCATGTACCAGGCCAAGCAATTGGGCCGTGACCGGGTGGTAGCCAGCCAAGCCAGGCAGGACAGCCCCGAAGCCGCCGCCCACAGCGGCTCGGTACCGCCGGCATAGCGATCCGGCGCCCCGTTGCTGGCTGGTCCGGATGGCCCCTTGCCTGGCCGGGCAGGAGGCCGCCATCCCACCCTGCTGGTTGAGCCCGGCTGCGGTTTCAGCGCTCGCCGTAGACGATCCGTTCCACCACGGCCCGCGCCCGCCGGGTGATCCGCCGGTGCTCCTCTTCCAGCATGGTCGAATGAGCGGGCCCGTAGCCCATCAGCCGGGCCGCGGCCACCAGATCCCGCCGGTCGGTGGGCAGGATGTCGCCGCTGCGCCCGTTCCACAAGGCCAGCGCGTTGCGTAGCCGGACGGTGTGCGCCAGCGCCTCGGCCAGGGCCTCCGCGTCAGATTCGGCCAGCAGGTCCAGGTCACGGGCCGCCGTCAGCACCGCGGCCGTCTCGGTGCGCCGCAACTGCTCGTGCGCGTGGCCGTGCTGCAGTTGCAGCAGCTGGGCAACCCATTCCACGTCGGTCAGCCCACCCGGACCGAGTTTGAGATGCCGGTCCGGGCTTACCCCGCGAGGCAGGCGTTCGTTCTCCATCCGGGCCTTCAACCGGCGGATCTGGCGGGCGTCGGTCTCTTTCAGGCCGGCCGGGTTGTAGCGCAGCGGGTCGATCAACGTCTGGAAGGTGCGACCGAGTTCTGCATCCCCGGCCACCGGGACGGCGCGCAGCAAGGCTTGGAACTCCCACGTGTCCGCCCAACGACGGTAGTACTCCGCGTAGGAGTCCAGCGAGCGCACCAGTGGACCGTTGCGGCCTTCCGGACGCAGGTCGGCGCTGATCGCCACCGGTGGCGCGGCGGGCGCCGGAACCTTCAGCAACCGCTGCATCATGGTCACCACGGCCATCGCGACGGCATCCTGCTCCCGCTGGTCCACGCCGGACTGGGCGGTGTGCACGAACAACACGTCGGCGTCGGAGACGTACCCCATGGAAGACCCGCCGAAGCTGCCCATGCCGATCACCGCCAGCCGGATCGGCAAGTCGTCCACGTCGGTTCCGTAGCCGCGTCGCTCGGCCACCACGCCACCGGCCACCAACAGGGCACCGTGCAGCGCGGACGCCGTCGCTGCGGCGATGCCCGCGCCGGTCTGCCGCCAGTCGCTGATGTGGATCAGATCCGCGATGGCCGTGCGCAGCAGTTCCCGGCCCCGGAAGTGCCGGGCCAGGATCGCCGCTTCCTCGGTGGCGGCCCGGCGGCGCACCACCGCGTCCACCTCGGCACGCAAGCTGCTCGCGGGTCGCGGTTGCAGCGCCTCGTCATCTCCGAACCAACGGGTGGCTTCGGTCGAGTTGTTCAGCAGATCCACGACGAACCGGCTGCTGGACAGCACACTGGTCAGCCGTTGCGCGGCGGCACCGGTGTCACGCAGCATCGACAGGTACCACGGGGTGGACCCGAGGGATTCGCTCAGCCGGCGGAATGCGAGCAACCCGTCGTCCGGGCTGATACCGCGAGCGAACCAGCCGAGCAGCACCGGCAGCAGCTGGCGTTGGATAGCCGAGCGGCGGCTGACCCCGGACGTCAGCGCTTCGATGTGTCGCATCGCCCCGGCCGGGTCCCGGTAGCCCAGCGCCGCGAGTCGCTCCTTGGCGGCGTCCTCGGTCAACCGGATCTCGTCGGTGGACAGTTTGGCGGCGGCGGCCAGCAACGGCCGGTAGAAGATGTTCTCGTGCAGCAGACGCACCTGGGACTTGGTGGCCAGCCACGTGTCCCGCAGTTGACCCGCATCCACCAGGCCCACCGACCGGGCCAGGCGCCGCAGCTGCTCGTCGGCGGTCGGCATCACGTGGGTGCGTTTGAGCCGGTCCAACTGCAGGCGGTGCTCGAGCACCCGCAGCAACCGGTACGACTCGTCGAGGGTGGCGGCGTCGGTGCGCCCCACGTACCCTCCGCCGCGTAGCGCGGCCAGCCCCTGCCAGGTGCCCCGCACCCGCAATGACTCCTCGGCCCGCCCGTGCACCAATTGCAGCAGTTGAATGCTGAACTCGACGTCGCGCAGCCCCCCGGGCCCCAGCTTCAGTTGCCGGTCCGCGTCCTTGGCCGGGATGGCGTCTTCCACCCGGCGGCGCATCGCCTGCACGTACTCGATGAACCCCTCCCGCGCGGATGCCTCCCACACCAGTGGGGACACCGCGTCCAGGTAGCGTTGCCCGACCTGGCGGTCCCCCGCGCTGACCCTGGCCTTCAGCAGTGCCTGGAACTCCCACGTGTGCGCCCACTTACGGTAGTAGGCCCGGTGGGAGTCGATGGTGCGCACCAACGGGCCGTCCTTGCCCTCGGGCCGCAGGTTGGCGTCCACCGGCCACAAGGTGCCCTCGGCGGTGACCGCCGAACACGCTCTGGCCAGGCCCGCGGCCAGCACCGTCCCGGCCCGCAGCGCGGCGTCCTCCGCGGCCCCGTCGGCCGGTTCGACCACGTAGATCACGTCGACGTCGCTGACGTAGTTCAATTCCTGCCCGCCGCACTTGCCCATCCCGATGACCGCCAGCCGGGCCTGCCAGCCGTGTTCGGGCGCTTCGTGCCGCGCGATGGCCAAGGCCGCTTCCAACGCGGCATCGGCCAGGTCGGCCAGCCGGTGAGCCACCTGATCCACGATGGCGGCCGGATCCGGTGCGGACAGGTCCCGCCCGGCGACCCCGAGCACCTCACGCAGATAGGCCGCCCGCAGCGCGTCGATGAGCTCGTCGTGAACGCCGTCCGCGACCGGCTGCTCATCCTGTGGGTCGGCACCGACGGCGCGCAACAACACCGCCCTGGCCTGTGCCGCGTCGGCGGGCAGGCCGGCGAACGGGTCGCCGCCCGCCTCGCCACCGGCCAGCACGTCCCAGTGCTCCGGGTGCCGGATGAGATGGTCGGTGAGGGCCTGAGATCCACTGAGAACCGCCAGGATTCGGTCCCGGGCGGGGCCGGTTCCGGTCAGTGCTGCCCGCAGCGTGCCGGCCGGGCCGCCCACCGCTTCGGCCAGCCGCACCAAACCCAGCAGCGCCCGGTCCGGGTCGGCCTGGGCGCAGATGGCCTGTACCAGCTCGCCGCCGACGGTGTCTGCCGGTGGGCCGACGAGCCCGGCTAGGGCCTGGTCACCCAGCAGCCGTTCCGCCCGCTGTGGGTCGCTGAAGCCGAACCGGGCCAGCTGCGAGCGCACACTGGTGGACCGGCCCGAGCATTTCCCCGGTTCAGTCATCGCCACCAGCTCACAGGTGCAGGTGGGTGGCCAGTTCGAAGGGTGTCACCTGGTTGCGGTAGGCGGCCCACTCCTCCCGTTTGTTCCGCAGAACGTAGTCGAACACCTGCTCACCGAGCGCCGCGGCCACGAGTTCGGAGTTCTCCGCTGCGGCGATGGCGTGGTCGAGGCTGGTGGGCAGCGGGGCGATGCCCATCGCCCGCCGTTCCGCGTCCGAGAGCACCCACACGTCGTCCTCGGCGCCTTCGGGCAGTTCGTAGCCTTTCTCGATGCCCTTGAGCCCGGCGGCCAGCAGCACCGACAGCGACAGGTACGGGTTGGCGGCCGAGTCCAGGGCCCTGTACTCCAACCGGACGGACTGCGCCTTGTCCGGCTTGTACATCGGCACCCGCACCAACGCGGACCGGTTGTTGTGGCCCCAGCAGATGAACGACGGGGCCTCTCCCCCGCCCCAGAGTCGTTTGTAGGAGTTGACGTACTGGTTGGTGATCAGGCAGATCTCCGATGCGTGGTGCAGGATCCCGGCGGTGAACTGCCGGCCGACGGTACTCAGCTGGAACTCGGCACCGGCCTCGTAGAACGCGTTGTTCTCCCCCTCGAACAACGATAGGTGAGTGTGCATGCCGGAACCGGGATGATCGATCAGCGGTTTCGGCATGAACGAGGCGAAGACCCCATGCTGGATGGCGACGTGTTTGACCACCGTGCGGAAGGTCATGATGCTGTCCGCGGTGGTCAGGGCGTCGGCGTAGCGCAGGTCGATCTCGTTCTGCCCCGGTCCTCCCTCGTGGTGGGAGAACTCCACCGAGATGCCCATCTCCTCCAGGATGCCGATAGCGTCCCGGCGGAAGTCGTTGCCCGGCCCACGGGTGACGTGGTCGAAGTACCCGCCGCGGTCCACCGGCACCGGTTCCCCCGGGTCTTCGGCGCGGCCCTCGAACAGGTAGAACTCGATCTCCGGGTGGGTGTAGAAGGTCAGGCCCTGGTCGGCGGCCCGCCCGAGCATCCGCTTGAGGACGTAGCGGGGATCGGCCGGCGCGGGTTCGCCGTTGGGGTTGAGTACATCGCAGAACATGCGGGCGGTGCCTTGGCTGCCGTCCTGGTCGGTGCGCCAGGGCAGGATCTGGAAGGTGGAGGGGTCGGGGCGCAACAGCATGTCGGCCTCGGAGATGCGGGCCAGGCCCTCCACGGCGCTACCGTCGAAGCCGATGCCCTCTTCGAAGGCCGACTCCAGCTCGGCGGGAGCGATGGCCACCGACTTCAGGTACCCGAGGACGTCGGTGAACCACAGGCGGATGAAGCGCACGTCGCGTTCCTCGACGGTGCGCAGCACGAATTCTTGCTGGCGTTCCATGCCGGCTAGTCTGCTACATCTTCGGCCGGGCAGGCCGGTGGACACGGAGGGGCCCGGGGTGCTGGTGCCCCGCGGCCCGATCGCCAACTTGATGGGGCCCTACGATTCGCCCGAGGAAGCAGCCCGGGCCTACGAGATCGCCGCCGCCCGCACCGAGAAGTGGGACCAGGAGGACGAGGAGTGGGAGAACTGGGGGGCCGGTTCCGGGCAATAACGCGGCAGGCCGGTGCCCGGTAGGGTGTGCGCACCAACCGGCGACAGAGAGGTGCGCAAGATGAGCAAGGGCAAGAAGACCAGGCGCAGTGCGGTCGGCGTCGACATCGGCGGCTCCGGGATCAAGGGTGCACCGGTGGACCTGGACGCCGGCGAGTTCGCTGCTGACCGGCTGCGGATCGAGACCCCGCAGCCGGCGACGCCGCAGGCGATCGCCCCCGTGGTGGCCGAGGTCGTCGAACACGCGGGCAAGGGGCCGGTCGGTGTGACCTTCCCGGCGGTGATCCAGCACGGGGTAGCGAAATCGGCCGCCAACGTGGACGATTCCTGGATCGGCACCAATGTGGAGGACCTGCTGCTGGGAGCCACCGGGCGCCGGTGCGTAGTGGTCAACGACGCGGACGCGGCCGGCGTGGCCGAGGCGCACTACGGTGCGGCCAAGGGTGTCCGCGGCGTGGTCCTGGTCACCACCCTGGGCACCGGTATCGGCAGCGCGCTGCTCATCGACGGCAAGCTGGTTCCCAACACCGAGCTGGGGCATCTCGAGATCGACGGTCACGATGCGGAATCCCGCGCGGCAGAGTCGATTCGTGATGTGGAGAAGCTGTCCTGGGAACAGTGGGCGGAGCGGTTGCAGCGCTACTACGCGCATGTGGAGGCACTGTTCTCCCCCGACCTGTTCGTGGTCGGCGGCGGGGTGAGCAAGAAGTCGGCGAAGTTTCTGCCGTTGCTGGACTTGCAGACCCCGATCGTGCCGGCCCAGTTGCTGAACACCGCCGGCATCGTGGGTGCGGCCTGGCTGGCGGCGCAGGCCGAGGACTGACGTTGCGTTGCGCTCAGGTGGCCTGGTCGAAGGTTCCCCACTGGATCATCTGAGCGAACATGTCCTGCATCGACTCCGCGACGGGGCGGTAGGTCATGCCGAGCCGGCGAACCGACTTGGAGTTGTCCAGCCGTATCGGGTGGCCCACGTTGAGCTTCACGAAATCGCGTTCCAGACCGATCGACGGCGCTAGGAGCCAGACGAGAGCCTTCGGTGAGCCGTTGGCAGATAGGCGGCGGCGAGGTGGGCACGAGCCACATCTCGCACGTCCACCAGTGGGACGCTGACCCGTGGCACGCCCAGCTTCATGGTTCCGTCGCCCAGTTGCTGCACGATGGTGAAGCTCGCGGACGTCGGAGCATCGTTCAGCGCTGGGCCGATGACCAGCGCTGGGTTGATGACCACCAGCCGCCATCGATCCTGTGCCCCGGCGATCTGCCAGGCGGCCTTCTCGGCAAGGGTCTTCGACAGGCTGTAAGGCTCGTGAGTGAGTGTCGACCGCGTGTTCCACACGTCCTCGGTCAGCACCCCACCCGGGGCGAACGCGCAGTCGGCAGCGTCGGAGTAGATGGCCGCAACCGAGCTGGTGAGCACGATCCGGCACACGGAGGGCGTCTCGTTCGCCGTCGTCAGAACAGACGTTGTGCCTTTGACGGCTGGGTCGACCAGTTCGGTTTGGGGGTCCTCGAAAGAGCGAATGAACGGCGACGCGGTATGAAAGACGTACGCGCAGCCTGCCATGGCCTCGGCGTAGGAGCCCGGTTCCAGAAGGTCGGCCGAAAACAGCCTCAGCTCCCCCGGAGCCTGGTCGCCCAGCCGCTTCAGGTGGGCCACCTTGGCTTCGTTGCCTGGGTCGCGCACGGCTGCGTGCACGGTGACGCCTGCATCCAACAGGCCCTTGACGATCCAGCCGGCCAGGTAGCCGGTCGCTCCGCTCACCAGCGCCGGCGCGGTGGTATCGATGTCCAATCCGGTCAGGTCGACGTCTTCTGTCATAGTTCCTCAATCCTGCACTGACCGTGGGAGCGAACGACGGATGCGACCCGGCGTTGCGTGCTAGCGGCTCAGCAACTGTCTCGGCAGGCTCCGGGCATCGGCTGCGGGACGGACGCCTGTTCCCGGGACAGCCGCACACTGCGCAGGTTCTCGTCCAGGTTGCGGACCGCGGTCAGCAGTTCCTGCGGGGTAGCGCGCCGGACCCGGTCCACCGTCGGCACCTGCCCGTGCGCCAGCGTCGCGATCACCATGGCGTGTCCAGCGGCCAGGGACGCCTCCTCGCCGTTGACCCCCGCCTCCGCAGCAGCCGCCGCGGCTGAGCGCACAGGCGCCGTTGCGCTCGCCTCGTCCGGGCCGGGAATGTCGTCCCGGGTCAGGTCTTCCGCCGCCTCAGACAACTCGACAGCCTGCGCCGAAGCCGCCGCGGGGCGTATACCCTGCAGGACACCAGGGCCGAATGCCGCACCGAGCAGCCCGGCCGCGACCCCGAGGGCGAACACCTCGGCGTGCCGCTGGCGCAGGCGGCGGGCTGGCATTGCTTCCTCCTCGTCGACTGGTGGCGCGGTCGAGTCGATCTGCGGCTACGTCGCAAGAAACCGATCTGTGGCGTTCATCCTCCTGTCGGCGGCTCACATCGCCACCTTGAGTGGCCGGTTACTCCACTCAGGCAAGCCTACAGCGCAGGAGCGTTACCGACCACCGTCGGTGACGGTTGAAGTGGCGAGCCGGCCTGTACGCCGGGTTCTGTACCGGCTGTCGCCGGTGGCGGCCATCCATCTACGATGCGCGTTGCCGCGCACCTGTCGCGATCCACCCGGGGACTCGGGCGGGCCGCCCTCGAACGTCCCCTGTCTGATCTTGCTCCGGGTGGGGTTTACCGAGCGGACCCGGTCACCCGGGCCCCTGGTGGTCTCTTACACCACCGTTTCACCCTTACCGGCCGCGGCCGGCGGTCTGTTTTCTGTGGCACTGTCCCGCGGGTCACCCCGGGTGGGCGTTACCCACCACCCTGCCCTTCGGAGCCCGGACGTTCCTCGGCCCGTTCGGGCCGCGGCCGCCCGGCCGACTCACCGTCGGCCAGCTTACCCGGTGGGCCCGCTGTCCTGCCCGACCACCCGCAGCCGGACCCGCCGGGCCACCGGGTCCGCGTGGGCCACCCGCACCCGCAGTTGCTGTCCGAGTTCGCCGTCCCCGCTGCACGGAGCCAGGACGGCCGGGTCGGCCAGCTGCACCGACAGGTCTTCGTCGTCCTCGTCGTCTTCCGGCACGTCCACCACCACGGCGTCGAAGGTCTGCTGCATCCGATCGGCCAGCAGCATGGCCTCGGCCATGTCGACGCAGGCCCGGTCCACCGCCCGTGCCGTCCGGTCGGATTCGGCCATGATCGTGGGCAGCTCGAACAGTTCGGTTCGCACCCATCCGGGTACTCGTTCGCCGGTGCAGATGCTGTGGCAGATCGCCAGCACGTACCGGTCCACCAGCCGGCGCAACGGCGCGGTGGTGTGCGCGTACGGCGCGCCCACCGCCGCCTGCTCGGCCTGTTCGGGCACGTCCCCGTCGAACGGGGTGTACCCGGCGCCGCGGAACAGCGTGGCCGAGAAGTGCAGCAGGGCAAGCTGCTTGGGTCGCGCCGGGTCCAGGGACCGCAGGAAGTCGCCGTACTGCCGATCCGCCGGCCACGGGGTGCCCAGGGCCGCTGCCTGGCGCCGGAACCTGGACAGGGTGCGGTCCTGCGGTGGCGGCAGGGTGCGCAGGATCCCGACCTGGGCCCCGAGCATGAGACCGGCCGCGACCATCCCGGTGAGCAGGGAGATCTGCGCGTTCCAGTCCTCGGCCGGCAGCAGTGGCCGGTACCGCAGCACGTAGTTGCCCTCCTCGTCGCGGACCAGCTCTTGGTCCGGGATGGCCAGGCTGGAAGCGCCTCTGGCCTGCCCGGCGAGTTCCAGCAACGGCCCGATCTCGCCGAGCAGCGCCACGGACGGCACCGGGTTCCCCGCGTCGTGGGCGGTTTGAACCTGTTCGTAGGTCAGTTGGGCCTGGGAGCGGACTACCGCCCGCCGCAGGTCGACCGAGGTGATCTCGCCTGCGGCGTCCAACTCGATGCTCCACACGTAGGCGGGCCGGTCCACACCGGCCAGCAGGCTGGCCGCTTGCTCACTGAGCGGGGGCGGGTGCAAGGGGAACCGGCGGCCGGGGGCGTACATCGTCTGGCCACGGTGGTGGGCCTCGCGGTCCACCGGGGAGCCCGGCCGCACGAACGCCGCGACATCGGCGATGGCATAGTGCACCGAGTAACCGCTGCCGCGGCGTTGCAGGCGCATCGCCTGGTCCAGGTCGCGGGCACCTGGTGGGTCGATGGTGACGAACGGGATGTCCGTCAGGTCCTCGTGCGCGCCCAGGTCGGGTGTGCGCGCCTGCTCGCCCGCGTCGGCAAGCACCTCCGGGGCGAACTCCGGTGCCAGCTCGAGTTCCTCGGCCAAGGCCCGCACACCGGCGTCGACAAGGTCCGCGGGGATGGCATCGGGGGCGATCCAGGTCCAGGGTCGAGACATGCTGGGCAGCCTATCCGGACAGCCCGCTCAGGCCGGACGCACCAGGATGCAACCGCATTCCTCACAGTGCACGATGTCCTCGGCGGCCGCGGCGCGCAGATGGTCGATGTCACCGGGGTTCAGCTGCAGCTGACATCCCTGGCAGCGGCCGTCGGAGAAGGCGGCCGCCCCGATCCCGCCGGTGCGGGCAGCGCATCGGTCGTAGTCGGCCAGCAGCGTGCTGGCCAGCCCGGCGGCCACCTGGTCGCGGGTCTGCTGCAGGTGATCCCGTTCGTCGTTCAACTCAGCCAACTGCTCGTCGCGGCGGGTACTCAGCTCGGCTAGCTGCTCGGCGCGGGCCAGCGCATCCTGTTTGATCCGGGCCAGCTCCTGCTCGGCGGACTCCAGTCGCTCCATCAACTCCAGCTCGACGTCTTCCAGGTCCGACATGCGTTTGGCGAGGGTCTGCAACTCGTGCTGCAACCCCATCAGGTCTTTCGCCGAACCGGTGCCGGCGTTCAGCCGCTGGGTGTCCCGACCGATCCTGGAGCGCACCAGCTCGACGTCCGACTCGGCTTTGGTGACCTGGATCCGCAGGTCGCTGACCGCGGTCTCGGCCGCCACTTGCCGGTCCTTCTCGGTGGACTGCAAGTGTTCGAGCTCCGCGATGGACCGATGCTCCGGTAGCGACCGGGCCGCGTGCGCCAGTTGCCTGAGCCGGGTGTCGGCGTGCGCGAGGTCGAGCAATCTGGCCTGGTCTTCCGGCGGAGCCGTGGTCACCGCGTCCTCCTCGGGCTGCGACAGCGATGCACCAGCGCATCCTACTGAGGCTGTCCCGAGGGGTACAGACCGGGCGGCGGCCGGCCGCTCACCGCACGATGCCACCCGAACTCGGCACCCGGAAAGTCCATGGGTCGGTGCGGATCTCGCTGACCCTGACCTGCACCTTGAGCTGGCGTTCCAGCAGCGTGGTCTGCAGCCGGGAAGCGCATCCGTGCAACCACGGCCATTCACTGGACCAGTGCGCCACATCGACCAAGAACGGCTTGCCGCCGCGAGCCTGTTCCCGGGCCTCGCTGGCCGGGTGATGGCGCAGGTCAGCGGTGAGGTAGACGTCGGCTTCGCTGGCCCGCACATCCTCGAACAGGGAGTCTCCGGCGCCGCCGCACACGGCCACTGTCTGGACCTGTTCCTCGGCCGGGCCGCTGACCCGCACGCCCTGCGGAGAATACGGAAGCGCCTCGGCGACCAGCAGCGCGAATCGCTCCAGGCTCATCGGCTCCGCCAGCCGCCCGACCCGGCCGGTGCCACCGGAGCGGGCCGGTTCCTGGTAGCCGAGGAGTTCGCCCGCCCAGACGACCGGTTCCTCGTAAGGGTGTGCGGACCGCACCGCGGCGATGACCGAACGGGCCGAG